>PPYF01653816.1_pt1 | contig 150238 bp, 129 predicted proteins | sample 1559871 | NCBI WGS metagenome assembly PPYF01 (sample SAMN08240021, study PRJNA423297) | Human gut metagenome, whole genome shotgun sequencing project. | reverse complement strand
CCCCCATCCCCCATCCCGCCCAGGTTCAAGGCTTATTCCCCCACCTTATATTACAAAGGCTGTCATGGTACAATAGACAGATATTCACCGGGCCAGGACGTACAGATGCAGCTTTATGTACAGATGCGCGTACAGCTTTGTCCACATGGTTCCGGTCAAATTAAGGAAACCGCAAAGCTAACAATCCTCAGGAGCTCTTGTTATAATCGAGTTATCAGAAGGCACCTGGGAGGTATGGAGAGGATAAGACGTGAATTCAAGACAGATTGCATTCTTGAGACTTTTACTGGAACATGAAGAGTATCTGCCCGTGAGCTTCTACGCGGGGAAAATGGATGTATCGGATAAGACGCTGCGCAGAATGATTCCCGGAGTCAATGAGATTCTGATGTCCTATAACGGAGCCGTCGAGAGCCGGCCCGGAACCGGAATCAAGCTTGAAGTCAATGAGGAGGAGAGGGGAAGGCTGATGAATTCAGCCTATATGATGGAGCTTATGGATTCCGGCGCATTATCCGGGTCCTGGAATCAATTGTCCAGAAGAATGGATATCGCCCTGAACCTTCTGCTCTATTCGGATGAGACCACCTCGCTGTCAGGACTTGCCTACAAATATTATGTGAGCAAGAGCAGCATAGCCGGGGACTTGAAAGCCCTGGTGCCTTTTGCCGGAAAGCATGAATTGAGAATCACCCAGGGACATGAGGGAACATCGGTGGAGGGAACAGAGAGCTGTCTTAGGAAGGCCCTGGCGGAACTGTTGCTGTACATCCTGGACAATAATATAAATGTCAATGCCGGCGGAGGTCCGGCCGCGGCAGGTATGTTTGAGTCGGATACGCTGATGACGATTCTGGACATCTTTACGGAGGAAGACCTGAATTTCGTGGAAGGACTCATAAAACACATTGAGACGTCCGCTGGATACAGGTTTGATGAGCTGGAGTACATGGAATTTTCCGTGAATTTGCTGGTGATGATTTACAGGGTGAGAAATGGATTTTTCATGGAGCCGATCTTAAAAAGCAATTACCGGAAACAGGACGGAGATCCCCTGGCCGCCATGGCGTTTGAACTGGCCTCCCGCCTGAGCGGCTCTTACCGGTACACGCTGTCGGTATCTGAGACCTCACATATCTATAATATTCTGGCCGCCACCCATTTGGGAAATTTCCTGCTCCAGAAGGAGCTGCCGGAGGAAGAGTCCAGGAAAACGGCCGTGGCCTTTGGTGAAGATTTTATCGACGCATTTTCCGTGATTACAGGAATCAATCTCAGAACAAAATCAACATTTTATGTGAATGTGGTATCCCATATCACGCTGATGCTGAACCGGGCAGCGTCCAGTACCCCGGCCAGGAATCCTATCATAGATATACTGCTGGATAATTATAAGGGTACCATCAATGTATGCCAGATTATATGCAGGATACTGACGGAAAAGTTCAGGCTGCCGGAGATAAGTTTTGATGAGATTTGTTATCTGATGCTGTACATACAGGGCGAGCTGCTGGCCGACGAGGAGAAAATGAATGTGATTCTGGTTTCCAACATGTCCAACAGCATAACCAATATACTGAAGCATAAGCTGTCCCAGAATTATCCGCAGTGGTCTGTGCTGAGCTGTGATTACAACCGGTTTCTTAACATGTCCCAGAAACAGTATGATTTGATTTTGTCCACGGTGCCCCTGGGGAGCGGGGAACATGTGATACCTTATGTGCTGGTTTCGCCGCTGCTGGATGAGAAGGACTGCACGGCTGTCAACAATCTGCTGAAGTCATGCCGTCACAGGGAGGATTTGTATTTGCGGGAGCTGATCAGAACCAGGAATGACCTGTACGATATCGGATGCACCATAGAGGTGAGGAACCGGAAGCCAACGGAGATTCCGGTAACAGGGCTGTTAAAGGTCACTGCGTTAAAGGAGGTGGAGTTTGTCTATATCCATAATGAGGCGGGCATTAACCGGTGTGAGTTTGTGACGGATTTATGCAGGAAGAAGCTGGATAAGGTGATTATGGATATGTCCAATTGGGATTTTATGCTTTTTGCGTCGAAAATGGTCTATCTCATGGATAATTGTCCGGATTGGGCCATGACGGAATTCATACAGAATATCATTACGGAGGGGAGATAATATGTATAAAATCATTGTTTTCACACACGGTTCACTGGCCGAAAGCCTGGTAAGGACATCGCGGCTCATCCTGGGCAGCCAGCCTGATATAGAGACCTACTGTGTGGAGCCGGGATGCAATCTGGAGGAGATGAAAAACGGAGTGGAGCAATCCATCCGGCGCTCCAATGCTTCGGGCCAGGAAGTCCTGGTGCTTACAGACCTGATGTACGGAACGCCGTTTAACACCATGATTCAGCTGGAGGAGGAATGTTCCTTTACTCATATCACGGGTACCAACCTCCCTCTGCTGATAGAAGCCATCAACCGCCGTCTGATGGATGGAAGCAGCGGAAGTTTCGGAGGACTGGCGGACATTGCCAGGGAAGGGATTGTAGACAGCCATGTTCTGCTGCAGATGAGCTGATACCCGCGGGCTGCTATATAGGAAAGGAGCAAAAGCATATGAAAAACATTGTTTTGACCAGGATTGACGACAGGCTGATTCACGGACAGGTGGTGACTGCCTGGATTAAACAGTATCCAATCAATAAGATACTGATTATTGATGACGAGCTCTCCCAGAACCGGCTGATGGAGCGCATCTACAAGGCCGCGGCTCCCATGGGGGTGGAGGTGCTGATACAGTCGGTTTCCGAAGCCCGGGAATTCCTGAAGGAGGAGCCGGTAAGGGGGGAGAATTTTCTGATTCTTGTAAAGGTTCCGGAAATCATAGAGTCGCTTCTCAAAGAGGGGATTGAAATAGAGAAGGTGATTCTGGGCGGTATGGGGGCTAAGAATGGCCGCAAAACCTTTAACAGGAATGTGTCGGCCAGCGGAGAGGAGGTTGAATGCTTTAAGCGGATTGTGGAAGGGGGAGTCGAAATCTTTTATCAACTGGTTCCAAATGATAAGGCCGTTAACATCAGGAGCCTGTTTTAGTGAAGCAGGCCAGAATTTGATTTGGAGGAGGTAGCATATGAGTATCTTAACAGCCACATTATTGTCATTGTTATACTTTTGGGGAAATAGCGCATTTGTTCTGGGCGTAAACTGGTGGACCGTCATGAGGCCTCTGGTTTCCGGCTTCCTGGCAGGCGTCATTCTGGGAGATCCTGTAAAGGGCGCCATGGTGGGAGCCCAGATTAACATTCTGTACCTGGGATTCATCGGGGCAGGCGGAGCCCTTCCCGGTGACATCTGCCTGGCCGGCGTGGTGGGCACCACCATTGCCATCACGGGCAATCTGCCTGTAGAGACAGCCATGGCCCTGGCGGTTCCTGTGGGACTTCTGGGAACCATCATTTGGGTGGTGAAGATGACGGTCAATACGGCCTGGGTCCGGGTTGCGGAAAAAATGTCGGCAAAGGGGGACGCCAGGTACTACTGGATACCGAACATCGTACTGCCCCAGCTGCTGCTGTTTCTGATGTCTTTCATACCGTGTTTCCTGATGGTATATTTTGGCACGGATTATCTCAAATCCGCCATCCAGTTTTTGGGAGAAAACATAGTGGGCGTCCTTACCACCATCGGCGGCATGCTTCCCGCAGTCGGTATTGCCCTGACGCTGAAATCCATCTTTAAGGGCGAGTCTGTGGTGTTCTTTTTCTTCGGATTCCTGTTGGTCCAGTATTTTGGGCTGGATATGATATCCCTGGGATTTTCAGCCGTTGTATTTACACTGATTTATATGCAGCTAAAGGGACATAAGCTGGGCGCCATGGGCGGCAGCCTGTTTGGGGCAGAGGGAAATAATGAGAATAAGTATGTGCTTTTAGACAAGAAAACAATCCGAAAATCCTGGATCCGGTGGATTATGTTCAACCAGGCCAACTACAACTATGAGAGGATGCAGGGAACCGGTTTCTGCCATGCCATGGTGCCTGTAATCAATAAACTGTACCCGGATAACGCGGGAAAGCGCGCGGAACTGATGCAGAACCATATGCAGTTCTTTAACACGGAACCCCAGTGGGGAGCCTGTATCATTGGCCTGACGGCTGCTTTGGAGGAGAAGAGGGCACAGGGCTCCGAGGAGATAACCGGGGATACCATCACATCCATTAAATCCGGACTTATGGGGCCTCTGGCAGGCATCGGGGATACCATTGACGGAGGCGTGGTGACGCCGCTGCTCCTTACATTATTCATCGGCATCACCAATACGGGCAACATCATGGGTGTCATTGGTTATATTATAGTGGAAGCCCTGTTTATGTGGACCATATACTGGCAGTCCTACAAACTGGGTTATGAAAAGGGCAGCGATGCCATTGTGACCATCATGGAAAGCGGACTGATCAACCAGCTGATACTGGGCGCGTCCATCATGGGATGCCTGGTGCTTGGAGGACTGGTGGGCAATTATGTGACGCTGGGATTAAAGCTCATGGTCCCTGTGGGCGGGGGAGTCATGTTCAATATCCAGGAACAGTTATTTGACGTGATTCTTCCGGGAGCGCTTCCGCTGCTTCTGACCCTTGGCACATATAAGCTGGTAAAGAAGGGATGGTCGTCTGTCAATATCATCATCCTGGTTGCGGCAGTCGGCCTGGCAGGCGGACTCCTGGGAATTTTTGCATAATAGTTAGGAGGAAATATGACACAGGAATACAAATCTTTTTCGCCGGAAGAATTCCGGCTCCACAATGAAAAGCTTCAGGCTGAGATGGAAAAGCAGGATATAGACATGCTGCTGCTCTCCACTCCTGAAAATATCTATTATTCCACCGGTTACCGTTCCTGGTACACCTCCAGCCTTTTCAGGCCGGTATATGTGCTGGTACCCAGAGAGGGTGACCCGGCTATTATCCTGAGAATACTGGAAAAGACCACGGTGCAGTATACGAGCTGGACCAGCCGTATCTACTGCTGGGGAACAGCCAGCAGAAACCTGGGGCCCCTGGAGGGTGTGGAACCGGTCAGCATCATTGACAGAATCATAAAGGAAATCCAGCCGGATACAAGGACCATTGGCCTGGAGGCAGGAGACGGCATGCAGTACTTCTGGTCCATGGAGCTGTTAAAGAAAATCATTGATTCCCAGCCGGGCATCTGTTTCACAGATGGTTCCCTGGCAATACAGAGAGCCAGAATGGTAAAGACACCATGGGAGATTGAACGAATCCGGCATGTGTGCCGGATAACGGAAAAAGCCATATTGGATACGGGAAAGACCATTGTGGCCGGAGAGACAACGGAGAAGGATATATCTAAGGGCATTGCAATGAGGATGGCACAGGGCGGAGTGGATAAGATATCATATCTGACCGTTACCAGCGGTATTGACAAGTATTGCACATTTAATACATATGCCACAGACCGTGTGGTTCAGAAGGGAGAGTATGTCCTGGTGGATATCAGCGGCCACATTGACGGGTATGCGTCCGACCTTACCAGGGTGTTCTATCTGGGAACCGTGCCGCGGGAGGAGCGTGAAATGGCTGAAACAGCCAGCGGCTGCGTGGCGGCTGCCAAGGAGGCCATGAAGCCGGGAGTTTCCATAGCCGATATCAACCGTATCTGCGAGGGGTACATCCGGGATTCCAGATTCGGGAAATTTCTGCTTCACTCCAGCGGACACTGCATCGGTCTCAATGTGGTGGAGTATCCCACCATACATGATGAAGCCGGTGAAAAGCTGAAACCGGGCATGGTGTTTGCTGTGGAAAACGGGGTCTATCCATATGACCTGGAAAAGGGAGTGGAATCCATCTATCTGTCCTTTCGGATGGAGGACGAGGTGCTGGTGACAGAAAACGGCGCGGAATGGATAACCGGTCCGGGAGAGCCTGTGATTGAAGTGGGAGCTGACAAGTAGATAAATTCAATCCTGTAAGGATGAAATGCCGATTTCCTCGCACAAGGGCTTTCAGCCCCTGGAAATCGGCATTTCTACACTACGGCGGAAGTGAATTCCGCCTGCGTGATTCCAATTCGGGGGCTCTGCCCTCGAGTACCTGATGCACAAAGCTGCGTTTGTCTACCGGTTCAGATACCGCCACAGTGTAGTCCGGCTGATTCCCAGCTTCTTAGCCGCGGATGTCTGGTTGCCGCCGCAGGTTTTCAGCACATAGCGCACAATATCCCGGTTCATCCCGTCCAGGGACTGGCTGGTATCCAGATGGAATGAAACCGGATAAGGATCCGGCGGCGTATTGCTCTGCGTATCAGCAGCCGTGTCTTTGCCGGAGCCACCCAGGGGTGCACGTGCCGGAAGGGGGAATCCGGAAAACAGGACATCTTCCCTCCGGATTACCTCCTGTATGGTCTGAGCGCAGATATAGGGCCCTTCTGTCCGTATGACGGCTTCTTTCAGAATCCGCTTGAACTGGGTTCTGTTGTAGGGATAGTCATATTGCTCTAAAAGCGCGGCGGCCTCGTCGTCAACCCCCACAACCTGCCGGCCCAGCTCCTGGTTCAGGGTATTGATATAGAGACCGGCGGATGAGATGATGTCCTCCTTTTGTTCCCGCAGCGGCTTGATGGGAACCAGGATGCATCCCAGGGCATTGGTGTATTCAAACACCACATGGGGAGTGGCGCTTCCCGCGGGCTGGGTGCAGGAGAATATCAAATGATTGCGGACATGCATGTTTGTGTCCAGTATGATGGAGAGCAGCTGTTTCTGCTTTGTTTTTTGCAGCGCGTCCAGATTGGAAATATAGATGGTATTTCCATTGTCCGTAAAGGGTGAGTTGTAATGCTTTGTGATGAAGTCCCAGCTTTTATCACTGATAAGGGAGCAGTTGATGACGTAGAGGGGATTGTCACACAGAGGACTTTTGGCGTAATAGATATGGGCCACCCGGTCCTTTCCCGTACCGATTTCCCCGGTTATCATAAGACTTAAGGGGGAAGGGGCAGCCTCCTCGGTGTTGGTGAGAATTTCCCGCGCCAGCTCTGTATTGCTGTAAAAGCTGTCCATAAAGCTGTCCTCCGCCGACTGTTTGTCCATGATGGTCACCCCGTATTTTGAGTAGGCCAGGGGGATTTCTGAGCGCATGATGTGGAATATGATGTAGGGACTCAGGGTCTCATCCACCAGATGGGAGGTGATGGAGTACATCTGGTTGTTTACTGTTATAAAGAAGGCGCGCTTCCGGCCGGCGCAGCACTGCTCCAGTTCATTCTGAAGCTTTGCCTGTATAGGGACGGCTATTTCGTCCTCCAGTGTGGTGTAGAGGCACTCGCCTGTCCGGGACAGCACAAGGAAGCGGTTGGCGCTGCTGTCCAAAAGCTGGTGCATAAGGGACAGGGAGTGGTATAAATCCCTGTGGGTCTGCCACGTATAGACTGCCTGGTCAACGGCGGCTTTCAGGCTTTCCATGCTGGAGGTGAGAAGAATAGGGGTTATGCCAATCAGCTTTGCATAGTTGTAGGGCACCGTATCACATATGACTGTCTTGTAGCCCTGCTCCTTTAATTTGTCCAGCAGGGAGCTGGCCTCGGACGTGGTGTTGATGGAAAATATATCCGTGGGCATCTTAAGTACATTGCATATGCTTTTGGCGATGGTGGTCAGGGAACGGAATCCCAGGACCGCGAATTTGGTCTTTGTATTCTCTGCTGTTTTCAGGCAGAGGAGCACGTCGTAATAATCAATTCCAATATCAATTACAGGAATGGGCACACCCTTTGCAATGCGGCTGGCTGTGTTGGCCCTTGAGATGATGATGTCATAGTTTCTGTAATGTTCCTTTGCCAGGGAAAGTCCTGTCTCCACATTGCCAAGCATGGCTGTCAGCTGGATATCATCCCTCTGGCTTCCGTATCGTTTCATTAATGTTACCAATCCCTTATAGGGAGCAATTCCAAGTATCCTGACTTTTTCACCCATTCTGCCTCCTCTGGAATACGTATCTTCCGAATGTTACAATTTTAAACATATTATACAACATTTTCCTTGAATTGAAAAGGCTTCCTATATTACAATAAATTACGGAGCTGGTGAAAGAAACTGATATGTTTCAAAAATGAACGATAAAGGAAGTTGGGAACCAATGGAAGAGAGATATCTGATTATCGCGGATGATTTTACAGGGGCAAATGATACGGGAGTGCAGCTAAAGAGGAGAGGATATCCGACGGAGGTCCTGTTTGCCGGAAAACCGGTGGATTCACAAAAGTCTATTGTGATTGATACGGAGAGCAGGAACGCTTTGCCAGGCCACGCCTATGAAATCGTGCGTCATTCATTGGAACAGGTAGATTTCGGACAGTTTTGCTACATAATAAAGAAAGTGGACTCCACCATGAGAGGAAACATTTCCCAGGAAATAAAGGCAGTGGATGACGCCTTCCGCCCGGATCTGGTGGTGTTTGCCCCGGCTCTTCCCGCGCTGGGAAGGACCACCATGGACGGAGTGCAGTGTCTGAACGGCGTGGAAATCTGTAAAACAGAATTATCCAAGGACCCCAAGAACCCGGTGATGGAGGATAATCTGGTAAAGCTGCTGGAGCAGGTTTATGAGGAACCGGTACAGTTAAAATACCTGCCGGACGTAAGAAGCCAGTCCTTTTTCTTTGACAGGGGCAGGATCTTTGTCTGTGACGCCGAGTCGGATGACGACTTGAAACGGATCATTGCCGCGGCCAGACAGGACGGGCGGCGGACCCTTTATGTGGGAACTGCGGGAATGGCCGACAATCTGATGGAACTGGAGAAGCCCACCCTTCCGTCCTTTGGCGTGGTGGCCAGCATCAGTTCGGTGGCCAATGAACAGATGCGTTACTGCGAAAGGGCCGGATACGCAATGGTCAAGGTGCCTGTAGCCCGGATTATGACGGGAACAGTCCGGCCTGAGGATTACCGCGACATGGCTGTGGAATATCTAAAGAGCGGAAGGGATACCATCCTTCTTACGGATACGGCTTATGACAGGGAATTGATTGAGCTGTCCCAGGAGGTGGGAGAGAAAAGCGGGATGGACCTGACCGAGGTGGGAGACTATGTCCGCTCACTCATAGGCAGGATGGCAAAAGAGGTGCTGGACTCGGCAGCGGTGTCGGGAGTATATCTTACCGGAGGTGATACGGCCCTGGGAATGCTCATGAACATCGGGGCCGACGGTTCGGAGATACTGGCTGAAATCCTGGTTGGCGTTCCGCTGGTGAGGGTTAAGGGCGGAGCCTATGAGGGACTTAAACTGGTAACAAAGGCAGGGGCTTTCGGCACAGAGGATGCGGCGGCCTTTGCCATGAGAAAAATAAAAGAAAGAGGAGGAATATAACCCATGAGAGAATTTTTACTGCCTTATGGAAAGGAAACACTGAAAGCGGAAATTGAGGAGGAGCATCTGGCTGGTGTGCTTGTATCAGAACTTCATGATTACAAGGCCCCCATGGAGGGAAGCCGGCTGGTGCAGGAGGCGCTGGAGCATCCCATCGGGACTCCCAGGCTATGCGACATGGCCATTGACAAGAAGAAGGTTGTGGTCATTTCTTCCGACCACACAAGGCCTGTGCCCAGCCACATTATCATGCCTCTTATCCTAAAGGAAATCCGCAGAGGAAATCCGGATGCTGAGATTACCATTCTTATATCCACGGGACTTCACAGGGAGACCACAAGGGAGGAGCTGGAGTCAAAGTTTGGCCCTGAGATTACGGAAAATGAGACCATCATAGTCCATGACTGTGATGATACGGATAATATGGTCTGTCTGGGCAAGCTGCCTTCAGGCGGAAACCTGTATATCAACAAACTGGCAGTGGAAGCAGACCTGCTGGTTGCGGAAGGATTTATTGAGCCCCATTTCTTTGCCGGATTTTCAGGCGGTAGAAAAAGCGTGCTTCCGGGCGTGGCCAGCCGTGAGACGGTTATGTACAACCATAACTCGGCCTTTATCGGCGATCCCCACTCCAGGACCGGCATCATTGAGGGCAACCCCATTCACAATGACATGCTGTACGCCGCCAGGGTGGCGGGACTGGACTTTATCGTCAATGTGGTGATTGACTCCGCCCATGAACCCATTTTTGCAGTGGCGGGGGACTGCGACCTGGCCCACCGTGTGGGCAGGGAATTCCTGGCTTCCAAGTGCCAGGTGGATGCCGTACCAGCGGATATCGTAATATCCACAAACGGAGGCTATCCTCTGGACCAGAATATTTACCAGTCCGTAAAGGGCATGACGGCAGCGGAGGTGACGGTAAAGGAGGGGGGAGTCATCATCATGCTCTCCAAGGCAGCGGACGGCCACGGCGGCAAGTATTTCCATGAGACCTTCCGGGATGAAAAGGACTTAAACCGCATGATGAAGACCTTTATGGACAGAAAACCGGAGGAAACCATCATAGACCAGTGGCAGTCACAGATTTTTGCCAGGGTCATGTTAAAGGCCAGGATTGTGTTTGTGTCCTCCTGCGACGATAAACTGGTGGAGGAGCTTCACATGATTCCGGCCCACACCATGGAGGAGGCCCTGGAAAAGGCAAAGGCAATGGTTGATAAGGAAGATTATAAGGTAACAGTGATTCCGGACGGAGTGTCTGTCATCGTAAGAGGATAAGAGGGGGATACGGATTTGAAGTTTTTATAAATCATTTAATAGATTTCCAATTATCTCATTAGATGTTCTTATATGCCGGTATAGCCCGTAACTTCGGGCTTTTCCGGCACTTTTCCTATCGGAAGAACCTCACAAACATTCTTATTACCCCTCATGTTTCCGCTTTCAAACGTAGTACAAACAGTAGTACATTTTGCGTATCCTATGCGGCTTGGGCTTCCTGGGCGCTCTTTGACGCAGACTGCGCATTGACTGCTGCGGCGGTTTCTGCCGTAGTCTGTGCCTGAGCTTGCAGCCGTTCCATTTCCTCCTGTGCGGAATGGAACGTGGCGTGAGCGTAATAGTTCAACGTCATAACGATATTGGCATGCCCCATGATGTACTGTAATGCCTTTGGGTTCATGCCTGCGTTTGCCATTCTGGTACAGAATGTATGCCGGATGGTGTGCGGCGTCATGACCTCCGGCAGCGGTTCCTTATGGAACTTGTTGAACTTCTTGGCAAGGCCCTGAAACATGGCATCATAGTGGACAGCCGCTTTCGGCAGTCCGTCCCGATTTAAGAACAAGAAGCCCTTATATCCGTCCACCACAACACCTTTGCCGTCCTTTCGCCTGTGCAGCACGCGCTGAAATGCTTTGTAGGCTGCTGCGCTCATAGGCACCTGGCGATAACCGCTGTCGGTCTTTGGCGCTTCGATGTAGTAGCCGTCCTCGGTGCTTCTCAAAAGCTGGTGGTCTACATTCACAAAGCGCTTTTCAAAATTCAGGTCGGCAGGCGTCAGGCCGCAGAGTTCGGAAACGCGAAGCCCGGTTTCCAGCAGAATCAATACCTCGTCATAATACTTGGCATAAACGGGGTCACTCTGCATGAAGTCCAAAAGCTCCTTTTCTTGTGCAGGGGTAAGCGGCACCTTTGGTACGGTATCGTCGTTGATAACCTCATTGATCTGGAAGTCAAAGGGGTTCTTGCGGAGGCAATCGTCCTGTACGGCCATGTAAAAAATGGCTTTCAGGGAACGTTTGCCGTTGCAGATGGTGTGATAGGCCACACCCTTTTCCTGCATACGTAAAGCCCATTCTTTGGCGTCAGACAGCTTTACGCTGTCGATGCTGGCCCCTCCGATTTTATCCTCGGATAAAAGTTTCATCAACTGCTGGCGGCTCTTATGGGTTCCCCGCTTCACATTGCCCCTCTGCCGGATGTACTTTTCATATAGCTGGCACACGGTCATTTTCTTACCGATGGTGTCAATCCCATCGTCAAGGTCTTTTTGTATCTGCTTGATTTTCTCACGCAGGGAAATATCCGGGCGTTTTCCGGCAGGGATTTTGTCCGTGGGGACTAACTTCCATGAGTACACAAACTTCGGTTCTCCAAAGGCATCCGTATATTTGTAGGTGTATCTTCCGTCTGTTCGCTGGCTCTCTCCAGATTTCAAAAGGCGGCCTTTGCTGTCCCGTCTTTTTTCATCTCGTTCTTTTTTTGACATTTCGTCATGCTCCTTTCCATGACGGAAAGAGCCTTGACACACTCTAAAGGTATTATAGCATAGTCAAGGCTCTTTTTCACTAGATTGTGTCCAGAGAATCAATGATTTTTTCAAACTTTTGCCGTTTGATCTGGATACGGTTGCCGTTCAAAATCACGCAGCCAGCGGATGGGTTTTCCTCGGCAAGCCGACGCAGCTTGTTTTCTCCAATGCGAAAATATTTCGACGCTTCCTCAATGGTAAGCGTATACTTCTCCCAAATAGGCACATCGTTATTACTCATAATCTTGCCTCCTTCTATTCAAAACAAAGGGTTCTTGTAACTATGGGCAAAACACGGACGGCTGGCGGCCCAGCTCCACGGGACTTTCACCCCCGCGTGGTTCTCACACGGCCCTATCCATTGCCTGCGACGCTTCTAACGCTCGGACTGTGGCTGTAAGGGAGTATCATTGTCCTGCCTGCACGTCATTGCCCATAAGCAGCCACGCTTATGTTACGGCTGGGTGGTAGTCGCTCCGCTGTTTTCGTAGAAACCAGCATCATGGCGCACCCGCCGTCCGGCTCGGTGCAGACAGAATGTGTCCGTATGCCCTATGACGCACCGCCATTGTCCTGCGGGCGTATTTGTCAAGGTGCATCCATCAGCCACCAGGTCGGCGGAAATGCGGAAAGGGAGTCAGAAAACACTTCCGTTACCGTGGCTGGGCCGTTACTTCAAAGCAACGATGATGGAATGAATGAGCTTGAGTTCCAAACGGTGCTTCATATACTCGTCCACGCACACATAAGGGATGCCGTTGCCGTCGTACAAGGTACGCATGCAGAGCTTGTTTATGTAGTCCTCATAGTACCGCAGCACTTGCTCCAGAGCCATTGCATCCCCAGCGTGGGCAGCTTCCATCACCGAAAGGGGAAGAAGCTCTCTGCCGTTGAATGTAGGTTCCTTCATCCGCGTTTACCTCCCTCTGGCATGAACGCCATCAATTTCATACGCAACTGTTTCAGGGTCCTTGTCCTGTGACGCTGTACGGCGCTGCGGGACATTCCCATGAGGCTGCCGATTTCTCCGTCTGCCAAATCCAGAACACAGTGCAAAATCAAAATGCTTTGTTCTTGTTCCGGCAGGCTGGCGAACGCCTCGGCTACAAGCTCGTTGTCGATCAGCAGGTCATACCCATACGACGAAAAAACGTAGCTGTCGCTGGGGTAATCATCCACGACTGAGAGCTTGTCCATTTCCTCTTGTGTCAGAGCATCCAGCGACTTTTCACGTTTGCGGCGATGCGCCATCTCCGACCAGTAGCTTTTAGCCTCATTGCGGAGTACCGCTTTGCAGAAAGCATCATAGCGGTGCCGCAGGATAAAATCATTGCGGGGGATCGTTTCCATCTTTTCACCCCCTTTCTGTGGGGGATTTCGGTGGTTTTCTCCCTTTCCGCCAAAGTTACTGTTGAAAGGCCTCCAGCTACCCGCCAAACACCGCCTTTTTAAAAAAATTTTGAAAAAGTGTTTGACCGATAGAGCGGGCCGAAGGAAATAACAAAATTCGCCCGGAAGGGCATAAACCCTCCGGGCGAACAAAAAAATAGTATGATATTTTATTGCATATGCAAATTCATGGTTCCGGCCACATTTCCCACGGGCCGGGGGATGTTTTTTTTAACGGTGTTACTCCCATTTTCGTTGGTCGATATCCCGTTCTACACATGACGGCTCCCTCCTGAAACCGCCAATGGGATCAGCGTTAGGGGGAATTGCTCCCATCCAATACCTTACGAACCGCGGTGTGGTTGCTCGGGGCGATCCGGCTGATGTAATGACGGCCTGATTGCGCAACGTTCCTTTGGTTTGATGTTCTATCTTTCACTTTCTCCATTTTTTTAGAAAATAACTTCGATACAAAATCCAAGGACAACAAACAGTAAAATGCTGATAATCGTTCCAACTCTCGTCATGATCTGATACTTTGTAAACTTCTTATTTCGCACAAAGGTAATCCCTCGCATTCTCAATAAATGTATCTAATATCAATTCGCAATCTGTAAACTTGTATTGTCTTGCACTTTCTATATCTTGATTTAAGAAAATAAAACCGATGCATTTATCGTAGGTTCCAAGATAATCAAAAACAGATTGTATGTATTCATTGCGAACTTCATCACTGGTGCTATGCTCCGCAATCTCTCCAAAAATAATTGGCTTGTTATATGCTTCCAAATAGTCTCTTTGACCTTCATTTTCATAGAATTGCTGAAAACTCTCACGGGAATCCAATGTGTTATTCAATGTCAATCCGACATAATCAACATAATCATCACCTGGATAATATTTCGTTGTGTATTCGTCTGCCCTGTTGGGAGACCATACCCACTTAACATTGGGAGAATATTCCCTACCCAAGTTCACAATGTGAACCCAAGCGTTTACATATGCGTGAGCATCATCTGTTTGCCAACTGTACCAACCAGATTTGTAAGAGGGCCTCATTTCCATTTCATGCGCTAATCGAACAAAAAGTTCTGTATTGGCTCTGTTATCCGAAGAGAGTTTCTTAAAATATTCAATAATTAAATCATCATAATACCCGTCAGAAACCAATTTTAAGTCCCAGTCGGTAGGCTGCAAAGTGATAAACGCTATATATTTATTGTCGTCTAAACATAAAGAAATCTTGTAATCACTTGTCTGATCAAAACGATCAAACCAAGCTAAAGTATTGATGCTGTCAGCTAAAACATCAGTCTCATCGGGGCCTTGAACATAAACGCCCAAATATCTTTGTCCCTCTGTAATAAGATAATATTCAGACTCGACAACTGAGGATTCTGTTACAATAGATTCCGTAGTTGGTTCTTCCAGTGTAGCTTGACTATTACTCGGAGCCTCAATAGACGCAATGCTGTCAGAGCCATCGGCCTTCTCGGTATCGACAGGCTGTTCGTTGCAACCAACCCATAATATAAATATAGCAGCCGCGAATATACAAATGCAATTAAGGAACTTCCACTTTATCATTGTCCTCCTCCAATTTCCGGGTGCCCCACTCCATATCGTCAGAGCAGAGCATAAGGCCTAGCAATCGGATAGGAACCATGACAACAGTTAAAACAAGGATGAATACTGGAAGCAGTAATGTATAATACCACTTCACACTTCTCATAACCTTAATATTTCGTGAACCAAAACTAATGATACAACCAAGAAGAATAAAGAGAATGATCTGCCACCATGGAGCGGTATATGCCAATGTTGGAATCGCGTAGCCAAGTATATTTAACACCTTGCAAATTATAGTATTGGCATAAACGCTAACCAGCATCATCGGACTAATCATATCTGACCAGTAAATAAAGCACATCAGCTTGGCGTTTTTTAACATCCAAGGAGTCATTCTCAGATTGTTATACTGTGAACCTTCCGACCATCTTAACTGCTGCCTGATAAATTTTTTCCATTCGGTGGGGGCATCTGTATAAATTACTGAGGTGTCTTGCATAACTGTTTTGTACCCCTTTCGGAGCGTCAGGTTTGTGAGGCTTCTGTCATCGGATACTTCTTTGTGAAATCCCATGAATGTCTCATTCATAAAGTCATACATCACATCTATCAAAATCTGAGTACGGAAAGCAATTGTCCTGCCGGGAAGGCAGCCCACTTTGCCTGTAACGCTCATTGCTTTCATCGTTCCTTCAGCTCTGATCTCTTCAAGCAAATTTGCAAACATGGTTACAAGTTTGCGGTCAGGATCCAGTATTTTCTGTCTGGTTGTAACACCGCCAATTTTTTGATCACAAGCAAAAGGCTTCAGCAACTCGGACAAAGTATCCTCTGTCCATACCGTATCACTATCCACAAGCACTGTTATATCGGAATTCGGATTAATGTGCTCCATTGCTACACGGATCCCATTTCTCTTACCGGCAACAGGTGTATAATAATGCTGAACAGGAGTAAAGCAAATTGGTAAATTCCTGTTGAAATCTACACACAGGTTTTCAAGCCCCTCGTTTTTGGGCCCATTAATGACAACTATAATCTCAGACGGATTCTGGCGTGCTATTTTCATCAGAACACTATAAAATAGATCTAATGGTTCGTCAACGACTGGGATCAGCACCGATGTAAAATAATTTATCTCTTTATCTTCATAATCATATGGCTTATATCGAATAGCATGGAAAAATACTATTCCCCATCGAATGAAAATGAATGCGAAGAAAAACATAAAGAGGTGAAGGTTATGAGTTTTGATATAATCCTCGACCATCAAGAAAAATGTGTACATTACAATCACCGCCTCGCCGGGTCAATCTCTTCCAAAGATGTCTCTTGTATAAACCTTATACATAACTTCCGAGAGTTCACTGGAAACTCTATTAGCAACAATAACATCACATGAACGCTTAAACTCCGCAAAAGAATGTACAACCTTATAACCCATAAACTCTGCGGCATCGCCTAATAAGGGTTCATATATTACAATTTCTTGTTTTTCTTTGGAAAGCCCTTCCATAACATCCCAAACAGCACTTGAACGGAAATTGTCAGAATTAGACTTTGCCGTTAAGCGGTAAATACCAACTGTGCCAGGATGTTTATTCAGAATTCCCTTTATGACATGGCCTTTTTTGGTGTGGTTTGCCTGACACACAGCGGTAATCAAATTTTCAGGAATATCATGAAAACTTGATTTCAACTGCTTTGTATCTTTCGGGAGGCAATATCCGCCATAGCCAAAAGATGGATTGTTATAATGCTTACCAATTCGAGGATCATGACAAATTGCATTTATGATGTTCTTTGTGCTTAACCCATTCATTTCTGCAAAGGTATCCAATTCGTTAAAGAACGCAACACGCATGGCTAAATAAGTATTAGCGAAAAGTTTAGCGGCTTCTGCTTCATCAAGCCCTATAATCAAGACGGGAATATCTTCTTTATTTGCGCACTCTTGCAAGATGGTTGAAAAAACCTGTGCATGGATAACCATAGCAGGGTCTGCAATATCTGTACCAACAACAATTCTGGAAGGGTACAAATTGTCGTATAGGGCTTTCGTTTCTCTTAAAAATTCAGGGGAAAATAGAATGTGGCTGGTGTTATATTTTTTTCGCACACTCCTTGTATACCCAACAGGAACCGTACTTTTGATGATCATAATGCAATGATCATTATTTGCCATACAAATTTCTATGGTGGAATCAACCGCATGAGTATCAAAGCTATTGGTTTCATCCTCATAATTAGTAGGTGTTGTAATAATTACATACTCGGCGTCTTTATATGCTATTGCCGTATCTACAGTGGCTGTCAAATTAAGTTTTCTTTCGGCAAAAAACTTTTCGAGATATACGTCCTGAACGGGAGAAATACGGGAATTAACTTTCGCAACCTTTTCTTCATCAATATCAAGCACTATTACTTCATGCTTTAGGCCTAACAGAGTGGCAAGAGATAACCCCACATAACCTGCGCCTACAACAGTAATTTGCATAGCATTCTAACCACCTTTCTATTCAAATTCATTCTCGGCTCGGATGAAGTTGCAAACCGCTGCAGTGTTCCGATAGATGCTTCATCAACGTTTCTTTCGCGGCGGATGCATCCGCTTGCTGGGAAAGACCCGTCAGATAAGCCAAGGCGTCATTCCACGTTTTTAGCGAAAAGGCTTCCGAAGGAACATGTAAAAGCTCCCTGGACAGATGGAATTGCTCCCATGGGCTGAGATACCGCAAATCCGACAGATACCCACATCCGGCCTTCTGGGCCAAGCACTCCAACAATTCTACCGACCATCTTTCTTCCACTTTATTCACCTCCTGCCATTTCAAAGGGAATATCCTAACCACAAACTTTCCTTTTCTGAACGATTCAATTACCGCAGAATAATGATTCTGGGGTAATCGTTACTGCTTCTAGGAAAAAAATAATTATTTTAATCAACTAAGGGCGTTCTGACAGGCATAAAAAGCAGACCTGCGCACATATTTCGCGGTGCAGGTCTATTTTTCGTATTTATTTTGCTGTTCTATATGTAATAAATGGTTGAAAATCTGCTCTGATACACTTATAATAGAGTTAATCAGTTCTACTTGTAACTGAGCAAGGGGGCCATGGAACCACAGAATCATTATTCCGTGGTGCTATGAGATCAGATGCATCCGCTGTAAGGTTCGCTCATGTTCCCGTGTGCCCATAGCTACATAGATACGCGTGGTGTCCACGGAAGCGTGTCCTAAAATATCCGCAAGATATGCCAGATTCTTTTTGATGGCATAATAGCATTTTGCAAACAAGTGCCGCAAATTGTGGGGAAAGACCTTTTCAGGATTTACCCGCGCCGCCCGGCACAGCTTTTTCATATCATGACAGATATTGCTTCGATCTAAGGGCTTTCCGGTACGGGTGCAGAACAGATACCCCGTTCGGATGCCTTTTTCTTTGGCATAGGCGTTCAATTTCCGGCACAGCTCTTTTGTCAAGAGAATGGTGCGGATTTTGCCTTTCATGCGGATTTCCGCTTTTCCTTTGTGCAATGCCTCCACAGTCAGAAAGGAAAGCTCACTGACCCGGATTCCGGTGGTGCAAATGGCAAGCATCACATGATACAGGCGGCTGTCCTTTTTCCTTTTGGCAGCGTCTAACAAGCGGTGGTATTCCGCTTCGGTCAAATCTCGGCTGTCATCCACAAATACCGTATGCTGGATTTTCAAAAACCTCACCTTGCAGGCCGCCAGCCCCAGGTAGTCCAGATAGGAATGAATGGCGGACAGCTTGGCATTTACGGTGCGGGCATGGTGGCTCTGTTGCAGTTGCTCTCGATATTCCAGCACCTTTGCTTTTGTAGGTTCTTCCCCCTGTAAAAATGAAAGAAACCAAACCAACTCACGGACATACTTTTGTATGGTTGCGTGAGATTTTTCATGTTCGGTCAAGTAGATGCGGTACTCCCGCAAGATTTCATTGTAATTTTGTTTCATCGTGTTTTACCTCTTCTAAATTGATAGTATGAAAGTAGTATGACAGAATCTTTTATACCGTATTCTCTGCAAAGGTAAAACAAAAGAACGGGTAAATTTAACGATGTGCTGTAGACACGGACCGTCAAGCGAACGCGTCAAACGGATTCGACATTTGTTTATCATTTGTTGTATGGAGGCCAAGGGCCTCTTATTTTTTTGCAAATTTTTCTTTCCAAAGCGCTATTTTGCGGGTAGTTTGATGGCTTCTCAGAGTATTAGGAGTGGAGGAAAAGAAAAACAGCAAGCATAGGGAGTGTAGCCACACTCCCGGCAAACGGCTTCCCGTTTGTATCTTGGGGAAGTCCCCAAACCCCTGAATGAATGGAGGTGAATCAATGGCAAACCGAAAACGGAAGTTTGTGCTGCGCGTCCCGGTGACGCAGGAGGAACGGGCGCTGATCCAGCAGAAGATGGCCCAGCTTGGCACAAGGAACTTTTCTGCCTACGCCCGGAAAGTGCTGATCGACGGCTATATCGTCCATATCGACACCGGCCCCGTCCGGGCGCAGACCGCAGAGTTACAAAAGATCGACGTCAACATCAACCAGATTGCAAGGCGTATCAACAGTACCGGGACTGTGTACGCACAGGACTTGGAGGACATCAAGGGGGCGCTGGCACAGATATGGCAGTTACAAAGATCCATCCTATCAAGTCAACGCTGAAAAAGGCGCTGGACTACATCGAAAACCCGGACAAGACCGATGAAAAGCTGTTCGTTTCTTCCTATGGCTGTTCCTATGAAACGGCGGATATTGAATTTCAAATGCTGTTAGATCAGGCGTACCAAAAGGGCAACAATCTGGCCCACCACCTGATACAAGCCTTTGAACCGGGGGAAACCACGGCGGAGCAGGCCCATGAGATCGGGCGGCAGCTTGCCGATGAAGTGCTGCAAGGAAAATACCCCTATGTGATTACTACCCACATTGACAAGGGCCACCTGCATAACCACATCATTTTCTGCGCCGTGGATATGGCGAACCAGCGTAAGTACATTTCCAACCGCCAAAGCTACGCCTATATCCGGCGCACCAGCGACCGGCTGTGCAAGGAACACGGCCTGTCTGTGGTAAAGCCCGGCAAGGACAAGGGAAAGACCTATGCCGAGTGGGACGCACAGAAAAAGGGAAAGAGCTGGAAAGCAAAACTGAAAATTGCCATCGACGCAGCCATTCCGCAGGCCAAAGACTTTGACAGTTTTTTGCGGCTCATGGAGGCGCAGGGCTATGAAGTCAAACAGTGCAAGTTTATTTCATTCCGCACCCCCGGACAGGAACGCTTCACCCGCTGCAAGACCTTGGGGGAGGATTACAACGAGGAACGGATCACCCAGCGAATCAGGGGCATTGCCATCGACCGGGGGTCGCGCAGAAGAAGCGCCGGGGAAATCTCCCTGAGGATCGCTTTGGAGGATAGTATTAAGGCCCAGCAGTCGGCTGGCTATGCGCGGTGGGCGAAGCTGCACAACTTGAAGCAGGCCGCCAACTCCTTAAACTTCCTCACGGAACACCAGATCGACAGCTACGAGGGCTTGGAAAGCAGGTTGGCCGAGATCAGCGCGGCAAACGATGCGGCTGCCTCCGCCCTGAAGGACGCGGAACGCCGCTTTGGGGATATGGCGCTGCTGATAAAAAATCTCTCCGCCTACAAGCAGCTCCGGCCTGTGGCGTTGGAACTGCGAAACGCCAAAGACAAGGCCGCGTTCCGGCGGCAGCATGAAAGCCAACTGATCTTGTATGAGGCGGCGGCAAAGGCGCTCAAAGAGGCCGGGATCACAAAGCTCCCCAACCTGTACGCCCTCAAAACCGAGTATAAAAAACTGGACGCAGAACGGGAACGGCTGTCCGCACAGTACAGCAAAGCGAAACAGAAATTGAAAGAATACGGCATTGTCAAACAGAATGTAGACAGCATTTTGCGGACAGCGCCGGGAAAGGAGCATACGCAGGAACGATGAACATACCGAGAATGAGTTACCCCCAATACCGCAATGCCCGCAGGCTCACCCGTGAGTGCTGCAACTACTGTAACGGAAACTGCCTCCTGCTGGACGATGGGGAGGAATGTGTCTGTGTGCAGAGTATTTCCTATTCGCTGCTGTGTCGGTGGTTCAAGGTGGCCGTCCTGCCGCTGGACACGGCCCTGTGCGCCGAGATCACCAAAGGCCGGGACGAGATCAAACGCTGCGTCGTCTGCGGGGCGGCGTTTACGCCCAACTCCAACCGGGCCAAATACTGCCCGGATTGCACGGTGCAGGTACGCCGGAATAAAGAGGCGGAACGCCAACGGAAAAGATACCTCCTGTCTACGCATTTAGGGCGGTAAAAGTCCACGGAAATCAAGGGTTTTTCTGCATGGTCGGCAGGTAGGTGGATAAAGTTATCCTATTCCCCTCAAAACGGTGTTCTAAATGCGGGAAAATGAACAAAAAAGAAATGCCGGACGCAGAGGCTTCAAAGCCCCGTGCCCGGTGTTTTGTATAATTGCCGATTATGTAATTGCATGATATAATACAGTAAAACAAAGTGGGAAACGGTGGAACTTGTATGAATGTTGAAAACTATATTGAATCACAGTACAGAGAATTATTATCATGTAGTCAAATAAATGCGGAATACTCCGATTTATATAAATCATTTAGAAACCAAAAACTTCGGGAAATACTTATGACCTTACATCATGATCTGGTTGGGCTTTTTAGAACAATGAACGAAAGACTACCAACCGGGGAACATGAAGCGCACTTTTGGGCAGAACCAAGTAGAGATTTAATTAAGAGAATTGAAATTATATTCAGCTTAGTAAGTTCACTAAAGGAAACTCCTTTAGCCTTTCAAATAGACCCATACTATTTAGATTTACTCACGCGCTGTCGAGATTTCCTCAGTTCAAGCGGCGGAAGTTCATTGCCGCCCAATATGGCAAAGGTCGAATTATATTATACGCTTCCTATTTTTCTACCTCTTAGTAGCATAACCATTTCACATAAGCAACAAGATTTTACATTTGATTTGAAACTGATCGGAAGCGGTTCTTATGCTAATGTTTATAAATATAAGGACACTTTTTATAATCGACCTTTTATTTTGAAGCGTGCAAAAAAGGAACTTACAGATAAAGAAGTCGCCCGTTTCAAAAGAGAATTTGATGTAATGAATGATCTATCTTCTCCATACATACTCGAAGTTTACTGCTACAATCCAGATAAAAATGAGTATATTATGGAATATATGGATTATACGCTGGACGGATATATCGCTGCTCATAACTCCACCTTAACAATTATACAGCGAAAAGGAATCGCCCAACAAATATTACGCGCTTTTGATTATCTTCATTCAAAAGGACATCTACATCGTGATATAAGTCCTAAAAATATTTTGATAAAAGAGTACGATGATACCCTTGTAGTTAAACTTTCGGATTTTGGACTTGTAAAAATTCCTGATAGTACGCTAACAACGGTTAATACGGAGTTCAAGGGTTATTTTAATGATCCTGCACTGGTTGTCGAAGGGTTTAACACTTATGGCATAGTTCACGAAACTTATGCTCTCACCAGAGTTATTTATTTTGTAATGACAGGTAAAACTAATACAGAAAAAATTACGAATCAGAATTTACGATCTTTTGTTGAGAGAGGATTGAACCCGGATAAAGCCAAAAGATTTCAAAATATTCGCGATATGATTTCAGCGTTTAAGACCATATAAAAATGCCGGACGCAAAGGCTTCAAAGCCCCCGCGCCCGGCGTTTTGCTTATTCGTCTGTGAAGTGGAACCGCTGCGCCGCAAAGTCGGCTTCGCTCATGGCGTCCAGCTTATCGGCGGTCTGGCAGGCCAGCGCCGCCATTTCCTTGTCCATGTCCGGCAGAGCTGCCCGGAGATTTGCCGCTGTCCTGCGGCGGTCGGCATTGTGGTACAGGCAGATCAGGTTTTCTTCTTCCACGGTGAAATACATTCCTCATACCTCCATTTCTTTTGATTTTTCCCGCGCCGAGGGCTTCTTTTTCTTTTCCTCCTTGGCGGCGGCAAGCTGCGCCCGGATGGACGGTTTCTTTTGCTTCTGCGTTGTCTTTCGGGGCTGCTTGGGCTTTTTGGCCTCCGCCTTGGCTGCCTCGGCCACATCCAAAAGGGAAATCTGTTCCCCGGCTTTTGCCCTCGCTTCCAGTTCCTCCATAGATGGGGCGTTGTTTATCATGCCGTCAATCATGTTGTAGTTCTGCTCGGTGGACATTTCCGCCGTCTTGATATGGCTTTCTGGCTGGGCGGGGATGGCAAAGGCCCTTGTGCCGTTTGCCATAATAAGATACCTGCCGGCCTCCGATTGATGGTGGAATCCATACCCGGCGGCCTCCTGTTCCAGCTCTACCTCGATCTGTTTTCTGTATGCCTGCAAGCTCTGGTCGAAGTCGGCAAGCTGCGGCGGCTCCGGCAACTGGTACTGGCCCTGATTGAGAAGTGGGCGGCACTCCTTTACATAGTCCAGAACCGCGTTGAAATAAGCGGTCTGTTCCGGCGTCAGGGTTTCCCCGGATTGCAGGGGACGCCGGGCCTCCTGCTCCATAGCGGCCAGATTGCAATGCAGCTCCATATACGGGACAAACTCATGCAGAAGCATATCCCGCTGGGCTTTGTCCGCCTCCCATGCCTCCGGCCCCTCATGGTGCAGCACATGGTTTTTCCAGCTTTCATCCTGTGCGTAGTATTCGTGGTAGCCCCGGATATGCTGGATCAGGGAACCGTCCCTGTCGCCAAAGTCCTGCCGCCCCTCGTAGTTGTCCGGCTGGCCCTGCATGGTAAAGTCAATGCGAAACTTGGTCTTGTCGTACCAATGGCCCGTATAGCCCGGCTGCTTCCGTTCATGGCGTCTGGCACTATCCAGCTCCTTGAAAACGGCCTCGGCTTCATGCAACGGCATTTGCTGGCCGTCTTTCAGATGGGGGCTTTCGCTCCAAAGAATCGTAACAACCGGCTCCGCCGCCGGATTCTGTGCGATCTGCCGCTGGGCGTTGGCAACGGCAATCTCACTTTCGATCTCGCTTTTCACAAAGGAATCCATCTGTCCCTTTTGCAGCTCATAGCCCTGTTCACACAGGCGGTTGATAAGCCCGATCACCTTGTCGGTATCACCCACGGCCTCGGCATAGGCCGCGATCCACTGCCGTTCCTCGCTGCCCAAACGCGGGGCGTTTTTCTCCGTCAGCTCAATCAGGGCGGCGGCCCTGTCAGCCGGGGACGCCTCCGGCATGAATGACTTTCCATTCAAAAGGCCGTCGATCCCGTTCCACGCCTGCGGCTGGGGAATGGCGCTGGCCTGTTCCAGTGTTCCATCCCCGGCAATGGTAAAGCCCTGCGCCTGCGCCGCCTCCTTGGTTCCCTGTGACACTTCGCCGGTGGATTTCAAATCCGAATCGATCAGGGTTTGCAGCATGGCTTTTACGCTGGCGGTCATTTCCTGCTGTTGCTTCGGGGGCAGCTTGGAAAATACGCTGTCCGGGTCTGGTTGCTCGGCGGCCTGTTCCAGCGGCGCGGCTTGCGGCTGTTCCTGCTGGGCCTGCCGTTCTTTCTGAAGCTGGGCAAGGTGGCCGTCAATGGTGGTAATCAGTTCATGGGCGGTGGCCCGGATGGTTTCAAGGGAGGCTTTCAGTTCTTTCAAGTCCTTGTCGGAACTCCAACCGGCCACATAGCCAAAGGAATAGTCGGAGGTGTCCAGCCCGTAGTGCTGGCAGACGGCATAGGCTACGCTTTCAGCCTGTACCTCGCGGGTGTGGCTGTCGGCGCGGTCGGCCTGCTCTATGGCCGGGGCTTCCGGGTCAATGGCGTGGAGCTTGGAATGGGCGATCTCATGGATGGCCGTCTTTAGGGTTTGTAATTCACTCATGCCCTCCTGAATGGCGATCCGCTTTTCCGTCAGGTGGTAGTAGCCGTGGGAACCGCCCGGAATGTCCTCAAAACCAATGGGAACCGGGGAGGTCTGTTCCAGCGCCTTAAAAAATTCCCCGTAGCGTTCCACGCTGTCGGTCAGTTCTTCCACGCCGATAGAGGGCAGCGGTTCCCCCTCGGTCTGGCTCACATCAAAGACGGAAACAATCTTAAAGGCCGGAACCTGTATTTCCTGTACTTCGGTAACAGGCTTTCCGTCCTTACCCATCACCGGCCTGCCCTGTGCGTCCAGCTTTTGCACTTCCTTTTTTGCCTTGAACGGGGCCGGGGCCAGTATCTTGATGGCCTTTTCGCCTTTCTTTACATTGCGGTGAAAATCGTCCCGCCACTTGTTGTAGCCTGCCACAAGCTGTCCGCCCTGCATAGCGATCAGGAGGGTGTTGTTGAAGCTGTAACTGTGGAACTTGGACATGGTGGTGAGATAGGCTTTGTAGCGTTCACTCTCGAAAAGCTCCTGTATGCCGGTTTCCAGCCGGTCGGTGATCTCTTTCATGCGCTCGGCGCTGTTCTGGCCGTTTAAGAGAATAGGGGTGACAGGCTGCGGGGACTTTGCGGGCGCTGCCGCCTCCGGCTGCACCTTGCTTTCATCCCGCAGAATTTCCCGCGCAGGATAGGTCATCACCCGGTATTCTTCCGGCACTGGCTGGCCCTCATGGATGCGTTGCCATTTGTCGCCGCTTTTTACCAGATAGCCATAATCGGTAAAAACACCATGCTCTGTGTTGGCAATATGCAGGCCAAAACGGGGTAGGAAAATCCCCGCTTTCCATTCCTCCGGCATATCCACCATACCGGAACGATTTAGATAGTAGTCGCCCAACTGTCCTGTGCCGGTGACATCCGGCAAATGCACATAAAAGTCCACATTTTCGGGATAGTCGATAATCTGGCCGATATTGTGAAAATCACTCTGCGGGCTTGTCAGGGCGGCGTTCAACTCCGTAAGTTCGGTGGCGTCCAGCTTTTCCAATCTTGCAGCAAGGAAGTTCAGTTCATCCATGCCTGCGGACAGCACCATATCGCGGGGCAGCTTAATAGGTCGCTCCTGTGGGCTTCTATACCCGTATAGAAAAAAGTCCTGTGGATTGTCGGCGCTGATCCCGATTTCCCGCAGGGCTGCTTGCAGTTTTTCGGTTGTGGTCGGCAGAGAAAACCATAGGCCGTCTTTGCCTTGCTCATAACGTTGTCGGTTGTGAAGCAGTACAGAAAACACTTCGCTCATTGAATCGCTCCTTTCACATAATATAGGGGTTTGGGGCTTCCCAAAAGAGAAAATCCCCGGCCCGGCAGGTGCGCCGGGTCAGGGATTTTTCGGGGTGTGTGGCTACACTCCCTATGCTTGCTGTTTTTTAGTTTTTGTCCCTCCGTTCAATGCGATAGTTGACGTATTTCCCGCCAGTATCGGCCAGGAGCACCGTCCCGTCGTAGGTTTTCGTGGTTTTCATGGAGCGCAGGCCCTTTACCTTTGCCTTTCCGTCTTTGAGCAATGCGGCGGCGATTTTCGGCGTGAACGCCTTGCCCCGTTCCTCAAAAAATCGGTCATTCTTCCACATGACAAACTGGCAGGCCCGGTTTCCGCAGTAGTAGTTCTTCTTGCCCTCGTAGACGGCTTCGCCGCAGCGCGGGCATTTGCCGATAACCACACGCTCGGTCTGAAACAACTTCTGTGCATCCTCGCTGATCTGCGAATATCCCGCAATCAGCCCCCGCGTCATTTTCTCAATGTCAGCCATGAAACCGTCCGGGTCAGCCTCGCTCTTGGCAATGGCCGTCAGCGTATTTTCCCATTCAGCGGTGAGCTGGGGAGAAGTCAGCACATCCGGCAGGACGCAGGCAAGGTTGTGGCCGTCCTTGGTGGGAAGAAGCTGCTTGCCTTTGCGTTCCACAAATCCCATCTGCACCAGCTTTTCCAGAATGGAAGCGCGGGTGGCCGGGGTTCCCAAACCTTGGCGCTCGGCGTCCTCCGGCATATCCTCGGCCCCGGCCCGTTCTATAGCCGACAGAAGCGTGTCCTCGGTGTAGGGTTTCGGCGGCGTGGTGAAATGCTCGGTAACGGAAGCCTCCACCTTGTCAAAGGTCTGGCCCTCGGTGATCTCCGGCAGTTCCCGCGCCAGCTCCGGCGCATCCTCGTCGGCGTCGGCCTTAAAGCAAGCACGGAAACGGCGGTCAATCTCTTTCCAGCCCGGCGTCAGGATGGTTTTGCCCTTGGAGGTAAACTCGTTTCCGGCGCAGGTGAAAGTGGCGGTGACAGCCTCAAACACATGGGGCGCTGCCACGGCACAAAGCAGTTTACAGCACACAAGGGAGAGAAGTTTTTTCTCCCCCTCGGTCATCCCGTCAAAGCCTTTCTGAACAAATTCCATCGTAGGGATGATAGCGTGGTGGTCGCTCACCTTTTTGCTGTTCAGTACCCGGCCAAACTGCGGGGAAATATCCAGTTCCGCCGCAAAGGGAAGCAGCGGCCAGAGGCCGGAAACGATGCTTTCCGCTGTGGGCTGCATATCATCGGTAAGGTACTGGCTGTCTGTTCTCGGATAGGTCAGACACTTCTTTTCATAAAGCTGCTGGGCATAGTCAAGGGTCTGCTTGGCGGTAAAGCCAAAGAGCCGGTTGGCCTCCCGCTGCAAGGTGGTAAGGTCGTAGAGGCGGGGCGGCTGCTCCGTCTTTTTCTCCCTCGCCACGGAAACACAAACGGCCTGCGCCCCGGAGCAAGCCGCTTTCAGGTTGTCCGCCTCGCCTAGGTTGAAAATGCGGCGGCTGTCCGCCTCCATGCCGCCCGCCGCGATATGGACAACGTGATATTTCTCTTTCTTAAAATTACCGATTTGGCTTTCACGGTCAACCAGCATTTTGAGGGTGGGCGTCTGCACCCGGCCCACGGTCAGGGTCTTGTGGTAGAGGATGGAGAAAAGCCTTGTGGCGTTGATCCCCACCAGCCAATCCGCCTGCGCCCGGCAAAGGGCCGATTGGTACAGGCTGTCGTAGTCAGCCCCTGGTTTCAGATGGGCAAAGCCGTCTTGAATGGCCGCGTCCTCCATGCTGGAAATCCAAAGACGTTTGAACGGCTTTTTGCAGCCCGCCATCTGGTAGACGAAACGGAAAATCAGCTCTCCCTCGCGCCCGGCGTCTGTGGCGCACACAAGGCTCTCCACATCGGGGCGCTCCATCAGGGAACGTAAGATTTCAAACTGCTTTTTCTTCTCGGCGGGGATGATGTACTGCCATTCCTGCGGCAAAATCGGCAGGTCGTCATAGCTCCATTTTTTGAACCGCTCGTCATAGGCCCCGGCGTCGGCAAGGGAAACCAGGTGGCCGATGCACCAGCTCACCAGATAGCCGCCTCCCTCCATGTAGCCGTCCTGTTTTTTCTCCGCTCCAATCACTGCCGCAATGCTGCGGGCCACGCTTGGTTTCTCTGCAATCACTAACTGAATACTCATTCCTCATCCTCCTTGTTCTGTTCAGGTGCTTCTTTCTCAATCAGCCAATCTTCCTCCGGCGCTTGGGCGTCGTCTGGCTCCGGGGCTTCTTCCTCGTCGTCCTCGTCATCCCCAAAGTCGTATTCTGCCAGATCGTCGCCGCCCTTGACATCCTCTTTCGGTTTGCGGAATTTAAAATAATAAAGCGCTGCGCCGCCGCCTGCCAGAACGACCGCCAGGAACACTACAAGTCCGCCTATGCCGTTTGGCTTTTCCTCCTGCGATTTGGCTTCCTCCGGCTTGGGTGCTTCCGGCTCCGGCCCGGTGCAGGCGTTCCTGTTGTTTTTACACACCGGACAATTCGTATTGACAGCCCCGGCCTCACACTTGGTCGTGCAGGTACAGTGTTCCGGCTCGGTTTCGCCGTCCTCCAGCAGTGCTTGCAGATCGGCATCGTCCACTTGGTTTAAGAAATGCACTGCCGTTTCCTTGTCCTCGTTGGCCCGGTCAATCAGAATATAGAAGTAATTCCCGGCCTTGGTGGTGACGGTGATAAGCTGCTTATCCCCGAAAAAATCATCCACCAGCGCCGCATTGCCCTTGGGTGTGACGGGGACGTCCTTCGGTTCCATCTCAATCCCCCCGGTGGTGGGTTCCTCCGTTTCCTCCGGCAATGGCTGCGGATCAGGGTCAATGCCTCCGGCATAGGCGGTGACGGAAAAAGCCGCCATGCAAAGCACAGCGGCCAGTGTTGCGGTGAACATGCGAATGGCTTTATTCTTCATCGGCGTTTTCCTCCTGTTCGTCCTGCTCAAAATCCGGCTGTGGGGCCGGGGGTGCCTGCAACGCGCCATCCCGGACAAAGGCGGCAAATTCCTGGGGCGTCATGTGCAGGCCCCGCACAAGCTGGATGATCTGCAAGTTTTCCTGTTCGGTCTTTGCCGCTTCCAGCTCCCGAAGCTGCTTTTGCAGCGCCGCGATCTTGTCCTTGGTTTTTTCAATGTTCTTTTCAATACGGTCAAGTTTATTTGCCATAACTAAATGCTCCTTTCTTTCTGACGTTTAAGGCAAACGCCCATAACAATAAAAATGCTGTTGCCAGTAGCTTGAATTTAGGTTCGTGTAACTGATCGGATTTCCGCAGTGCAGCATCACCGAATTGCCCACATACAGCCCCACATGGGACATCCCGGCAGTGTCGTAGGTGCCGACGAAAAATACCAGGTCGCCGGGCCTTGCCTGTTCCGGTGAAACGGGGATGCAGAGGTCGTAAAGCCCCTGCGCCGTCTGCCGCCCCACATTCCAGCCGGAATGATTGACCACCCAGCTAATAAAGCCGGAACAATCAAAGCTGGTGCTGGGGGAGCTGCCGCCCCAGACATAGGGAAATCCCACATACTTTTCCGCCTCCGCGATCATGGCCGCAAAGGCTTCATCCTTTAGCGCCTCCGGTGGGATTTCATAGTAGGTCGGCTCCTTGACGGTGGAGGCATTGGGATAGCTGCCGCTTGGAAAGAGGTCTGGTCGGTTGCCCAGCGTCTGCATATAGGCTGCGTATAGGCTCAGTTGTTTCTCGCTCATGAGATAGACTGGCAGGTGGGACAAATCCGCATTTTTCAGTGTCACATAGCAGATGGAATAGCGATACGGCACTTCTTCCTCGTATTCGTTGCCGTCGCTGTCTGTGTGCGTAACCGTCCGATAGCGGATCTCCACCTCCACGCGCTCGGTCAGGGTGTATTGCTGCTCAAAGAGCATGGCAAGGTCGCCCTGTACTTCCTCCAAGGTGAACACGCCGTTATGCAGCGCGGAGAGGATGGAGGTCAGTACATAGGGGTCATGGCCGATCTCGTCCAGCTCGAAACGGTACTCGTCATGGCCGGGATGGAGGGTTTCGTAGTGGTCAAGTTCGTACTGTAAATCAGCTTCCATCCCGGCGTAGGCAGCCTCGGCCCCCAGCATATCGCTGTCCTCGGACAGATAGGAGGTGGCCGCAAGCCCCGTCCCGGCACTGCCGAACATGGCGGTGCAGGATTGCAGGCCGCCCATAATCAGCATGAGAAGCAGGCCCACGCCGCCGATCAGCAGCGCCCCTTTCCAGTGACGGGCCACAAGGGACGCGGCCTGTTTTCCTTTCTCTGCGGCTTTCCTGGCGGCTGATGCGGTGGTCTTTGCACTACCTGCCGCGCCCCGGCCCGCCGCCCGTGCGGCCTTGGCGTATTCCCGTTTGATGTGCTGTTTCTGCCAGAGACGGGAAATGGGATTACTCACCGCCTGCGCCAGTTCCGGCTTGTCCCGCAGGGATTTTTGATACACAAACTTGGCATTGGCGGCCATGGATTTTCGTTCCGCCTTGGCTGCGGCCCGGTAGGGTTTCAGCTTATGCCGCCGTCTGGCATTTCTCAGAGCCTTGCCCGCTTGGCGCTCGGCCAGTTCTTCCGCCTTATGGCCGCCCTCCACACCCACATTTTCCTGCTCCACCTCATGGATTTTTCCGTGGAGGTATAGCCCCGCCTCCTGCACCGGACGGCTGGCCGGATTGGGTTTGAGCTTTGGCGGATGTTTCTCCACTTTCTCAAAGTGAAGTTTGCTTCTGGTCTTTCCCTTGGCCTCGTCGTAGACGGTTGCCTTGGCAATCACGCGCTTTTGGGGGAGGGCGCTTTTTGCTGCATCCAGCCGGTCGGCCCGTTTCTCCGCCTGTTTGATATACGGGGCCAGTTCCGGGGAGGCCCGTTCCTCGGCGGTAAATTGCAGACGGGAGGCCGGGCCGCTGGCCTCCTTTGCCATACGCTCCCCATGCCGGGCCGCCTGCTTTGCCTTATGCCGGTCGCGGATGTCCACAGCTCGTTCCAGCGCCTTTTCCGCTGTGCCGCCCGGTTTGGCCGTGTATTCCGGTTCGGCCTCCCGGCTGGAAATGTTCATGCTCTCGCCGGTGGTCTGGTTGTCCAGTGTAAGCCCAGCGCGGGTCATGCGCTGCGTCACCTTATCACGGGGTTTTAAGGACTTCATAGTGCGTCACCTCCTTTTGCGGCCCAGTACCTCATACCGTGGCCCCCTCGCCTAAGCGGGTGCTCATCAATTTGTAAAGCTGGGTGTGCTTTGGGATAGGATTCTTAAAGGGCAGAACGACATTCTCATAAATCAAAAGCCCCTCGCCGGGTTCGGAATTTTCCACATACCGTAATTGCTGGGGGGATAGGTTCAATCGCTCCGCAAGGATGTGCCGGTCGCCTGACGCCTGGTTGAGCAGGCAGATGAAGTCCGAATTTTCCAGAATATTTTCAATCTCCGGCGACAACAGCAGATCCTTGACGTTTTGCGTGGCACCTGTGGGAATGCCGCCCCATTTCCTGAAACGCTTCCAAATCTCGCAGGAAAAGGCCGCCGTCTGTTCCTCCCGCAAAAGCAGGTGAAATTCATCACAAAAGAACCACGTTGCCTTGCCCTGGCTGCGATTTTGCGTCACCCTGCCCCAAATTTGGTCTTGGACGATCAGCATCCCGATTTTCTTTAGCTGCTTGCCCAGCTCCTTGATGTCAAAGGCCACAATGCGGCTTTCAATGTCCACATTGGTACGGTGGTTGAACACGTTTAAGCTGCCGTTCACATACAGGTCAAGGGCCTGGGCCACCCGGTCGGCCTCCGGGATATTCTGGTCTAACAGGGCTTTGTGGAGGTCGGAAAGAATCGGCATATTCTCCGGCTTGGGGTCTGCCAGATAGGGCCGGTAGATCACCTGCACCGCCCGGTCAATGACCGTCTTTTCGATGGCGTCCAGCCCGTTCTTGCCGCCCATCACCAGTTCACAAAACGATAAAACAAAGTCCGATTTTAGGGCCAGCGGGCTTTCATCCTCGCTGTAATTCAAGTTGATGTCCAGCGGGTTCACATAGGATTTGCTGGTGGGTGACAGCTTCACCACCTGTCCATGCAGCCGTTTTACAAGGGGGTAATACTCGGCCTCCGGGTCACATACATACACGTCATCCGGCGTACAGAGGAACACACTCAAAATTTCGGATTTGCAGCTCATGGACTTGCCGCTTCCTGGCGTACCCAGCTTTAAACCGTTGGGACAGCGCGCCCGCTTCCGGTCAAGCATAATCATGTTGCCGGTCTTGGCATTGACGCCGTAATACATGGCCTCTCCATCCTGAAACAGCTCCTGCGTTACAAAGGGGACGAACACGGCCACGCTGGAAGTGGTCAGAGAACGCTCAATCTGGATGTGGCTGGCCCCTAATGGGAGGCTGCTCATAAGGCCCTGCTCCTGCTGGTAGTCCAGCCGTACAAGGGAACAGTTGTATTTCTGTGCCACGCCTGCGGCCCAAAACACATCGTTTTCCAGCGCCTGCCGGGTGTCGGCGGTATTGAGGACAAGAAAGGTGAGCTGAAACATCCGTTCATTCCGGCTTTGCAGGGTCTTTAGCAGCTCCTTGGCGTCCTGCCCGTAGGTGGCAAGGTCGCTGGGAAGGATGTCCATATCGTAGCCGCTGCGGACAGCCCTCTTTTGCTCCTGAATCTTCATGGCGTCCAGGTCGGTAATCTTGCGCTTCACCGTCTTGATGGCCTTGCTCTGGTCGATGGCCTGCACATGGAGGTTCACCACAATGCCGTTTTCCGTATTGAGAAAGTCGGCCAGCATTTCATCCGACAGCTCCGGGGACAGGATGTTTAAGAAGCTGACAGCCCCGTACTTGCCTCCCAGCCCGAACATCCGGGCGTTCCCGAAACGGAACGACGACGGGGCGATAAAATCCTTGGTGGAGAGGCCGGAGGAAGCCAGCCACTTCCAATCGAAGGAAAACGGCTCTCCGTCCGGGTGGAACATGCGGTGCATGACTTCCAGCCGGGCCGTTGCGCCCAGCCCCCACGCCACGGCCCCCATGCTCTTGAAATAGCCCAACAGGTCGGTTTCAATGCGGTGCAGTCTGGCACGGGCCAGTTTCAGGCTGTCAGCCTCAATGGTGTAGGTGAGAAACTTCCGCTTGACCAGTCCGTTGTTCCCGCTGACGAGCTGGTCTCTTAGGATGGCGGAATACTCCGTGCGGATGTCGTCAAAGGCATCGCCCTGCGCCCGGATTTCAAGGCTCTTGGCGTACTGCCTGGGATCGATCTTGTGGTTGAGAAAGGAAAACTGGATGTGGATGGAGGCATCCAGATAGTTGTAAAGGTCGCACAGGCTTTCAAAGATGGCCGCCTTGGTGTCCGCCTGGGCAAGCTGATAGCTGATGTCTGAAAACTCGATGCACTTGGAAAACCTGCGGGGCGTCAGACGGCAAACCCCATCTGGATACATGGCCTCGTAGGGGATACTCTCCTGGGCGGAGTGGGGCTTTCCGTCGCCCTTATACCTGCGGATGACGGCCTGAATTTCTTTTTGCTCGGCGCGGGTGAGTTTGACCGGCGCTTTTGCGCTCGTTTCGTTTCTTTGCTTTTTGAACAATGGAATTTACCTCCTGTTCCATTTGGAATTGCCGCACAAGGGCGGTGTAAGCGTTGTTGGTCTGGTAGAGCCGTTCCTTGGGCTTAAAAAAGCAGCACTCCAGGATTTGGCGCACCACCACTTCCAGGGGCTGGCCGTGGCGCTCATACAGCGCCAGCAGAAAGCCCGGCAGCATGGCAAACACCATAAGGAGCGCCGCCGCACTGGTGGGGATGCGGCCCCGGATCAACAAGAAAAGCGGGACGCCGACCAGCAGCGCACCGCCAAAACAAATGAGCTGGCGTTTCGTCAGTCCGAATACCACCTTGGATTTCACCTTGGTAAAATCCTTGGGGACAGTGACATAAGCCAAATAAAATCACCTCGTTTCTCGTGCGGACAGGGAAAAATCGCTGTCCACTTCGTTGCCCCACACATCCCAGCCAGGGATTTTCTGTCTGGCAAACAGTTCTGCGCGGGGCAGGTCGCCCGCAAGCTCGATGATTTTCTCGCGGGTGATGTCGGGTTTCTTGCTGTGTTCCTCAATGGGGGAAATAATAAACTGATGGACGCTTCGGGAATAGCGTTTGGGGTGTCCCCGCTTGGCAAGCAGGCAGATTTCCGCATTTCCTCTTGTCCAGTGTCCCAGCCCGTAAAACCAAGTGGGGCTTTTCTTGTTCCGTTTGAGCCATACAAAGGCCACGGTCTTGAAAGTGAAGCCCCACGCCTGAATCAGCCGCAGGGCTTCCGGCAGCATGGGGAACGTAGCCCACAAAAACAGCAGGCAGTCCTTGGCGGCCAGGGTTTCCACCGGCAGGGCACACAGCGCGTTGATTCCCATGGTGGGATAGTGGTTTTCCGCTGCCCCCTGTACCGTTTTCTGGTCATATCTCCACGGCGGGTCAGCGTAAATAATGTGATAGGTTTTCTTCTGCGATTCCTTGATAAGCCTGTTTCCTCCTGTGCAAATAGTGTCGCGTCAATGGGCTGTGAATACAGCTTTGGACAAGCTGCCGGTTTTGAACAAACCATAGCACAGCAGCACCGTATAGCCCATACAGCCCCAGATCGCGCCGGAAATATCCTCCATCGTGCCGATGTCCTGAATCAGCACCGCATAGATGCCAACAACAACCATAATCAGGAACGCTTGGAAGCCCAGCGCCAACAGGGATTTCAAGTAGTTTTGGCCGACGCCCCGCCATTCGGCATTGCCCAGCGTGGCAAGGGGGATCGGCCCCAGCGCGGTCGCAGCGTATATTTCAATCATTCTCCCGTAGGTAACAAGGAAAATGCAGATGGATAAAGCGTGCATCGTCAGCCCCACAACCAGGGTCTGAAACCACAGGCCCAACAGAGGGCCGATGTCCATGGCTTCCAGCCGGGTTTCCAGAGCCGGAATCATGGTATCAAAGTCCATGCTGGTTTCCCCGATGATGATACCGGCGCTTTGGTTCACGACGGCCTGGGTGGCGTCAAAAACGCCCATGACGATATTCCATGTGTTTGTCACAATGAGGATGGCAAAGGCGCTCTTAAACATCCAGCGGAAGAACAGGGACGTATCAAAGTCGTGCATGTTGTTCTTTTCCACGATCATTTCAATCAGCTCATAGCACATCACCAGGGCGAGAATGGCCGCCGCAATGGGGACAATGACCGTTTCGGACAGGGTTTGCAGCATGGAAAAAATGCCGCCGTTCCAGTCCTGCGGCGTGCTGCCCACATCCGACGCGATTTCCCCGACCTTGGTATTCACGGTACTGAAAAGGCCGGACAGGTTTCCCTTGATCCCGTCAATCAGGATGCCTTTGATCCATTCCCCGATTAAATCATCAATCATGTGTGTATCCCTCCTTTCCCGCGCCCTCCAAACAGCAGGAGGGCGCGGCGTATTGCTTGCAGATAAATAAAAGGATTATCCCAGCAGCCCGGACAGCAGCGGGACGAGGGTCATGCCAATGAGGGCCACGCCTCCGCCCGCGACAAGCTGCTTGATTCCCTGGCTCTTGCTGGCGGGGTTGTCGGCCCCGTATCCCTCCAACAGATTGACGCCGCCCCATACACAGAGCGCCCCGCCCAGGCCCACAACGATGGTCTGTAACGTATCCACTGCACTATTGAAAAATTCCATATATGCCTCACTTTCTGCCGGTTTCCGGCGAACAAATTTGATTGATTACGGAAAAAGCCGCTTCACTGAGCGGCCAAATCTTCGTCCGACAGGTCAATGTCGTAAAGGTCAAAGGGTTCATCCTCCGATACCACGCGCCGTTTTTTCCGGCGCAGGGACGACAAGTACCTGTCCACATCAAAAGTGTTCTGTTTGTCAAAATCCGAGAGGTATTTGTAGCGGGGGTGGCGTGTCATATCGTACTTCTCACTGAAAAACGGCCTTACGCCGCGCACCTGCAAAATACACTTGCCTCCGTCCATCGTTGCGATTTCGTCCTGGCTCATCAACTCCTTTCCTAACTTCTGGTAATTCAGTCCGTGGGAGGTCTGCGCACCCCGGTTCTCGCTCTGGTTGTAGCTGTCAATGGTTTCTTTCCCCAGCACGTCCGCGATTTCCTTGGCGTTTTTACCTCTGCCACTCAGGAAAAGCGTACAATCGCAGTTGTCGGAAATGATTTCCGCCGCGTCCTTGTAAATGGCCTTTAGCTGCGATTGGCTTTGCAAAATGATAGAAGCCGAGATTTCACGGCTTCGGATGGTGGCGATCAGCTTGTCAAAGTTTGGTATCTGGCCGATGTTGGCGAACTCGTCTAAAATCAGCCGTACATGGACGGGCAGCCGCCCGCCGTATTTGTCGTCGGCCCGGTCGCACAAGAGGTTGATAAGCTGGCTCTGCACCATGGCAAGAATGAAGTTAAAGGTCGTGTCCGTGTCGCTCATAATGAGGAACAGGGCCGTTTTTTCATCCCCGATGGTGTCAAGCTCCAGCTCGTCGTCCTCCATCAGCTCCCGCACTTCCCGGATGTCAAAGGGCGCTAATCTGGCCCCGCAGCTAATCAGAATCGAGGAACGGGTCTTGCCTGCCGACAGCAGGAATTTTTTGTACTGGCGCACCGCAAAATGTTCCGGGTCTTTTTCTTCCAACCGTTCAAACATCTGGTCTACCGGGGATTGAAATTCCGGCTCGTCCTCGCGGGCTTCACTGGCGTTAATCATTTCAAGCAGCGTGGTGAAATTCATTTCATCGTCCGGCGCTTCGTACCAGATGTAGCCAATGAGGGCCGAATACAACAGACGTTCCGACTTCACCCAAAAATCCTCGGCGCTTTTTTCGCCCTCTCCCTTGGTGTTGCAGATCAGGGTGTTGACCAGCTTCAAAATGTCTTTCTCCGAATGAATGTAGCGGAACGGGTTATACCGCATGCTCTTGGAAAAGTTGATGGTATTCAGCACCTTTACCCGGTAGCCACACCGTACAAGGAGCTGCCCCACCTCACCGATTAGGCCCCCTTTCGGATCGGTGACAATGAAGCTAACCGGATAGAGCTTAGAGGTACACTGCATCAGGTTCGGCTTCACAAAAAATCGCGTCTTGCCGCTGCCGGAACCTCCGATGACCAGCACGTTTTTGTTCCGGGCGGTCTTGGGGTCTTTGGGCCGGTTGTTCATGGTGAGGCGTTCCGTCTGGGTCAGGAGAATGTTGTTATCAAACACCGGGTCGATGTACGGGGCTATATCTTTGGGGCCGCCCCAACGGGCACTGCCGTACTCTACGCCTCGGCGGTATTTCTTGGCGTTCTTGCTCTTGCAGTGCACCATCAGACGCAATGCCACCGCACCGGCCACACCCACCGCCAGATCGAACAGGTGGAAGCTGGGGGCGGCGTTTTCAAAGGCAAGGGAAAAGCCGTCCGCAAGGTGCAGCAGCTTTTCTGAGACATCCGCCCCAGCCGCCAGCCGGTAGGTCTGTCCCAGCTTGCCAAACAGGTAAACGAACAGCAGATAGGGCAGGCTGGCGATTATCCGCTTTTTCACTTCCGGCCTCATAGAGACAGCCCCCTTTCCTTGATTTTCTCCTTGGCCTGCTGGCGGTTTCTGGCCGCCGTCTTTTGCTTCATAGCCGAGAGGGCCTTTCGGATGGAGAGGCGTTCCTGCTGTTTGAGCTTCTTGGCCGTAAACTCCTTAAACGCCTGTTCCAGATTGTCCGCCTGCTTGGATTTGAAAATCACGATATACCGGGGCGGATGGGTGGTGCGGTCTTTCCGCAGCGTGAAATCAATTCCGTATTTCTTGGCGCAGGGCCGAAACAGGCCGATGTTGGCATCGGTGATTTCAATGTTGGACAGGGCGCAACCGTCCTTTTTGAGCTGCCGCAAGCTCTGTCTGCCTTGGTGGGGGTTACTCTTGGCTGTTTGACGGACAGCCAGAAATTTCTTCATGGCCGCCTGCAATACCTGGCCGGTGAGCTTGCCTGTCTTAACCGCTAATGCGATGGTTTTCTGTTCGATTTCTTCCTGCAACTGCTATCCCTCCTTTGGAAAGTCAAAGCAGGCAGGCGGCACAGCTTAGATCCGCACCCGCAGGCCGGAGAGGTCGTCGGTGCGGATACCCACCAGATACCAGTTGTCAGCCATTTCTATGCGGGTGGGCCTCCATCTGCCGCCTACCAGTACATCAAAGGTTTCTCCGCAGTGCAGGCCGCCGTAGTAGTCCGACAGGTCAAAACGGATGTCATAGCGGTCTGCCTGCTCGTCAAAAATCAAAGTTCCCTGTTTCATAGGGCTGTCCTCCTCGTTTCAGATTTTGCCGGTGTTCATATCGTGGGCCACCAGCGCCGTGTAATAGCCGTTGATGGTGCTTGGGGCGTTGAACAGAACCGCCAGCAGGTATTTCTTGATATTTCGGATTTCCGTGGTGTTTTTGCTGATACAGTCAAAGACAAACTCCATGTGGGAACTGTTTAGCTTCATCAGCTTGGATTTCACCAGCTCGGCGGGGTAATCGTCCCCGGCAATGCGGATAGTCGTTCGGGCGCTGCATACGGTTTCCACCAGCAAGTCCACGATTTCATCCAACAGCTCCCGGTCAAGTCGGGTGTTCTGCACCAGATGGGAATACTCGATGTTGTCCATGATGATTTCCCGATAAACCGCTACGGCGCTCTGTGACTTCGCTCCCGTTCCTTTCCGTTCCGGCGGCGCAGCCGCTGTTTTCCCCAAAGGAGAGGGAGGGGAAAGGATAGGAATGGAATCGGTAGTTAATCCATCCGTATTTAATGGGTCTTTAGTTTGTTTATCTTTATTTAATTGCATTGGATTTCCCGATACCGGGTTTTCCGACGTTGGATTATCCGATGTTGGATTTTCCAACACCGGGTTTTCCGATCCCGGCTGTTCTTCCTCCGCTGCCTCTGGCCGGGGCTGCGGCTGCTCATAAATGGTGTAGATCATATCGGCCATTTTGCCCTTGCCGTCCCGGTTCTGCTGGCGGGTGATGTACCTGGCCTTTTCCAGCTCCCACACCGCCGTCCGTATGGCATCAATGCTTTCCCGGTTGATAAGGGACAAGCCTTTCAGTGTATAGTCCCAATCTTCCGGCAGGGACAGCATTTGCGACAGCAGGCCCTTGGCTTTCAGGGACAGGTCTTTGTTCCGCAGGTGGTGGTTGCTCATCACCGTGTAGCCCCGGTTCTTCTCCACACGAAAAACTGCCATTTCGTCGTCAACTCCTTTCACTTGGAATTTCACCGCGTCAAAGGCGGTGAGCTTGCCCGGCTGGTAAGGGCACTCTGCGTAAACGCAGAATTGATATTTCCAGTGCGGGCGATAAAATCGGCAAGTGCCACAGTCCTCCGGCGCTCCGGCCTCGCCGTTGTCAAAATGATCCGCGCCTGGCCTTGTCTGCATGAGCTGTTCAAAGGCCTGGTCGCTGCCGGACGTAAAGTACATAGGCGGTCGCCTCCTTTCTGGTTTTGGGTGCCAAAAAAGCGGCGTCCTGATCTCCCCAAAGGGGAAAAGAGAACGCCGCTGTCTGCGGTGTCGTATTCGATTTTCGATGTGCGCTGTTTGGGATAGTGGGCTTCATGGGAAAAGGCGGCGTGTCAAGGCTCCCTCCGAATGTAGTAAATGGGTAGTAAATTCGGTGCCCTTATCCCTTGATTTGCCTGTATTTCCGAGCTTTTTTGAGACAATCAGAGTTGTTTTATAAATACCTGATTCATTTAAGGGGACGTTGAGTTCCAGCCAGATTTGCGCAGTGATGGATGAGAAGATAAAAAAGCATTTTCCTGACAGCCGGACCGTCTCCATACCTGTGGCAGACGGGGGAGAGGGCTCCGTGGATGCCTTTATCACGGCAGTGGGCGGCGTTAAGGAGTATGTCACGGTTAAGAATCCCTATTTTGAGGACATGGAGTCCTATTTCGGGCTGATAGACGGAGGGCAGACAGCTGTCATCGAGATGGCGTCCTGCGCAGGGCTTCCCCTGGTGGAGGACAGGAAGGATCCAAGGCTTACCACCACCTATGGGGTGGGGCAGCTGATTCTTGCGGCGGCCGGTAAGGGGGTAAAGAAAATCATTGTGGGCCTGGGAGGCTCCTCCACCAATGACGGCGGCTGCGGCGCCGCGGCCGCGGCGGGTATCAGGTTTTATGACAGGGGCGGCAGGGAATTCATTCCCACCGGCGGAACCACTGCCGATATCGACAGAATCGACCTGTCAGGAAGGGACAGTCTCCTGGAACAGGTGGAAATCGTTACCATGTGCGATATTGATAATCCCATGTACGGACCTGCGGGAGCCTCCTTTATCTTCGGCCCCCAAAAGGGAGCGGATGAGGCCATGGTCCTTCAGCTGGACGAGGGAATCAGGAATTTGAGCAGGGCTATTGCCCAGGCAACGGGCGCCGATATAAGCCAGGTGCCGGGAACCGGGGCAGCCGGAGCCATGGGAGCAGGTATGATTGCATTCTTTGGTTCCAGGCTTCAGATGGGGATTCAGACCGTGCTGGATACGGTGAAGTTTGATGAAATCATAGGCGACGCGGACTATATCCTTACAGGCGAAGGAAAGCTGGATTCCCAGAGCCTTCGGGGCAAGGTAGTGATTGGAATTGCAAAGAGGGCTAATAAGCAGGCCAAAGCCGTGATTGCGGTGGTAGGCGGGGCAGATGACGACGAGATAGGAAAGGCCTACGATATGGGCGTGACAGCGGTGTTCCCCATTAACAGGCTTCCTCAGGATTTTTCCGTCAGCAGGCACCGCAGCCAGGAGAACCTGGCTTATACGGTAGATAATATTATCAGGCTTATAAAAGCCGGACAGGGGGAACATTAAGTATGAAGATTTTACAGGCAGTTAAGAAGATTCCGGGAGGATTGATGGTAGTACCGCTGCTTCTGGGAGCAATTGTCAACACCTTTTTCGGAAATGTTTTGTGGAGCGCCTTTGACGGTACATTTACTACATATCTGTGGAAATCAGGGGCCATGCCCATTCTGGCTGTTTTTATTTTCTGTAACGCCACTACCATTAATTTTAAAAAGGCCGGCGTTACGGTATATAAAGGCATGCTTATCACGGCAGTAAAAGTTGGAGTGGGTATTATCATCGGACTGATCTGCGGTACTCTTTTTGGAGAGAAGGGTTTCCTGGGTCTTTCCACCCTGGCTATTGTAGGCGCTCTGGCTAACTCCAACGGCGGACTGTACGCGGCCCTGGCCGGAGAGTACGGAGATGCGACCGACGTAGGCGCCGTTTCCATTCTTTCCATCAATGACGGCCCCTTCTTTACCATGGTTGCCCTGGGAGCCGCCGGTGTTGCCAAGATACCCATGTCTATCCTGATAGGCTGTATTGTCCCTGTTATCGTGGGATGCATACTGGGCAACCTGGACGAAGATATCCGCAAGTTCTGTGAACCGGGCGCCACCATGCTGATTCCCTTCTTCGCATTTCCTCTGGGGGCGGGACTGAACATCATGAACCTGTTAAAGGCAGGAGGCCCCGGAATCCTTCTGGGCGTTGCCTGTACCCTGATTACCGGTCTGGCGGGCTATCTGGTTTATAAGCTGCTGCGCATGGACCACCCGGAAGTGGGCGGAGCCATTGGAACCACAGCCGGCAACGCGGCTGCCACGCCGGCGTCGGTAGCAGCTGTGGACGCCACACTTCTGGCGGTGGCGGAGGCCGCCACTGCACAGATTACCGCTGCTATCATTGTGACAGCTATCCTTTGTCCCGTATTAGTTTCTTATCTGCATAAAATAGAGGTGCGTAAGCGTGGAAGATAGAAAAATAATAGGTATTACCATGGGTGACCCGGCCAGCATAGGCCCCGAGATTACCGTGAAGGCCCTGGCCGACCAGTCCATATACGAAGCATGCAGGCCCATTGTTGTGGGAGATGCCTGTGTCCTGGAAGCCGCGCTGAAAATCGTGGGACATGAGGAAATGACTGTCCGGGCAGTAAAGGATGTGAGGGATGCTGTTTTTACCCACGGTACCATAGACGTACTGGACATGGGTCTGGTTTCCATGGATGAACTGGTGCGGGGGCAGGTGTCCGCCATGTGCGGGGACGCCGCGTTCCATTATGTGAAGAGGGTAATTGAACTTGCCATGGACGGACAGGTGGATGCCACTGTCACCAATGCCTTCAATAAGGAGGCTGTGAATCTGGCAGGACACCACTATTCCGGCCACACGGAGATTTATGCTGATTTGACCGGAACCAAAAACTATACCATGATGCTGGCCCATGAGAACGTGCGGGTGGTCCATGTGTCCACCCATGTGTCCCTGCGGGAGGCCTGCGACCGGGTTAAGAAGCAGCGCGTGCTGGATGTGATCCGGATTGGGGACAGGGCATGCAGGGAGATGGGGATTGAGAACCCCAGGATTGCAGTTGCCGGGCTGAATCCCCACAGCGGGGAGCACGGCCTGTTCGGGCAGGAGGAAATCCAGGAGATCATTCCTGCCATTGAGGCTGCCAGAGCAGAGGGAATCCAGGCCGAGGGCCCTGTGCCCCCGGATACCGTGTTCTCCAAGGCCAGAGGCGGCTGGTATGACATCGTGGTGGCCATGTATCATGACCAGGGACACATCCCCCTTAAGGTGGTGGGATTTGTATATAACCAGGAGAGGCAGGCCTGGGACGCGGTGGCCGGCGTAAACATCACCCTGGGACTTCCCGTCATCCGTGTGTCCGTGGACCATGGAACGGCCTTTGACCAGGCGGGAACAGGAACAGCCAGCGAGCTGAGTCTGAAGAATTCTCTTGAATACGCAGTCATGTTTGCCAGGAACCGGAAGTAGTATAATGCACGAATCCCCCGCTTACAGCACAAACATCCGGGCTGTCATCAATTCATTGATGGAGCGGGCGGTATAGGAGACCGTAAAATCATCTGTCATCACCATTCCGGGATAATAGGAAGCCCTCAGCGCCTGGAAATGGTCTTTGAAGTTGATTTCCATGACAATGGTTTCAGGTACCTCCAGATGACAGGTATCCTTTGCGAGAAGGGCATTCTTTGCGCCTTCCTCGATGAGCTCCTGGGCCATCTCCGGCGCCAGGTTGACGGTGGCCGCGCCCATGCCCTCCTTCACTGCCACTGCGGTGATGCGGGGATCGTACTCATGAACATGGCTGCAAAGATTTTTGTCGCCGCTGATGAATACAGAGGGTACGCCCAGGGATGCGCCCACATAGGCGTGCATGAGAAATTCCGAAGCCAGCCTGCCGTTGAATTTAATGTAATTGGTCTTGCGGTTCATGGTGTGGGCCAGGGGGCTGCCGTTGGTACCGGCAGGAGAGTGGTATCCCACGAACATGAGGGCGTCAAAGCTCCCGTCCAGACCGCAGACCATGGAATCCGGGGAGTACTTCCAGCCTAGTATGATTTTTGCCTCCCTGGGCAGAAGGGAGATATCCATGTTCCTGCCGGATTCATGGGCATCCTTTATGTAAATTTCTGTTGCACCGGCTGCCAGGGCTCCCCTGCATGCCGCGGCTGCCTCCAGGGTCATCTCCCTGGCCATGGGCCCGTGTTCCAAATTACCTAAGTTGGTTGAACTCCAGGAAGTGGAGCCGGCCACCCCCTCAAAGTCCACACTGATATAAACCTTCATAATGTCATTCCTCCTGTATTCTGGTTATTCTAAGTAAGACTCCGCTTTAACAGCCTTAAAGCCAGTTCCGCCTGCAGCTCCACCCCCAGCTTAAGACAGGCTTCGTCGATATCGAAGTCCTGGCTGTGAAGGGGGGATGTAATGCCTTTTTCTTTGTTGGCGCATCCCAGATGATAGAATACTCCCTTTGCCTTTTCAAGGAAAAATGAAAAGTCCTCCACTCCCAGGCTTGGGAATTTTTTGGGATGTATGTGTTCGCTGCCAAGGACCTCTGTGGCTGCCTCCACCAGCACATCCACGATTTCGTCTGAGTTTATGAGGGCGGCATATCCCGGGACAATGACAACCTCCCCGCTTCCTCCCATGGCCTGGCAGGTACAGCTTACCTGCCGTGTCATGGCGTCAATGATTTTCCGTCTCACGTCAGGGTCCGTGGTGCGCAGGGTGCCGGTCATCTCTGCTTCGCCTGCCACAATGTTGCCGGCGGTCCCGCCGTGTATGGTCCCCAGCGTGAGGACGGCGTTGTCCAGGGGAGAAATGCAGCGGCTTACAAGGGTCTGCAGGCTGTTTATGACAGCGGCAGCCATGACAATGGCATCCACTCCCGTATCAGGATAGGCGCCGTGGCAGCTCTTTCCATGGATCTTTATGTGAATCTCATCTGAGGAGGCATTTAAATCGCCGTAGCGGATTTCAATTTCTCCTGTCTCGTGGGTGGGCATCACATGGAGTCCGGTGACGTAGTCCACGCGGGGATGTTCCATACAGCCCGCTTCCACCATGGGAAGGGCTCCCCCCGTGGTCTCCTCCGCGGGCTGGAAGAAGAACTTTACACACCCGGACCATTCGCTTCGGGCTTCCATCAATATGCGGGCCGTACCCAGGGTAATGGCCACATGGGCGTCATGGCCGCAGGCGTGCATATGGCCGGGATTTAAGGAACAGCAGGGGCGGGAGGAGTCCTCTGTCAGAGGCAGTGCATCCATGTCGGCGCGGAGTGCCACCGTATTGCCGGAGCCGGGCTTCCCGCCCTGGATCATGGCCACGATTCCCGTACCGGCCACAGGGAATTGGTAGGAAATGCCCCATTCATCCAGAAGGCCGCGGATATGGGCGCTGGTCCAGTGCTCCTTAAAACCCGGTTCGGGATGCCGGTGCAGATCCCTGCGAATCTGTACCAGCTGCGGGTATAATTCTTCTGTCCGTTGTTTTATATTCATGGTGTCATCCTTTCCGGAAAATAGTCTGCTGTCCTTACATTTTCTCCGCCCACATAGACCCTTGGAGGCCGTCTGGTAAGCCGTGACACGATTTCGTTTTTATTGGTGCCTGCCAGACGGCTGACCGCGTCTATGTCCAGCGTGTTTCCTGTTCCGTCGCCGTATATGATAACCTGGTCCCCTATCTGTGCATCAGGCACATCGGTCAGGTCTATCATGCACTGGTCCATGCATATGACTCCGATCACCGGGACCTGTTTTCCCCTGAGGGTTACCATGGCTTTGCCGCGCAGGTTCCGGGGATAGCCGTCCGCGTAGCCAAAGGGCAGGGCAGCCACCCTGGTGTCCCGCGGCGCGGTCCACAGGTAATCGTAGCTTACCCCCTGGCCTTTAAAAACCGGGGTGATGTGGCTGATGCGGGTCTTAAAGGTCAGGGCCTGACGAATGTCAAGCTGTCCCTTGTGGAAGCCCTTTAACCCGTATACAATGGCTCCGGCCCGTATCATGTCCAGCCTGTATTCAGGAAAATCAACGGCGGCAATGCTGTCGGCAATGTGTTTATATGGGAAATGGCAGCCCTCGCGCTCCAGTTCAGTGACAGCATCCATGAAACACCGGAACTGGACCTGGTTGGATTCGTCGTCCTTCAGGGCCAGATGGGAGTAAATGCCCTCCGGTTTCAGCCAGGGCATGGTGCAGATTTGGCGGATTTCGTCCAGGCTTTCCGGGCAGTCAGGGAATCCGATGCGGTGAAAGCCGGTGTCGTATTTAATATGTATGACAGCCTGCTGCCTTTTTTCTGAGGCCAGGCGGTTAAGGAGCCTTGCCTGGGCCAGGGTGTCAATGGTCTGGATGATGCCGTATTCCAGCACATAGGGCAGCAGCCGGTCCGGTGTCAGCCCCATAATTAATACGGGGTAGCGGGGATAGGCCTGCTTTAGCTCCACAGCCTCGGACAGGGTAGCCACTGCCAGCAGGCAGGCTCCGTTTTCCATGATGGCAGGCGCAATACCCAGGGCGCCGTGGCCGTAGCCGTCCGCCTTCACCACTGCCGCAACCTGGGTGCCGGGGCCGGCCATGGCCTTAATCTGCCTCACATTGAAGGCGATGCGGTCCAGATCCACCTCCACCACCGTATCTCTCATTATCTCATTCAGAACAGGGATTTCCATGTGATTCATACCTTCTTTCCATCTCGCGGCCAAAAACAGGGGTAAAAATCTCATCTGGTCCGGTAATCCGGCAGCCGCAAATTTAATTATAGGTATTTCTGCCAGAAAATGCAATGTGAAACTGAGCCCTTTTTATTGACTTTTAACCTGTCAGTAGGTATAATTTTTAATTAAGTACGTCGGGCGAAGGCGCAGTGAACTTACTGTTCTTTAAGTCGCCTTTTTTTTATACACAGGGCGGTTCAGCCCGATTTCAGCTTATCTAAGATAAAGGTGGTATGGCAATGGCAAAATACATATTCAAGCGATTGGTAGCAGGCATGTTATCTCTATTTATTCTTATTACCATTACATTCTTTCTGATGCATGTCATTCCGGGAGGTCCTTTCAGTCCGTCTGAGCAAAGGAATGTGCCGGAAAAAATCCTGGAGCAGATTTCCGAAAAATATGGTCTCAATGACCCGCTTCCGGCCCAGTATGTCAGGTATCTTGGCAACCTTCTTCACGGGGACATGGGGACTTCCTTTAAAAAACAGGACACCACGGTCAATGAGCTTATAGCCAACGGCTTTCCGGTATCGGCAAAGGTGGGGGCGCTGGGAATCGCGGTGGCCCTTGCGGCGGGAATTCCGCTGGGAATCGTGGCCGCTGTGAAGCGGGGAAAGCTGGCGGACGGCGCTTCCATGGTGCTGGCAACCATCGGCGTATCGGTGCCCAGCTTTGTGTTCTGCGTGCTGATGATGTATGTATTCTGCGAAAAGTGGAAGATATTCCCCTCCTATGGACTGACTTCGTGGAAGCATTATGTGCTGCCGGTGTTCTGCATGGCATTCTCCCAGGTGGCCTATATCACCCGTCTCATGCGATCCAGCATGCTGGAGACCATGCGCCAGGATTACATACGGACAGAGCGCTCCAAGGGAGTGCCGGAATGGGAGGTCATAGGCAAGTATGCCCTTAAAAACTCTGTTCTTCCGGTGGTGACCTATGTGGGTCCGCTGGTGGCCGCTCTGCTCACCGGTACGTTCATCATTGAGAAGCTGTTCAGCATCCCGGGACTGGGCCGCTATTTCATATCCGCCATCACGGACAGGGATTATTCTGTTACACTGGGACTTACCGTGTTCTTAGGCGTGATGATTATTGGCTGCAATCTGATTGTTGACATCATGTACGCTGTGATTGACCCAAGAGTAAAGATAACGGAGTAGGTGAAGAGGATGGAAGAGAGAGTTGAATTTACCATGTCGGATGTGATTCCGGAGGAACTTCTGGCGGGACTTTCCGACACAGAGCGGGAGATGGAATCCATTAACCGTCCCAGCATCTCCTACTGGAGGAACTGCTGGATACGGCTTAAGAAGGATAAGCTGGCCATGCTGGGCATTGCCATTGTGGTCATTATGACATTGGCGGCTATATTTGTACCCATGTTTTCTCCTTATACATATGACCAGACGGATTTTGGAAATGCCCTCCAGTGGCCTAACAGCGCCCACTTGTTCGGAACAGACAAAATGGGACGTGATATTTTCGTCAGGACCATGTACGGGGCCCGTATCAGCCTGTCCATCGGATTCGCGGCAGCGGCCATCAACATGGTTATAGGCGTGCTCTACGGCGGCATATCAGGCTATGTGGGAGGAACTGCGGATATTATCATGATGCGTGTGGTGGATATCCTGACCGGCATTCCCAGCCTGATTTATATGATTTTAATTATGATGTTTCTGGGAAACACCATACAGAGCATCCTGATTGCCATGTGCCTTACCTACTGGATTACCACGGCCAGGATGGTCCGGGCCCAGATACTGACACTGAGGGAGCAGGACTTTGCCCTGGCAGCCAAGGTCAGCGGACTGAGCAAATGGCAGATACTGATTCATCATCTGATACCCAACAGCATGGGTTCCATCATCGTGACGGTCACGTTCCTGATTCCGTCGGCCATATTCCAGGAGGCGTTTTTAAGCTTTCTGGGCATCGGCATCCAGGTGCCGAAGGCCAGCTGGGGAACCCTGGCCAATGACGCCATAGAATATCTGTTTTCATATCCGTATCAGATGCTGTTTCCGGCGCTGGCAATCAGCATCACCATATTTGCCCTGAACTTCATCGGTGACGGGCTGCGGGATGCTCTGGACCCAAGACTTAAGAAATAGGTGGATGAACATGATGGAAGATACAATATTAGAGGTAGAGAACCTGCGCACCAGTTTTACCACAGACGCAGGCAGCGTGCAGTCCGTAAGGGGCATCACTTTCCGGGTGGGGAAGGGAGAGAGCCTGGGAATCGTGGGGGAATCCGGCTGCGGAAAAAGTGTGACCATGCTGTCAATCATGGGACTGCTGGAGGACAACGCCTCCCGGCAGGCGGATGCACTGCTCTTTGACGGTGAGGATCTGCTTAAGAAGTCTCCGAAGGAAATGAGGAAGATTCAGGGAAACAGGATTGGCATGATATTTCAGGACCCCATGACCAGTCTGAATCCTCTGTTCACTGTAGGGGAGCAGATTCGGGGGCCTCTGATGCGCCATCAGAAGCTTTCCAGAAAGGAAGCCGAGGCAAAGGCCCTGGCCATGCTGGAAGCAGTAGGGCTTCCCAGCCCGGAGCGCAGGCTGAAGCAGTATCCCCATGAGCTCTCAGGCGGTATGCGCCAAAGGGTGATGATAGCCATAGCCATGTGCTGTAAGCCGGAGCTTCTCATAGCAGACGAGCCTACCACGGCATTGGATGTGACCATACAGGCCCAGATTCTGGAACTGATGGCCCATATGAAGAATGAGTTTAATACCTCCGTCATACTGATTACACATGACCTGGGCGTTATATCCAGCCTGTGTACCAGGGTTATTGTCATGTATGGGGGATTAATCATGGAGGAAGGGAATATCGAGGATATTTTCTACCGGACCGGCCATCCCTACACGGCAGGACTTCTGGCCTCCATACCAAAGAGGACAAAGGAGAAGCTGGTGCCAATCTTCGGCACGCCGCCTGACCTTTTGAACCCGCCAAAGGGATGTCCCTTTGCGGCCCGGTGCTCCCGCGCCATGAAGCTTTGCGCGGTCCGCCAGCCGCCCTTTTGCGACCTGGGTAACGGACATATCAGCGCCTGCTGGCTTCACAATGAATCGGTGAAAGCCCGGATGGGGGAGGTGAAGCTGTGATGGCTCAATGTGCTGATACCAATAGCTGTATCGAAGTAAATGATTTGAAGATGCATTTTATGCTGAAAAGCGGTCTTTTTTCCAAGCCAAAGGTGCTAAAGGCAGTGGACGGAGTCTCTTTTTCCATTGAGAAGGGCCGTACCATGGGATTAGTGGGGGAATCCGGCTGCGGAAAAACCACGGTGGGCCGCACCATCCTTAAGCTGTACCAGGCAACCGCGGGCCGGATTCTGTATCAGGGAACGGACATCACCGGACTGAGCGACAGCCAGATGGTTCCCTACAGGAAGAAGATGCAGATGATATTCCAGGACCCTTACACCTCCCTGGACCCAAGGAAGAACATAGGCGACATTATAGCCGAGCCCATATGGGCCATGAAGCTGCACACGGGGAAGGATAAGAATGACCGCGTCAGGGAGTTAATCGAGATGGTCGGCCTGAAACCGGATCATATTAACCGGTATCCTCATGAGTTTTCAGGCGGACAGAGACAGAGAATCGGCATAGCCAGGGCATTGGCCGCGGAGCCGGAGTTCATTGTGTGCGATGAGCCCATATCAGCTCTGGATGTATCCATACAGGCCCAGGTCATCAATATTCTGGAGGAACTGCAGGATAAATTTCATTTCACGTATCTGTTCATTTCCCATGACCTGTCCATGGTGCGCCATATCTCGTCGGAGGTAGGCGTCATGTACCTGGGCAACCTGATTGAGTACGCCCAGGTGGATGAGCTGTATGACAATATGCTCCATCCCTACACCCAGTCCCTGATTTCCGCAGTGCCTGTGGCGGACCCAAAGCTGGCTAAGGAGAACAAAAGAATCATTCTGGAGGGGGATGTGCCCTCGCCCATTAATCCGGCTCCCGGCTGTCCCTTCAGAAGCAGGTGCCGTTACGCAAAGGATATCTGCTCCCAGGCAAAGCCGGAGTTGAAAGCGGTCAATGACAAACATAAGGTGGCCTGTCATCTTTTTGATTAGGCGAATGGGGCCAGATTAACATGAGCAGAAGCATGGGGCCAGAAGCATGTGACGGTTCCGGCGGTCAGGAATTCATTTGACTGGGCGCCGGTGGAATATATCGCGCTTAGCGGCCGGAGAACGCCCGCTGGGTGCCCATAAGAAGGAGGAGCGGAATGAGAAAGAATTTAAAAGTATTACTGAGTCTTGTGATGGCTGCTTCCATGCTGGCAGGATGCGGCGGACAGAAATCTGAAAGACCGGCTGAGAGCGGGGCTGCGGAGCGGACCACTCAGGCTTCGGGCGGGAAGGAAGACGGCACCGGCAGCGAGGGCGGAAAGGTTATGACCTACGCCATGCAGAAGGAGCCTGAGACACTGGACCCTACCATGAACAACTATGCCACATCATCCATTGTTCTTCAGAATCTGTTCACCGGCCTGATGCAGATTGGCCCGGACGGCGGCCTTATCAATGGATGTGCTGAGAAGTACGAGATGAGCGAGGACGGACTGGAATACACCTTTACACTGAGGGACGGCCTGAAATGGTCAGACGGTTCCCCTCTGACGGCCGGCGACTTTGAGTATGCCTGGAAGCGCACCCTGGCGCGGGATACGGCATCTCCCGGCGCGTGGTATCTGTTCTATCTGAAGAACGGCGAAGCATATAATGAGGGAAAGGCAGCTGCCGGGGATGTGGGCGTCAAGGCCGAGGACGACAAGACACTGAAGGTCACTTTGGAGAACCCCACCGCCTACTTCATCGACCTTACAGCTGTCACCGCTTATTTCCCGGTGAAGAAGGATGCGGTGGAAGGGCCGGAGGCCTGGACCAAGTCAGCGGACACCTATGTAAGCAACGGAGCGTTCCGGCTGAAGGAAATCAATCCCCAGGCCAGCTATGTGCTGGAGAAGAATCCGGAATACATTGACGCAGATACAGTGAAGCTGGACGGCGTGAATATTGTGTTTATCGAGTCCGCAGAGGCAGCGCTGTCCGCTTACAATGCAGGAGAGGTGGATGTGGTGGACAATACCATCATCCAGACCCAGGCACAGTCACAGTACGGCGGAAGCGACGAGCTTAAGTCCTATGATCTGATAGGAACCTGCTATTATGACTTTAACTGCGAGAAAGACTACCTGTCGGACGCGCGGGTGAGGAAGGCGCTGGCAATGTCTCTTAACAGGGATGTCATCAACCAGTCTATCGTTGCCTCCAGGCCGGAATCATCCTATGCTTTTGTGCCTCACGGCATTCCCTATGAGGGCTCCGGCGAAGATTACCGCACCACGGTGGGCAACCTGTTCACAGAGGACGTGGAAGCTGCAAAGGCGCTTATGGAAGAAGCAGGATATCCGGGCGGAGAGGGATACCCCACACTGACTCTGATTACCCAGAACGACCAGGAGAAAAAGGACATGGCCCAGGCAATGCAGGCTATGTGGAAGGAAAATCTGGGCGTGAATGTGGAGATTGTTACCTTTGAGCCAAAGGTATACTGGGATGAGCAGACAGCAGGCAGTTTCGATATCTGCTATGACGGCTGGACCGGCGATTATCCTGACCCCAGCACCAATCTGGACTGCTTCCTTCTCCAGAGAAATGAAACCCAGTGCCGCTGGCTGAACCATGAGGCCAAGGAATACGACAGCATGATGAAAGAGGCCAGGAGCCTTACAGACAACAAGAAGCGCATGGAGCTGTTTGAGACAGGCGAGAAGCTTCTGATGGAGGAGATGCCCATACTGCCTCTGTATTACCGCAATGCACAGCTTCTGGTGAAGCCGGGATGCGAGGGCGTTATCAAGACCTATATTGGACATACGATATTTAAATATGCTGATAAGCAGTAGGCACGGTGAGAGAGCCAGGCCATAGTCATTAAGCAAAGCAGGATTGCCCACGCCCGGAAATCAGAGCGTGGGCGGCTTTTTGGCTGGAGAGTGCCGGATAATTGCTTTCTGACACTCTGTGGATTAAGGATGAAAGGACGGATTGAGACAGATGGTATTTCCGGAGAGGTTGAGGGAAGGGGACACGGTGGGGCTGGCGGCCCCTGCGTTTCCTGTAAAGGAAGAGGAGAGGGATGGCTGCGTAAAGCTGCTGGAGGGCATGGGGTACCGGGTAAAACTGGGCACATGTCTTGAGAACATGTATAATTTTCATAATTATCTGGCGGGGGATGCCCGTGTCCGGGCAGAGGACATAAACCGCATGTTTGCGGATTCACAGGTGAAGGCGGTTTTCTGCGTGCGGGGAGGCTATGGCAGTTCCCAAATCATGAAATACCTGGATTTTGACCTGGTGAAGGAAAATCCCAAGATTTTCGTTGGATACAGCGACATAACAAACCTGCACTCAGTATTCCAGATGTTTGGGAATCTGGTCACCTTCCACGGCCCCATGGTGTGCTCCAACATGCTGAAGGATTTTGACGACTACACCCGGTCCGGCCTGTTTGCAGCCCTCAATATGGAGGAGGAGCTGGAGTTTCGGAACCCGCCCGGGGAGGAAGGCTTTAAGACCATCCGGGGAGGGACGGCGGCCGGCATTCTGGCCGGCGGAAATATATCCGTGCTGGCCAGGGCCTGCGGCACCTTTTATCAGCTGGACACCAGGGATAAGATTCTGTTTCTGGAGGATGTGGAGGAAGGCATCGCCTCCCTTGACATGTATATCACACAAATGGAATACGCGGGGATGTTTGAACACGCGGCGGGAATTCTCCTGGGAGATTTTACGGACTGTACCCATGACCGGTATGACGGCACCTATCAGATAGAAGAATTCCTTCATGACCGCTTTGGAACCTTTGACTTGCCTGTGATGTATCATATCAGGTCAGGCCACGATAAGCCTATGGGAACCCTGCCCTTTGGCACCATATGCCGCATGGACGGGGATTATAAACGGATTCATTTTTACCGGCAGCCACGGTAGATTTTGCGGCAAAATATGGCTTTGACGCAGCCTTTTTCAGCGCCGGAAACCGGTATTTGGAAAAGGCTGCGGAAAAGACTGCAAAAGTACTGCAAAAAAGGACAAAAATTTAAAAAAAGTGCTTGCAATCTCCACAGACATATGATAAACTATAGCTCGTTGACAGCAGTCGGCATGAAAGTGCAGAGTCACATCAAGGCTGTCAGAAGTTGTGAGTCTGTAGCTCAGTTGGATAGAGCAACGGCCTTCTAAGCCGTGGGTCGGGGGTTCGAATCCCTTCAGGCTCATTGAGCGTAAGCTCTGATGTTTCATAACTTAATATGGTGGGTATGGCGAAGTTGGTTATCGCGCCAGATTGTGGCTCTGGAGGCCGAGGGTTCGAATCCCTCTACTCACCCTTTTCCCCTTTCCAAGTGTGGAGAGGGGATTTTTTTCTTGTTTTAGATGCCGGTATAGAGCGTAGAGACAAGGTATAGATACCGTCCGCCCATATACTGGCAGCGCTGTTTGGGCTGGACGCCCTGCGGCGGCCCTTTCCAATTTCAGAGGCAATGGCGGCAATGCCGGCGTGGGTGTGGTGGAAGCATATCCGCAGGCAGATGGCGGGGCAGGTGTAAATCAGGAAAATAGGAATCCCCCAATCAGCCAAATCAGGAATTCTACAAAAGTGGGTTTCAAAAACTTGCAAACCGGTAAATTCTATGGTATTATAATCTGGCATGCCGGATCACTATACGGCTTGTTGGGCCGTCGCCAAGCGGTAAGGCACAGGACTTTGACTCCTGCACTCGAGGGTTCGAATCCCGCCGGCCCAGTACGATGGGGGAAAGTCCGCAGGGACGCCAGTTTAAAGGCGTTTCTGCGGGCTTTTCTTCTATAATAATGTTGCTGTACATGATAATATAATCCACATGGAGGCCGGAGGCTGTGGGAGGAGGAAAGAAGATGGAGAGAAAGAAGATGGAGAGAAAGAGAATCAGGGACTTTGGTATTGTGCCGGGCGTTATGAAAACCGGGCCTAAAAATAAGATTACAGACGTGCCGGGCGTGCTGGTAGGCCATAAGACAGTGAGAAGTGGAGACAGCAGGACCGGCGTAACGGTGATTGTACCGGGACCGGGAAATGTATTTGACCGCAAGTTTATAGCTGCGGGATACGTGCACAATGGATTCGGCAAGACCTGCGGCCTGGTCCAGGTGGAGGAGCTGGGAACCCTGGAGACTCCCATTGCCCTGACCAATACCCTGAACGTAGGTCTGGCAGCCGACGCCCTGGTGGAGTATACTATCAGGCAGTGCGCAAAGGAGCAGGTGGAGGTCACGTCCGTAAGCCCGGTGGTGGGTGAGTGCAATGACTGTAAGATTAACCGGATTCAGCACAGGGCTGTGTCCATGGAGGATGTGATGGAAGCATTTTCCCGGGCAGATGAGGATTTTGAGGAGGGTGATGTGGGCGCAGGCACGGGAACCGTGTGTTATGGCCTGAAGGGAGGGATCGGTTCCGCCTCCAGAATCATGAGAATCGGCGGTAAAAAATACACGCTGGGGGTTCTGGTGCAGTCCAATTTCGGGGCAACAGAGGATCTGGTCATAAACGGCATACGGGCCGGTGAGCGGATTCTGGAGGAAAAGGAAAGGCGCAGGAAGATGGCCGCCGCGGAACAGGACCAGGGGTCCATTATGACCATCGTCGCCACGGACCTGCCTGTCAGCGACCGTCAGTTAAAGCGCATCATCCGCAGGGCGGGTGTGGGCATTGCCAGGACAGGCGCCTACACCGGCCACGGCAGCGGCGAAGTGATGATTGGATTCACCACCGCGGGCCGTCTGCAGGGAAAGGATAGTCCGGAAATCATGACAAGCACATGTATCAGGGAGGACCTGATTAACGTGGCCTTCAAGGCAGCCGCGGAAGCTGTTCATGAAGCCATCCTGAATTCCATGACAGCAGCCGGACGCACCGGGGGACTGGCAGGGGAGGTGTATTACAGCCTGTCGGAGTTCCTTCCGCAGATTCTTAAACATTAATGACGAAGGGACATAAGTCCCAGCTCTGTTAGCTCGCAGCCTCCCCTGGTGCGGTTGATGCGGATAAGCCCTTCTTCTGATAATTCTTTCAGCAGCCCCCGCAGGCGGCCGTCGCTTACTTCCACGCCGGCCTCTGCCAGGGTATTTTTTATGGATCCACGGCCGATGCGGGGGGAGGCGGCTATGGTAGCCAGCACCCTGAGGCGGACCGGGTTGTGGTCCTGGCCGGATTTTCGCATCTGGTTCCTGATATAGGAGGGAAGCTGTGCCAGTATCAGAGGATGGGCAGCATAGTGGGAGAAGAAATAACGGGTCAGGTTATAAAGCTCCTGGACATTGCCCGGATAATCGTAGTCTATCAGGAAGTCAAAGAGACTGGAGGACAGGATGTCCCTGGCCATCAGGCTTTTGTTGTGGAACAGCTCGCGGAAGAACTGGTCCATCAGCAGAGGGATGTCCTCCCTGCGTTTCCTGAGCGGCAGGGTGTCGATGGAAGCCGCATTCAGCAGGAAGAACAGTTCTTCGCGGAATGTGCCCTGCTGTACCAGCTCGTACAGGTCCTGTCCGGCTGTGGCGATGATGCGCACATCAAAGGGGGAGAAGCGGGTTCCGAAGACATTTCCGGTCCGGTTGTCCTGAAGAATGTGAATCAGGAGCCCCTGAATCTCGGGAGACAGGTATTCGGCGCTGTCAATGAGCAGGGTTCCGCGGTTGGCTTCTTTGAACAGTTCCAGCATCTGGGAGAGCGGATCAGAGACAATCAGGGCTGCTCCTGACAGGCCGGAGGTACCGCCCGGATCTGATAAAACGTCTGGTCCGGAAGCTCTGCCTGGTCCGAAACCACCGCCTGGTCCGGACGTCCCGTTTATCCCTGCGGCCACATTAAGCTCCATGGGCATATTCAGGCAGACAAAGGGATGCTGCCTCCTGGAGGAGGTCTTGTGTATGGCCCTGGCCAGGAGTTTTTTCTGGGTTCCGCTCTCGCCCTGAATCAGCACGGGGAAGTCATAGAGGGAGAGCCTTCTGGCATATTCCAGGATGTTCTTCATAGGCTCCGAGGCAGTGGTAAAGTTGGTGAACATGCTGTCCGCATATCTGGAATCAGAGAATACGGGATCCGGGATGGCAGGATAATCCCCGGTCCCGTCAGCCAGCACAGGACACGGCGCGCTGGTGAGCAGGTACAGGGGCTCGTGGTTGGGCAGCAGCAGTTCAAGGGAGCTGAGCAGGAGGTGGGTTCCGCTGCGGTTCATTACCTTGTAATCCGCGCTGTGACAGAAATCCATATCCTTACAGGGATGGGGCAGGAACTGTGCCAGATTCCGGCCCGTGGTGCCTGTCTCCGGCAGTTCCAGGTCTATGGAGAATCTGCGGTTGACCATGTTGATTTCCCCGCGGACAGACAGAAGGCACAGACCTATGGGAAGATTGCTGATAACGGTCTGGAGAAGCTGGCGGGAATAGATGTAATCCTGGTAATAGGCGCTGGTCAGCTTGGCAATCTGCATGATGCTGTTCACATAGGCCTTGGTAATCTGGTTGGACAGGCTGGCGGGAAGATGGAAATACTCGCAAAGCTCATTGATCGTGGAGATGTCGATGATGCGGTTGCCGATATCAATGACATTGGTGATATGGCTGGGAACCAGCTGGGGCTCTCCTACGGTGATGGCATAGTGGATGGACTCGTCAGCCTGGATGCATCCCGGATAAAAGGGCTCAAACCGGTACTGCACCACTCCTGCCTCCTTCAGCTGTTCCATGATGGTGACAATGGAGTCATAGGTGTCATTAACGATGTAGACACGCTCGCCGGGCGGTATGCGGATGATTTGGTCCAGACAGGCATGGTTGAAGGTCCTGGTACAGATAATCTCCATGATCTCCTTTGGGATGGGGATAGGAAATTCAGACTGGACCAGGGGGCTGGAGAAAAGGATGCACTGGTAGCCCTTGATTTGCTCCGGGCGCTGAACCTGCTCCAGACCAATTGTATCAAAGGCAATATAGGCTCCCAATATCTTGTGGAGATAACTCTGGAATTCAAGGCGTATGCTGGAATTGATGCTGACAATGAGCACATGGTATTTTGGCTGGCTTCTGTCCATGGTCCGTCCTCCTGAGTAATATTAGGTTGATTATATCAAAAATATTAGGATATAACAACCTAATGGCTTTAAATTTTAAATTGTAACGAATGCTTTACGGAAAAAAGAATGATTTATTTGACAAGGCAGCACAGAAACGTGTAAAATTATTGTAAGCAAGGATGCTTACGAAATGAGCGTGAGAGCTGTAGGTTTCCGGGCTTTTTTTGTATCATCACAAAAAGGAGGATATTCTATGAAGAAAAGCGGAAAGAAGCTGTGCGCCCTGGCACTGGCTGCTGCCATGCTGGGATTGACGGCATGTGGTTCATCATCAGGCACCAAAGATACGACCACGGCAGCTGCAGGCGGGGCGGCAGCTACAGAAGAAACGACAGCAGCGGCAGCTGTTGCGGAGGGAGAGTCTGTTTCCCAGGACACGGATATTATAGGAGCAGTCAATGTGGACTTCACCACACTGGACCCCCTGGATACCAGCGACACCCTCTCAGGAGGCGTTCAGCGTCTTATCATGGACGGATTGTTTGGGTTTGACGACGAAATGAAAATCATTCCCATGCTGGCAGCTGAGTATACGGCCAATGACAGCGCCACGGAGTTCACCATCAAGCTGAGAGAGGGCATCACATTCTCTGACGGAACCCCATGGAACGCAGAGGCTGCCAAGGCCAACTTTGACCGTTGGGCGGATAAGTCCCTGGGACTTAAGAGAACCACATTGTTATGCAATATACTGGACACCACTACGGTTCAGGATGACTATACAATCGTAGTAAAGCTGTCCTCCCCCTTTGGCGCGTTCATCGAGACACTGGCCCATCCGGCCTGCGTCATCATGAGCCCCAGGGTTATCGAGCAGGGATCACAGGCGTGCGCACAGGCCCCCATCGGTACGGGACAGTATACATTTAAAGAGTGGATTCAGGGCGACCACCTTACGGTTGAACTGAACAAGGACTGGTGGGGCTATGACGCGGATATCTGCGGCGGCACGCCTCTGGCTGACAAGGACGCCGGCTTCAAGAGCATCACCTTAAAGCCTGTACCTGAGTCCGCCACCAGGGTTGCCATGATTCAGTCCGGCGATGCCCAGCTTATCTGGCCGGTACCGGACGAAAACCTGGCAGGACTTAAATCTGATCCTAACGTAATCGTGGGACAGGACCAGGGCCTGGTAGTCCGTTACCTGATGATGAACAACCAGAAGAAACCATTCAATGACAAGAAAGTCCGTCAGGCCATCAACTATGCCATCAATAAGGACGCCTATGTGGCGGTTGTAAAGAATGGCAACTCTCAGCCCGGAACCTCTGTTATTGCTCCGAAGCTTCAGTACTACAAGGGAAATGATCCTTATCCATACGACATCGAGAAGGCAAAATCACTGCTTGCAGAGGCGGGTTATCCGGATGGCTTTAAGACAACCCTGATATTTGCCAACACTTCCGCAAACATGAAGCAGGGCGAGTTCTTAAAGCAGCAGCTTGCCGAGGTGGGAATCGATGTAGAGCTTATCAGCCTGGAGAGCGCAATCGTGAACGAGAAGATCCAGGATACGGACGCTCCCGGCGCAGAGGCAGAAGTTGATATGTATATCATCGGCTGGTCATCCTCTACCGGCGACGCGGACTGGGGTATCCGTCCACTGCTGGCAAAAGAGTCTGAGCCTCCTATGAGCTACAATATCTGCTATTTCGAGAACGATGAATTAGACGGATATCTGAAGGACGGCCTGAACACGGCTGACCGTGATAAGAGAGCGGAAGCATATGCCAAGGCTCAGGACCTGATTTGGGAAGAAAGTCCCCTGGTATGTCTGGCAACTGACTTCAACTCCTGGGCAACTTCCAATAAGATGGTAAATGTAAAGATGTTCCCAGATAACTGCCTTAATATCAGAAATGGTAAGATGACGAAATAAAAGGCTTAAGGGTCTGGCGGAGGGGGATTCTCTGCCAGACCTTTTTAAGATAAAATACAGGGTGTATACCCAATAATGATTTGAGAGGTGAGAGTCTATATGCTGAGATACATATGTAAAAGAGTTGTTGGAGTTATACCAACCCTGATTATCGTAGTTACGTTTGTATTCTTCTTTGTGCGCCTGATTCCCGGAGATCCGGCCAGGCAGGTGGCAGGGCCGCAGGCAACCAAAGAGGATGTGGAACTGGTAAGGGAACAGCTTGGCCTTAACAAGCCTCTTCCCCAGCAGTATGTCAGCTACGTGACAGGACTTGTGAGGGGGGATTTGGGCACATCGCTGAGAACCAAGCGCCCGGTGCTGACTGAGGTTCAGGGGCGGTACATGAATACGGTGCAGCTTACCCTTTTAAGTCTGACCTGGAGCGTGATTGCAGGGGTTCTTATCGGCGTCTGGTCAGGAAGAAACAGGAGCAAGTGGCAGGACTACACAGGAATGACAGTGGCTGTCTCAGGTATATCCATGCCCTCCTTCTGGATTGGGTTCATGCTTATCATGGTCTTCGCGGTCAAGTACAGGCTGCTGCCCACCACGGGGGCCGGCTCCTTTAAGAACCTGATTCTGCCGTCTATCACGCTGGGGGTCAGCATTGCGGCTATTATCGCCCGCTTTACCCGTTCCTCGGTCATCGAGGTAATGAAGGAGGATTACGTGCGTACGGCCAGGGCCAAGGGCCTGAGGGAAAAGACTGTTATCTGGAAACATGTGTTCCGTAACTGTATGATATCCGTTGTGACGGTTGTGGGACTTCAGTTCGGTTTTCTTCTGGGCGGTTCCGTTGTGACGGAAACTGTGTTCGCGTTTCCGGGACTTGGTTCCCTTCTGATTGAATCCGTGAACTACAGGGATTATCCTGCAATCCAGTCGCTGATTCTTATATTTTCCCTGCATTTCGTACTGATTAACCTGGTGGTGGATGTACTGTACGCAGTGCTGAATCCTGAAATTCAATTGAGCTAAAAGGGGGCGACAAAAGATGGCTAAGAATAAAGTGTTAACTGAAAGGACGGACATCAATACCCCGTTTTCAGAGTTTGTAAGAAAGTTCAAAAAACAGAAGACAGCCATGGCTGCCATGGTATTTCTGATATTCCTTGTAGTGCTGGCGTTTATCAGCTATAAGATTGCCCCTTATGGAGTCAATGAATATGATTACTCTGCCATTATGCAGCCGCCTACGGCCGCCCATTTCTTTGGCACCGATGAATTCGGCAGGGATTTGTTTTCCAGGGTAATCTGCGGAACCAGGATATCCCTCAGCGTGGGACTGTTTGCCGTGACCGTGGGAATGATTGTGGGAACCATTATGGGACTTCTGGCCGGATATTACGGCGGCATCATTGATTCCATCATCATGCGCATCTGCGATGTGCTGCTGGCCTTCCCGGGCCTTATCCTGGCAATTGCCATTGTGGCCATCCTGGGAAGCGGACTTTATAATGTGGTAATCGCGGTTGCGGTGTTCAACATCCCCAAGTTTGCCCGTCTGGTGAGGGGCAATACACTGGAGACAAAGAACAGCGTGTTTGTCCAGGCCGCCCGCAACATCGGAGCAGGCGACATGCGCATCCTGTTCAAACATATCCTGCCCAGCGCCATTCCCAATATCATCGTACAGTACACCATGTCCATCGGAACCTCCATTATCACTGCTTCCAGCCTCAGTTTCCTGGGCATGGGCGCCCAGCCTCCCACGCCTGAGTGGGGACTGCTTCTGAGCAACGGACGTAACTACATGCTGACAAGCTGGCATATCACCCTGTTTCCGGGTCTTGCAATCTTCTTCACCGTGCTCTGCTTCAACCTGCTGGGCGACGGCCTGAGAGACGCGCTGGATCCAAAACTGACTGATTAGGAGTGGACTTATGGAGAATATGAATAATAATATTTTAGAGATTAAGAATCTGCACACCTACTTCTACACGGACAGCGGTGTGATTAAATCAGTGGATGGCGTGGATATTGAACTGAGAGAGGGAAGCACCCTTGGAATCGTGGGAGAGTCAGGCAGCGGCAAGAGCGTGACCGCCCTGTCCGTCATGGGACTTCTGATGGGAACCACGGGAAAGGTGGCCGAAGGGGAGATTCTGTTTGAGGGCCGCGATTTGACAAAGCTGGACGACGAGGAGCGCAGGAAGATGCGCGGGGAAAAGATTTCCATGATTTTCCAGGAGCCTATGACCAGCCTGAACCCTGTTATGAAGATTGGGGACCAGATTACGGAATGTATCCTGATGCACAACAGCATAAGCAGGCAGGAGGCCTGGGACAAGGCTGTGGAGATGCTGAAGCTGACGGGCGTTCCCAGGGTGGAGCGCATGATGAAGGAATATCCCTTCCAGCTTTCCGGAGGACAGCGCCAGAGAGTCATGATAGCCATGGCCCTGGTGTGCAAACCGAAGATCCTCATAGCGGACGAGCCTACCACGGCACTGGACGTTACCATCCAGGCCCAGATTCTGGATCTGATGGAGAACCTGAAGCAGAAAACAGGAACCTCCATCCTGTTCATCACCCATGACCTTGGTGTGGTGGCGGAGGTTTGCGACGACGTGGTGGTCATGTACAGCGGCCGGGTGGTGGAGAAGGGGGATGTGAGGTCCATTTTCGCCAATCCGTCCCATCCGTATACCAGGGGCCTTCTGGCATCCATTCCCAAGCTGGGAGAGTATGCGGAGGAGCTGGAATCCATACCGGGCAATGTCCCGAATCCAAAATACATGCCTCAGGGATGTAAATTCGCTCCCAGATGCTCCTGCGCCTTTGATAAGTGCAGGGAGGAAGAACCCGGCTTCTACGATGTGGGAGGAGGCCATATGAGCCGCTGCTGGCTCTGTGAAAAGAAAGGCGGTGACGCGTGATGGCAGATATCCTGCTGAATGTTGAAGGTATGAAAGTGTATTATCCTGTGAAGGGGGATTTTCGCAGTGGGCGTGAATTCGTCAAGGCAGTGGACGGCGTTTCCTTCGAGGTGCGAAGGGGCGAGGTGTTCGGCATCGTAGGTGAGTCGGGCTGCGGCAAATCCACATTGGGAAGGGGAATCTGCAAGCTGGAGACCCCCACAGCAGGTAAAATCGTCCTGTCCGGTGAGGATATCTCCTCCTATGGCAGAAAGCAGATGCGCTCCGTGCGCAAAAAGGTTCAGATGGTATTCCAGGACCCGTACGCGTCCCTGAATCCCAGGATGTCTGTATTTGACATCATCGCGGAGCCGTTAATCATACACAGTCTGACAAAGAGCAAGAAGGAAATGGAAGACCGTGTAATGGGGCTTCTGAGAAAGGTTGGACTGGATGATTACCACGCCAACCGGTATCCCCATGAATTTTCAGGCGGCCAGCGCCAGCGTATCGGAATCGCCAGGGCTCTGGCAGTTGAGCCGGATCTGATTATAGCGGACGAGCCTGTATCGGCCCTGGACGTGTCCATCCAGGCCCAGGTGTTAAACCTGCTGCACCAGCTCCAGAAGGAGCTTAACCTGACCTATATATTCGTGGCCCATGACCTGAGCGTGGTGGAGCACATCAGCGACCGGGTGGGCGTCATGTATCTGGGGAATTTTGTGGAGGTGGGGGACAAGCGCAAGCTGTACAGCAATCCGCTTCATCCTTACACCCAGGCCCTGCTGTCAGCCGTACCAGTCCCGGACCCAACGGCAAAGAAGGAGCGCATCATCCTGGAAGGAAGCATCCCGTCGGCCTTAAATCCGCCAAGCGGCTGCAAGTTCCACACCAGGTGTCCCAAGTGTATGGACATCTGTAAGGAAAAGGCGCCGGAGCGCTACCAGGTATCGGGCGACCATTATGTATACTGCCATCTCTATGATGACAAAATCAAGGAGAACAAGGAATGAAACTTTTTATCAGTGCGGATATAGAAGGGTGCGCGGGAGTGGCCTTGGCATATGAGACCCATAAGAATGAAGCAGCGTACAGGGAATTTGCGGGGCAGATGACCAGGGAAGTGGTGGCTGCCTGTGAGGCTGCCCATGAAGCGGGAGCTGACGAGATAGTGGTAAAGGACGGCCACGGGGATGCGGCTAACATTGATCCTTTCTGCATGCCGGATTACGTGACCCTGATTCGGGGCAAGAGCGGCCATCCCTATAACATGATGTCCGGCCTGGACGATTCCTTTGACGGGGTCATGTACATAGGATACCATGCCCCGGCAGGAAATCCGGGCTTTGCCATCAGCCACACTTCCACGGGAAACAGCCTGTACATCCGCTTAAACGGCAGCTGCATGAGCGAATTCATGCTGAACAGCTACACCGCAGCTTCCCACGGTGTTCCGGTGCTGTTTCTGTCCGGGGACAGGACCATCTGCGGCATGGCCAGGGAAATGGTGCCGGCTATCACCACGGCCGTGACAAAGACCGGTCTGGGGGCATCCACTTACTGTAAGGCGCCCGGGCAGGTGGAGGAATCCATCCGCCAGGGAGTAAAGAAGGCGATGGCAGGGAGTCTTTCCCTGTGCAGGGTAGCGCTTCCGGAGACATTTACATATGAAGTGACCTACAAAGACTGGAAGAAGGCATATCAGATGTCCTTTTATCCGGGAATGAGGGCAGTGGACACATTTACCAACAGGCTGGAGACATCCAGGTGGATGGATGTGGTGACGGCCCATTGCTTTGTGGTGTATTAGAGCGTGAAGGAGATAACAGCAATGGATATAGAGATGTTTGGAAAGATATCGGATGCATTTGGCCCCAGCGGGTTTGAGGAGGAGGTGGTGCGCACCGTGGCTGGTTACTGCGGCAGGTACCAGGTGGAAAATGACGCCATGAACAACCTGTATGTGCGCATGCCAGGCGTCGCCGGGGACAGGCCGGTGGTGCAGCTGGACGCCCATCTGGACGAGTGCGGTTTCATGGTGCAGTGCATCCACGACAACGGCTGCCTGGGAATCCTCATGCTGGGAGGCTTTCACCTGACCAGCCTTCCGGCCCACACGGTCATCATAAAGACGCGGGCCGGCAAGAAAATCAGGGGTATCATTATGTCAAAGCCGGTGCATTTCATGAACGACAAGGAGAGGGCTTCCCTGGAGCTGTGCATTGAAAATCTGTATGTGGACATCGGCGCCGCAAGCCGCCGGGAAGTGGAGGAGGACTTTGGCGTATCCATCGGAGACCCCATGGTTCCGGAGGTGTCCTTTTCCTACGACGGGGAGCATGGGCTCTGTTTCGGCAAGGCATTTGACAACAGGGCCGGCTGCGCCTGCATCGTGGATACCATGAATAAGATATATGACGGCAGGAATGAGCTGGCAGTGGATGTGGTGGGCGCGTTTGCGGCCCAGGAGGAAGTGGGCATGAGAGGCGCCACCGTCACCACCCAGGTGGTGAAGCCGGACCTGGCTATCCTGTTCGAGGGTTCCCCATCGGATGACTTCTTCTTTTCCGCTGCCCAGGCCCAGGGAAGGATGAAAAACGGCGTTCAGATCCGCCGCATGGACAAGAGCTATATATCCAATCCGGTGTTCATGGAATATGCCATGGAGCTGGCCGGCAAATTCGGTATCCGGTACCAGGAGGCCGTAAGGCGGGGAGGCAGCACCAATGCGGGCAGAATCAGCCTCATAGGAAAGGCGGTTCCTGTCCTTGTGCTGGGCGTGCCTTCCAGATATGTACATTCCCATTATAATTTCTGCGCAAAGGATGACCTGGAGGCGGCTACGGAGCTGGCGGCCCAGGTCATCAGGGGGCTGGACCCGGAACGCATCCGCCACATCCTGCGCCAGGATATACTGTAGGGAGGCGGAGAAGATGGAGCGTCCGATTATCGGTATCATGGGAAATACATACATGACCCAGCCAGGTTTGTTTGACAGCATAGAAAGGGCTTATCAGAACAGCTGCTATGTGGATGCGGTCATGAAGAACGGGGGAATCCCTGTGATTTTACCGGCGTCTGCCGTTATGGAGCGGACAGAAGAAATTATGGGTATCTGTGACGGAATCCTGTTTCCGGGAGGGGAGGACATGACGCCTTCCTACTATGGGGAGGACCCTCATCCGGCCATCCAGGTATTTAAGCCGGATATTGACGAAGCCCTGATGAGGGCGGGCCGTTATGCCCTGGAGCATGGAAAGCCCATGCTGGGCATCTGTAAGGGAAGCCAGCTGCTTAACGTACTCATGGGAGGTTCCCTGTATCAGGACCTTTCCCTTAAGGGGCCTGACTGCATCAGGCATCTGCAGCTGGGCAGGCGGGATTACCTTACCCACCAGATACGGGTGGAAGAGGGGACCAGGCTGTCAAGACTTCTGGGCAGCGGCGTCTGCATGACCAATTCCATGCACCATCAGTCGGTGAAGGAGCTGGGGAAGGGGCTCAGGGCCTCGGCATATGCAAATGACGGGGTTATTGAGGCCATCGAGGACCAGGATGGTCTGATGGTAGGCGTACAGTGGCATCCCGAAAGCCTTCTTGAGTCAGCCCCCGCCATGAATCATCTGTTCTCTGATCTGTGCGGCAGGGCCATGGAGCGAAAAGCAGGGAGTTTATAATTTCTATAGAAAACCATCACAGAATGCTCACAATTTATCTGTATGCTGGATAGAAATGGGAGCTGTCCGTTTCGGCAGCCTGCCTGAGATAGAATGCGGGGGTCCGTGTGATGACAAATGAGCAGTATTATGAACTGATAAAGCCCTACGAGGATGCCAGCCGGGTACTGAGTACCCGGCTGGAAATCCTCAACCACAGTCTTTACGGGGACAGGTCTGCCGCCGGTCCCATACATAATATCCAGGGCCGGATAAAAGAAAAGAAGAGCATGGAATCAAAGCTGGCCCGTCTTGGATTTACGGCGGGAGTGGCCAATGCCAGGAACCATCTCCAGGACATAGCGGGACTGAGGATTATCTGTTATTTTGTGGAGGACATTTATAATCTGACGGCCGCGCTGAAAAAACAGTCGGACCTGGTGATAATCAAGGAAAAGGATTATATCCGAAATGCCAAGCCCAACGGATACAGGAGCTATCACATAGTGCTGGGAATACCGGTGTATTTTCTGGACGCCATGGAATATTTTCCGGTGGAGGTGCAGCTTCGGACCATGGCCATGGATTTTTGGGCCAGCATGGAACACCGGGTATGCTATAAGAAACAGCCCAGGAACCGGGAACGGCTGGAACAGGATTTCTGCCGTTATGCCAGGATACTGGAGGAGATTGAAGGGGAATTTGAGACGCATAATGAGAGGAGAGGGGAGGATGGAGGTTGAGATGAGAGAACCGGATATGAGTCTGGAAGATGCCGGGATGCTTCTTTCCGCCATGGGCAATCTCCAGTTCCGCCAGGTGGTGGACCCAAAACGCACAGTCCGCATGGAGATGAAAAAGACAGTGCTTAAGAAGTTATTTAAATATTGGCCGCACATACCGGCCTTTAATATCGGTCTTTGATTTGAGCTGCCAAGAGGTCCGGGCGTTTTCTGCCCGGGCCCTTTTGCAGCGCTGAATTCCTGCCTTCTGCTCCGTCGGGTGTATGAAGAACGTGCAATTGCAGATACTACCTGATGTATTTATGGAAAAAGTATAGCAATTCAGTTATATATGGAAGGATGGAGCAGGATGCTGAAAATATGGATATGCGGGGCCGGGGGACGGGTTGGCAGAAAAATGACAGATATTCTGGCGTCCAGGCCGGTGGAGCTGCTTTTGACGGATGTGGATTCGGTGGATATCACGGATTCAGAGGCTGTGATGGAATACGCCCATATCAACAGGCCACATTATATTGTGAACTGCGCCGGTCTGACCGATGTGGCTGCCTGTGAGGTCCGGCCAGAGGAAGCGTACCGGGTAAATGCTCTGGGGGCCAGGAATCTGAGTGTTGCCGCCAGAATGGGGAAGTCCAGGCTGGTCCAGATGTCCACAGACGATGTGTTTGACGGGGAAAGCCAGACGCCTTATACGGAATTTGACCCGGTCTCACCGCGGACCGTGTACGGCAAGTCCAAGATGGCAGGGGAAAATTTTGTTAGGGAGTTCTGCAACCGCCATATCATTGTGCGGAGTTCCTGGATATTCGGGGATGGAAGCCCATACCTGGGGCGTATTCTGGAGATGGCCGGCCAGGGTAAGACCATCAGGGCTGCCTCGGACCAGATGGCATCACCCACAGGGGCTGACGGACTGGCCGCCAAGGTCATAGAGCTGATGGAGAACGGCGAGGACGGATTGTACCATGTGACGGGCCAGGGTTTCTGCAGCCGGTATGAGCTGGCAAAGGAGGCTGTCCGGTTGGCGGGTTATCAGGTCCCGGTGGAACCTGTGTATGCCTCTGAGGATACCTTAAGCTCCATGAGGCCTTCCTACAGCGTGCTGGACAATATGATGCTGCGCATATCCGATATGCGTCTCCTGCCCCATTGGAAGGAGATGCTGGAGGCGTATATGAAGGACTGGCGAACCGGAAGACGGAGACGGGCTGAGGGAAAGGATGGTATCGGCTATGGAAAATAGGAAAAGGCCGGGACTTACCACCGCTATCTTCATTGGACTTGCGCTGGGGGCGGCTGCGGGCATCCTTCTTCATTACGCTGTTCCGGAGGGGAAGGTCCGGGACGTACTGCTCATAGACGGAATATTCTATCTGATAGGAAATGGATTCCTGCGTCTGATGCAGATGCTGGTGGTGCCATTGGTATTCTGCTCCCTGGTGTGCGGCAGCATGTCCATGGGGGATACGAAGAAACTGGGAAAAATAGGAGTAAAGACACTGGGATTTTATCTGGCAACCACCGCGCTGGCCATCACCGCGGCCATACTGACTGCCCAAATGATTAACCCGGGAGCCGGGTTAGATCTTTCTGCTCTGGAAACAGCCCAGGTCACTATCGGGGAGAAGGAAGGGCTGGCGGACACGCTTTTGGCTATCATTCCGGTCAATCCGGTGAGGGCTCTGGCAGACGGGGATATGCTGTCCATCATCCTCTTTGCGCTGATTGTGGGAATGATTCTGGCCGGTCTGGGGGAAGCGGTTCAGACGGTGGGGAATTTATTCAGCCAGTTTAATGATGTGATGATGCAGATGACAGTCATGGTCATGAAGCTGGCTCCCTACGGCGTGTTCTGTCTGACTGCCAGAACGTTTTCCGGCATTGGTTTTGACGCGTTTCTGCCCCTGTTTAAATATATGGCAGGGGTTATGATTGCACTGGCCATACAGGGGCTGGTGGTCTACATGGCGATCCTTAAGGGGTTTACGGGGCTGAGTCCTGTCAAATTCCTCAAGAAATTCCTGCCTGTAATGGGCTTTGCGTTTTCCACCGCGACTTCCAATGCAACCATTCCCATGTCCATCGATACCCTGCACAGGAAGATGGGGGTGCCGCGGCGTATTTCTTCCTTTACCATACCCCTGGGGGCCACGATCAACATGGACGGCACAGCTATCATGCAGGGGGTGGCTGTGGTGTTCGCATCCCAGGCATTTGGAATCCGCCTGTCCGTGGCGGATTATCTGACCGTGATACTGACGGCCACCCTGGCTTCCGTGGGAACGGCCGGTGTGCCGGGGGTGGGACTGATTACCCTATCCATGGTATTTGCATCAGTGGGCCTGCCAGTGGAGGCCATAGCCCTGATTATGGGAATTGACCGCATATTGGATATGAGCAGGACGGCTGTCAACATTACCGGGGATGCAGTGTGTACCACTGTGGTGGCATTCCAGGACGGCGGCGTGGACCGGGCCGTATTTGAAAATATGGAAGCGGGACGGGATGGATAACAAGCGGCGGGTAACAAGCAGCGGGTAACACTGAGAAACTTCTTGACGTACTTCCCTCTGGATTTTATACTTGTATTATATTTAGTGATTGGTGCGAGTACGCAGGAGGGGAATATGAATATATTCGGATTTGAGATTAAGAGCAAGGAGGAGCGGGAGCAGGAGGAGAGGGAATATCTGCACCGCATTTTTCCGGGAGGCACGGCCCAGAAGGCGTCTGTGGAGCAGCAGCTTAGGGAAAAGCTTCCCAAGGAAGATAAAAAGGCAGTTATGCTTTACTATATTCTGGTGAAGGATGCCATGACGGCTGGTAATGGTATGAGCTTTGAGGAAGCCGTGGGGAGGGTGTCTAAAAAACAGCGGATTCTTAAGCTGACGCCGGTGATGCTGGAGAAGGTGAGAGAGGTGATGGAGGACAACCAGTAATGGTTGTCCTCCCATGGTGTTTACTCAAAACAAAAAACCCCGCAAGGCTTACGCCTGCGAGGTTTTCTTCATGCGCCAGAGAAGATTCGAACTCCCGACACTACGGTCCGTAGCCGTATGCTCTATCCAGCTGAGCTACTGACGCATGCAGCTGTTTGATTTCTATCTCTAACAGCGCAAGAGCTATTATAGCCTGTCTGGGGAGAAATGTCAATGGGTTTTTTGAAAATATTTTAAAACGCTAACATCACTGCCAACTGCCACAAATATGCAACCTTCTTGAAAGATGCCGCATTTTGTGGTATTATGTTACGAGCAGAGGTAAGAAAGAGCGGGGAAGTTTGGTTCTTATCTCTTATTTTGATTAAGCGGGGATAAAAATATGAGGCAGAAATTGTCGAAGCAGAATCTTCTGCTTGTGGGTTTTACATTATTTTCTATGTTTTTTGGTGCGGGGAATTTGATTTTCCCGCCTTTTCTTGGCGCCCGGGCAGGGGTGCTGACCTGGAAGGCCATGTCGGGTTTTCTGCTCAGCGCGGTGGGACTTCCTGTCCTGGGAGTGGCTGCGGTTGCCCTTTCGGGCGGCATTGGCAAGCTGGCGGGCAGGGTGCACCCCGACTTTGCATTCCTGTTTACCCTTCTTATCTATCTCTCCATAGGACCGTGCCTGGCCATACCCAGGACCTCCAGTACATCCTTCGAGATGACGGTGTTCCCGGTTCTTGAGCAGATGGGCGTTTCTCTGAACAGTACGGTAAGCGGGACCGGCTTTACGGTCCAGACCATGGCACAGTTCGGATATTCCGTGGTGTTTTTTGCGGCTGCCATGGCAGTGGCATTCAGGCCGGATAAGCTGACGGACAGGCTGGGGAAAATATTGTGTCCCACATTGCTGGTGCTTATCAGCGTTATTTTTATAGGATGCCTGGTGTGGCCCATGGGTCATTACGGCGCTCCCGGAGCTGTCTATAAGTCTGGCCCCGCTGTGACTGGTTTTCTGGAGGGATACCAGACCATGGATACCATTGCGGCCCTGAATTTTGGAATTATTATTGCCATCAATATACAGGCAAAGGGGGTGGACCAGGAGGGTGCGATTGTCAGGGAAACCATTAGGGCGGGAATCATAGCAGGTATTCTGCTGGCCCTTATTTATGCGGCCCTGGCCCACATCGGTGCACCGGCGGGAGCCGCGGCCGGCAGCATGGATAATGGGGCAAGGATACTTACTTTCGTTGCGGGAAACCTCTTTGGAAATGCAGGTATGATGATACTGGGGCTTATTTTCCTCATTGCCTGTTTTAATACATGCGTGGGACTTCTCAGCTGCTGCAGCCAGTATTTTAATTCTATCATACCTGTAATCGGCTACAGAGTATGGGTGTTTTTATTTGCCCTGATTAGCCTGATTATATCCAGTGCGGGCCTAAATAAGATACTGGCCGTGTCAGTGCCGGTTCTGAACGCCATTTACCCAATCGCCATTGTGCTGATTGTGCTGGCATTTTTAGGGCCGCTTACAAGAAGGTGGCCGGCCATGTATCCGGCGGCCATTCTGTTTACAGGCGCAGTCAGCGTGGTATATGCCCTGGAACAGAGCAAATTCGTGATTCCATTCCTCACCCAGGCAACTACGTTCCTGCCCGGATACGGGGCTGGATTGGGGTGGATTGTGCCGGCATTTGCGGGAATGGCGGCCGGTATCATTTACTCCTCGGTCATGGGGGACCAGGAAGAATAGACAAGGACAGGACGAGACAATGACAGAAGCAAGATGGATGCTGTATGCCAAGAAGGCAGACTTTAATAAAATTGCAGAAAAATACCATATCAGCCCGGTAACGGCCAGAATCATACGCAACCGCGGTCTGGAGGATGTGGAAGATATAGGACGGTATCTTCACGGCTCCGTGGAGCAGCTTCACGATCCGCGCCTGCTGCCGGACATGGACCGGGCAGTGGAGATACTTGGACAGAAGGCGGCTGAAGGCAGGCGTATACGGATTGTGGGAGACTACGATATAGACGGTGTATGCTCCACATACCTTCTCTACCGCGCATTAAAGAGGATTGGGGCTGAGGTGGATTATGAGATTCCGGACCGCATTAAGGACGGATACGGCATCAATGAATTGATTATAGAAGCAGCGGCAGAGGACGGAATCGACACCATCCTTACCTGTGATAACGGTATTGCCGCCATCAGCCAGATAGCCAGGGCCAAGGAGCTGGGGATGACCGTGATCGTGACGGATCATCACGATATACTGACTGAGGACAGTGAGACGCCGGAGGGCAGGGAGATGCTGCCGCCCGCGGATGCCGTGGTCAATCCCAAGCGCAGGGACAGCCTTTATCCCTTTCCCGATATATGCGGCGGCATGGTGGCCTATAAGCTGGTGCAGGTGCTTTATGAGGTCCATAAAATACCCGGTGAGGAATGGCTCGGTCTGCTGGAAATCGCGGCCATTGCGACGGTGGGGGATGTGATGAAGCTTCAGGGAGAGAACCGCATCATTGTAAAGGAGGGGCTCTCCAGGCTGGAACATACGTCCAATCTGGGACTTCGGAAACTGATTGAGAAAAATAATCTACAGGCAGGGAGCATCACGGCCTATCACATCGGCTTTGTCATCGGACCGTGCCTGAATGCCAGCGGACGGCTTCAGACGGCCAAGATAGCCCTTGGGCTCCTTCTGTGTGAGGATGAGCCGGCGGCGGACCGGATGGCAGAGGAATTAAAGGCCCTCAACGACCAGCGCAAGGACATGACCCAGGAGGGAATTGAACAGGCGGCAGCCATGGTGGATGAGCTGTACCGGGAGGATAAGGTGCTGGTGGTATTCCTGCCGGACTGCCACGAATCACTGGCCGGCATTGTGGCAGGGCGTCTCAGGGAACGGTACAACAAGCCCTCCTATGTGCTTACGCGGGCCGAGGGCTGCGTCAAGGGGTCGGGACGTTCCATAGAGGCATATCATATGTTCCAGTCCCTGGTGGAGGTACAGGACCTGCTGTTTAAGTTCGGGGGCCATCCCATGGCGGCCGGGTTTTCACTGGAGGAAAAGGATGTGGACGAATTCCGGCGCCGTCTCAACGAAAACGCCTGTGAGCGGCTGACCGAAGAGGATTTTATACCCAAGGTGTGGATCGACGCGGCCATGCCCTTTGAATACATAACAGAACCGTTCATAGAGGAATTGGAGCTGCTGGAACCATATGGACAGGGAAATGAGAAACCCCAGTTTGCCCAGAAGGGAATGTTTATACGCAGTGCCAGGGTCATGGGACGGAACCGGAATGTGGTGCGGGTAAGCCTTGTGAATGAGCGGGGAACAGCCATGGACGGTGTGATTTTTACGGATGGAGATTTGTTCATGGTGGAAAAGGGGGACCGCCGCGTCATGGATATTATCTACTATCCGGGGATAAATGAGTATAACGGAAACAGGAATTTGCAGATTGTAGTGAAGAATTGGAGGTTCCATTAGGAAGTTTTTAGGAAGCTTCATACATCAGGAATAAAAAAGGGATGCTGCCGCAGCGGACAGCACCCTTTTTGGCGTGAAAGAAGATTAGTTCTGAGCAGCCTCAGTTGTTTCCTCTGCGGCCTCAGCATTAGCCTCGCCGGCAGCATCTTCTTTGGAAGCCTCAGTCTCATCAGCCTCGCTGGACTCTTCTGCGTCAGCGGCCTCGGTAGACTCCTCAGCGTCAGCGGCCTCAGTGGACTCCTCTGCGTCAGCGGCCTCGGTAGACTCCTCAGCGTCAGCAGCCTCAGCAGTGGTCTCCTCAACAGCCTCAGTAGTCTCTGCTGTGGTCTCTACAGCAGCAGTGGTCTCAGCCTTGTTGTCGCTGCCGCCGCAAGCGGTCAGGCTTCCTGCGATCATAGCTGCTGCCATAATAGCGGTCATGGATTTTGCGATTGTCTTCTTCATAATAGTTTTCCTCCTCTGAAAGCCTCCCGGTGAGACTTTCTAAACACAAATTTTTATGGAACGAGTTTGATAATAGCCTATAATTGTGTCCGAATTGTGTCTAAAGTTTAAAGAAAGTGCTATAATTATTATGAAATTATTAAGAAAAACAGCGATAAAAAATTAACAGATAAAGAGAAAGGGGTTCTGCCATATGTCTTGCAATTTGCTGTTACATAGGTTATAATCAGCAGAAAAAGGCTGTCATTGCGAAAGGAAGAGGTAAGATAATGGTTAATGAAGTAATGGATTTTATTACCGGATATGACAAGGAAGTGGGCGAGGCCATTCAGGCTGAATGCGCGCGCCAGAGACGCAACCTGGAACTCATCGCATCAGAGAATATCGTGTCAGAGCCTGTCATGATGGCTATGGGGACGGTTCTCACCAATAAGTATGCGGAAGGATATTCGGGAAAACGTTATTACGGCGGATGCCAGTGCGTGGACGTGGTGGAAACCCTTGCCATTGAGCGTGCTAAGAAGCTGTTCGGATGTGATTACGCCAACGTACAGCCACATTCAGGCGCTCAGGCCAATATGGCGGTGTTCATTGCCATGCTGAAAGCAGGGGACACGGTCATGGGCATGAACCTGGACCACGGCGGCCATCTCACCCACGGAAGTCCTGTGAATTTTTCCGGCCTTTACTTTCATATCGTACCTTATGGAGTCAATGACCAGGGGTTCATCGACTACGATGAGCTGGAGCGGATTGCAAAGGAAGCCAGGCCAAAGCTTATCATAGCAGGCGCCAGCGCCTATGCCAGGACCATTGATTTCAAGCGGTTTCGTGAAATCGCTGACGAAGTTGGCGCTTATCTCATGGTTGATATGGCCCATATCGCGGGTCTGGTGGCTGCGGGCGAACATCCCAGCCCCATTCCTTATGCGGACGTGGTGACCACCACCACCCACAAGACATTGAGGGGACCAAGGGGCGGCATGATTCTGGCAAACAAGGAGGCGGCTGAGAAATTTAATTTCAACAAGGCCATTTTCCCGGGAACCCAAGGCGGCCCGCTGGAGCATGTGATAGCGGGAAAAGCAGTGTGCTTTGGAGAGGCATTAAAGCCTGAATTCAAGTCATACCAGCGCCAGGTGACAGCCAATGCAAAGGCTCTTGCCCAGGCTCTTAAAAGACAGGGATTCAAGCTCCTTACGGACGGCACGGACAACCACCTGATGCTGGTTGATCTGCGCGGCATGGAAGTGTCGGGCAAGGAGCTGCAGAATCGCTGCGATGAGGTGTACATCACCCTGAACAAGAATACGGTTCCCAATGACCCCAGAAGCCCATTTGTCACTTCAGGCGTGCGCATCGGTACACCGGCCATTACCACCAGGGGCCTTAAGGAAGAGGACATGCCGAAGATTGCCGAGTGCATTTGGCTGGCTGCCACGGATTTTGAGAATAAAGCGGATTATATCAGGAGAGAAGTGACAAAGCTCTGTGACAAATACCCCATTTATCAGTAGAACCGGGGAAAAGTGATATAAAGAAACATGAGGGAACAGGAATGAATATGGGGAGCTGCGGCCATGGGGATGTCCCGGGCGCCGCAGCCCCCTTTTGGCATGCAGACGGCCGCAAAACAGGCAGGATGGTATAAAGGCAGGTGGAATGGATGGAACAGACAGGGAAGGCGCTGAGGCTTTCACAGCAGGGAGCCCAGGCCATTGTGGAGGAAGTGGGGGCCATTGTGGGCCAGAATATTAATATGATGGACCCGGAAGGTTATGTCATAGCCAGTACGGATCCGGAGCGAATCGGCACGCTTCATGAGGGGGCCAGGAAAATCATCAGGGAGCATCTGGATGAGCTGTATGTGAGGGACGAGGAGGCCACGTTCACCTCCCGTCCGGGGCTGAACCTGCCTGTGTATCAGGCCGGAAGCATTGCCGGCGTTATCGGCATCACGGGCCGGTATGAGGAAGTGGCCGGCTATGGCCAGATTGTGAAGAAAATGGTGGAAATACTGATTCGGGAAAACGTTTGGCAGGATGAACGCCGTATGGGGCAGCGGGTGCTGAACCGTTTTCTGGAGGATTGGGTCCTTGGAAGCGGGCTCCTTCAGCCCCGGGTACTGGAGGAGAGGGGCTTTGCGCTGGGAATCGACATTTCTGTTCCCAGAAGGGTCATGGTGGCGGGCGTCAGGAACTTCCAGGAATACGCATCCACCGCGTCGGGCCAGAAGCTGCTGGAACAGGCAGAGGGGGAAGCTGCTTTTCTGGCGGGGGCGGGATGCCTGGTGTTTCGCAATGCCGGACGGCAGATTTTCCTGGTTCAGGGTGCTTCCGACCGTCATATGACCCAGCTGGCCGGCCGTATACGCTCCTGTGTGCAGAAGAAATTCGGCATAGGTCTGGTTATGGGGATCGACGGCAGGGCCAGGGACATCCATGTGGCATATGGCCAGGCCAACAAGGCATGGCGCTCAGCCGGTATGTCCAAACGGGACGTCATGACGTATGACAGCGTTACCCTGGAGCTGTTTACGGAGGATGTGGCTGATAGTGTGAAGGCAGAGTACCTTCGCAAGGTATTTAAGAACTGCGGTTATGAAGAGCTGTGTCAGTGGATGGGGCTTCTGGAGGCTTATTTCGGAGCCGAGGGTTCCTTAAAGGCTGCGTCGGATGCCATGCACATCCATAAGAATACATTGACCTATAAGCTCAGGAAGCTGGAGGAACTGACGGGATATGACGTGCGCGTACTGAGCCAGTCAGCGGTGTTTTACATGGCGATGGTATTTTTCAGGGATGTGAAGGAAATGATGCAGGATTAGCGGCGGGACGGGAAACAGAATGGGGTATGGCCCGCCAGAAGGTTTGTTGTGCTTAAGAATAAATAATATACAGCATATATGTTTTTCGGAACATTGACGCGGCAGCCAGGAAACAGTACAATAGACGTAAGAAAATCAATCACAATTGGGAGGCGGAACCATGAAGTTTTTATTTGCATCAGATTCGTTTAAGGGGACCTTGTCGTCAGAGCGCATTACACAGCTTTTGGAGGCAGCGGCAGGGCGGACATTTCCGGGCTGTGAGACAGCTGGCGTGCCTGTGGCTGACGGCGGGGAGGGAACCATTGACGCGGTGATTTCAGCGCTGAACGGTACATACCGCAGACTGACGGTCCATGGTCCTTTGATGGAGGAGGCGCAGTCCTTTTACGGGGAATTTGAAGGGGACTCCGCTATCATCGAGATGGCAGCTGCTTCCGGGCTTCCCATGGTGCCGGCGGACAGGCGCAATCCTCTGAACACCACCACCTATGGCACAGGGGAATTGATTAGAGATGCTCTGGATCGGGGATACCGGAAGATTTCCATTGCCATTGGAGGCAGCGCAACCAATGACGGCGGTATGGGGGCCATGCGTGCTCTGGGAGTAAGGTTCCTGGATGATCAGGGAAATGAGCTGGAGGGCAGAGGCAGGGATTTGACAAGAGTGGCTGATATTGATGTGAGCCGGATGCACCCGGCGGTGGCTCAGGCCGGATTCACTGTGATGTGCGATGTGACCAATCCTCTTACGGGACCGGACGGAGCCACCTATACATTTGGAAAGCAGAAGGGCGGTACACCGGAAATCCTGGATGTGTTAGAGGGCGGAATGGTTCGGTATGCGGCTCTGCTGAAGGAAAAGCTGGGCGTGGATGTGGATAAGATTCCCGGAGCGGGCGCTGCCGGTGGATTAGGGGCGGCATTCTGCGTGTTCCTGAAGGCCAATCTCAAGTCCGGTATTGACACGGTACTGGATTTGGTTCATTTTGACAGCCTCTTAGAGGGGGTGGACCTGGTGATTACCGGAGAGGGTAGAATGGACTGGCAGTCTGCCTTTGGAAAGGTGCCAAGCGGAATCGGAAAGCGCTGCAGGGAGAGAGGCATACCGGTGGCCGCCATCGTGGGAGGTATGGGCGACAAGGCTGAGACGATTTTTGATTACGGCATTGACAGTATTATGACCACGATAAACGGCGCCATGGATATCGAAGAGGCCCTGGAGCGGGCGGAAGAGCTGTACATCAGTGCCGCGGACCGTACATTCAGGATGCTGAAGGCTGGAATGAGCCTGGGACGGAAATAGGCTGAGGCAGGTGTGGCTTAAGGCTGCTGCCTGTGATGGATTCATTATCATGTGGATTCATTTCAGGCAGCGTTTTTTATTACTGTTTTTTATTGCGTTCATGTTATTTATGTTCATGTTATTTGTGCTCATGCTATTGACTTGACTGACGGTAAGTGCTATTTTACATATATAAATCTTAAGGATGTTCTGTCCGAGATATCTTAAGGGAGTTTTTCTCCTGTATCCCTGTGTTGTATGGCTGAATAATTTTAAAATGTCAGGCGGTGGTTCTGTGGATATGTGATTCAGGGTAACAGTTCAGCCTTCCGCCTTCTTCCGATCAGAAAGGGCGTAAAGGAACTGCTTTAACAAAAGCTGACATAGAAAAGAAGATCCAATCCGGAAAATATGTCACAAAATATGTGATTGACCTTAAAGCAGAAACCGTTATAACAGAAGTATACTTTTATGCAGATCCTCAGGGGAAATTCAATATTCCCGCACAGTACCGTAGTGATGTGTTGTGAACTTTGTGGTGAATGAATAATTGCAGATGTTGTAATAAAGAAAGAGGGTGATAATTCTTATTATTCAATTAGGGCAATTTCTATTAAGATTATTTTAGAAGGTTATGTTATATTAAATAGGGAAAGGAGTGTCACATATGAACAATAATGTAGTTGTAAAAAAAGTGGTGGATTATATAGAAACACATATTGACGAGGATTTGCCGCTTGATAAAATAGCAAACGAATTAAATTATTCAAAATTCTACATAGCCAGAATTTTTACTGAAGAAACAAAATGTACAATTTATAAATACATACAAGGACGTAGATTGACTTTGGCAGCCCAAAAGCTTGTGGAAACAGAGCAGTCTATTGTTGAAATCGCTTATGAAGCACATTATGATTCACAACAAGCTTTCACATTGGCGTTTAAACAATTTTATGGATGTACGCCTAAAATTTATCGGAAGAATGGTGTGTTCTGGCCTAAACAATCGGAGATAAGCATGATGGGTTCCCTTGGTGGATATACACTCTTGTATTATTTAGCAGGAGGTAAATTAGCAGCATGAGTACGATTCCATATGTTATTGAACAGACAAGTCGAGGAGAACGAAGTTATGATATTTTTTCAAGGTTATTGTCTGACAGAATTGTATTTTTGGGAGAAGAGGTAAGTGATGTTTCAGCAAGTTTAATTATTGCACAAATGCTATTTTTAGAAGCACAAGACCCAGAAAAAGACATTCAGTTATATATAAATAGTCCAGGCGGTTCTGTTTCAGCGGGCTTTGCTATTTATGATACAATGCAGTATATCAAATGTGATGTTTCAACGATATGTATAGGTCTTGCTGCCAGTTTTGGAGCTTTTTTATTGGCAGGAGGTGCAAAAGGAAAACGTATTGCTTTGCCTAATGCGGAAATTATGATACATCAGCCTGCTATTCATGGCAATGGAATCCAAGGGCAGGCAACTGATATTAAAATTACATCCGACCACATTCAAAAAAGCAAAAAACGTCTTAACACGATTTTAGCTGAAAATACAGGTAAAAGTATTGATGAGGCTGCTATTGCTACAGAACGCGATAATTATATGACAGCAGAAGAAGCAATGAATTTTGGATTGATTGATAAAATTATTGATAGACGTTGAATGTTTGCATAAAAGATGATTTGGATTTGTGATAGGATACCCCTTAGGCAGACAAGGTAAATAAACAAAGTCCACTTAAGGGGGATTTTTTTGTCTGGAAAATATACATCAGCCCGAGTCTGTGAAAAGTATGGGATAACATATAATGAGAAGAACTGTTCCTCCACATCTTTGAGCGAATGAGTGGCAAAGTACAGGGCGGTGGGGCCAGAGGCTTTTACCCATTCCTACCATAACAAAAGCTGCTCCTCAGAATTAAAAACCCAAGCTGTGGAAGAATACCTTTCCGGGAAGGACACTATTCTGGAAATTACCGTCAAGCACGGTATTTCTGTCACAAAAGTTTTCAGAAGGTGGATTTTGAAGTATAATGCCGATATAGAACTTAAGAGTTATGATCCGAAAAGGGAGGTCTATATGGCAGAGACGCAAAGAAAAACAACACTCGCGGAATGCAAGGAAATAGTGGGATACTGTATTGCCCATGACCGGGATTACAAAGGGACGGCTTCCTTGTATGATGTCTCATACAGCCAGGTCTATTCCTGGGTAAAGAAATACGATGCAGCGGGGGAAGACGGGCTGTCAGATAAACGCGGGCACCATAAACCGGATGATGAGGCTGACGAGCTGGAACGTCTGCGCAGGGAGAACCTGCGGCTTAAGCGCCAAATTGATAATGGCCCTACGGAGGGATTATGGGGAATTATCAAGTCAGAAATGGATTGTATGTATAAAATAACCGATGAAGGTTCCCTGCGCTCTGCGATTGATAACTATATGAAGTTTTATGCCGAAGAAAGGCCGCAGGAAAGATTCCACTGCCAAACGCAGCGTTTATACCGCGAAAGCACTTTCCAATGAGAGGCGGTCGTCTGCCTTCTCGCTGAGGCCCGTTGTCAAGCTGACCGTGAATAAACGTCTCACAAACACAAATATCCGCCATATCAATCCGGATATGACGGATGCCTATGAGCTGATATCCGGTTCTTTGCATCAAAATTCTATTTTTTCGACAGCTCGTTTTTTAATATCTTGGCCAGTTCATCCGGCGCATTTTCATGCATCACTTCCCTCCAGGCGGACAGAAGATTCTGACGCTCCACGATACAGGGCGATATGCCGATGTATTCATAACCCCTCTGGTTCAGCAGGGCTTTGGCTGTGGCCTGGCCCGCTGCGACACCCTGATCATAGGCCTTCTGGGCGCTCAGTCCAAGGATGATATCTTCGTTGGCAAGAATCCCGGCTATTTCATAATCCAAATCAAAGGTAACAATCTTGATATCGCAGCGGTTCAGCTCCCGTATCGCCCGGATTGCGCCCAGCGCAGGGCCTTCCCACGAAACGTAAAGCCCTTTGATTTCGGGATGGGCGAGGATCATCTTCTTTGCCACCTCATATGTATTTTCTATCTGATAAAATGGTTCTGATTCCACGATGGTGATATTGGGATATTCCTCGCGGATTGTCTGTTCCGCAATCATATCTCTTAAGTAGGTTCCGAGGAATTTACTGCCGTGTACGATAAATCCGACGACCACTTTATCCTCTTTTTTAAAATGTTCCCCAAGAAGTATGGCTCCGTTGCGGCCGTTTTCTCGTTCATTGGTGGAGACGAGAGAGTAATAATCGCCTTTGCTCATGCCGTCCGGGACATTACTGATGAAGATAAGTTTTGTCTCTTTGGAGAGCTGGCGGAATTTGTTGGAGGTGGCTGTGTCATCCACAGGGATTGCCACGATAGCGTCAACACCCTGCATGCGCAGGCTCTCCAGCTGAATTGCCTGTAAATTCGGATCAAAATTTGAGTCGGTGACGGATACGATGTTGACGCCGCACCTTGATAAGATATAGCGGAGGCCCTTTTCGTGCATGGCCGCCCAACTGGTATTGCCGTAATGAAATGAGACGCCCACCCGGTATTTGTGTTTCTGAAGTTCTTTTACTTCGGCGGGAGTCAGATCCAGGTTGTCGGGCGAAACCGTCGTCTCCCCATAAGGCCCCTTGCCGATCATCTTGACCGATTTGCGGATTTCCAGTAGCGACAGGATATGGACTTCCTCTATCTCGGTTTTTCCGTCGATTTGGTTAAAAAGCAGCCTCAGCGCGTTCTCCGCCATCCTGTGGCAGTCGTGGGAAAAGGTGGTGAGAGGGGTTCCGAACAGATGGCACCAGGATTCATCACTGAAACCAATAACGGACAGCTGGCTCGGAATATCGACCGCCAGCTTCTGGAGCGTGGAGATCAGGATCAGGGTTATCTGGTTGCCGCAGGCAATATAAGCCGTAGGCTTGAAGTCTTCATAGTGACTGATAATCGCACGTTCACAGTCTTTGTTATTGTAAAGATTCATTTTGACGATATTGGAGTCATCACAGTGTACGCCTGCATCATACATCGCGTCCAGAAAACCGGTAAGCTGCTCGTTGACCGTTGAAATCTCCCTGTCCGACATAAGAATGCCGATTTTCTTATGGCCGCTGTTAAGTAAGGTCTGCGTCCCCTTGCGAATGATGCTTTTGCTGTCGGCCACAACGCAGGATATGGAGTGATCCGACACGGTCCGTTCGATACAGACAAGAGGCATATTCCTCTGGCGGATCTTCTGATAATATTTACTGTCAAGTCCGCAGGGAGCAATGATGATGCCTGCGGTCTGCCTGCTGCCGACCAGGTTTTCCAGTATCCGTTTTTCGGAAGCGGCATCATCAAAGGTCAGATAGATGGAAACAGAGTATCCCCTGGACTCACACAGCTGAGTGATACAGGTGATTATTTTGGTGAACAGGGAACCTTCCACATTTGGGATTATGACCGCTATAACGGATTTTTCTCCCAATCTGGCAGTGCCGGGCTTTTTATCTGCTTTTACCTGATAATTCGTATTCCGGATGGCTTGCAATACTTTTTCCGTGAGTTCGGGCTTAACGTAGCGCGTGCCGTTTATAACATGTGAGACGGTTGCTATCGAGACGCCGGCTTCTCTGGCAACATCTTTGATGGTGATAGCCATATAAACCCTCCTGCTTTTACGTAAATCTAACTATACTATAACAATTTCTCAAAATAAAGTCAAATTCTAAACGTAAAACAGTAGAAATACAGTTCAGGTTTTATAAAACTTAGAGAGGAAAAATGATGGGAAATGGTAAAACATCGCAATATTTACGTAAATTATTACATTTGATTGGGACAATAGCATAAAATTCACAAAAAAATCCTGTTAAAAATGCAGAAAATTATAAAAACCGTTGACTCTGTGAGTCTGCAATGATATTATTTACGTAAACAAAGCGGCGCGCAAGCTTGATGAATGAAAGAAAATACAGGCTATATAAAAGAGGAGGAAATCATTAATGAAGAAGACAATCGCAAAAGTAATGGCATTCACGATGCTGGCAGCAACCCTCGCAGGCTGCGGCCATTCCAATTCCGTAAGTACGGAAAGTACGGCAGCTCCGGAGAAGACACAGACAGAAGGAGCGGCATCCGAGGCGGCAGAGACAAAGGAAGAAGGTGCCGGGGCAGCATCTTACAAATTTGCTTTTCTTCCTAATACGCAGAATAACACATTCCAGGCTGCAATGAATGATACGTTCAAAAAGCTTTGTGATGAAAAGGGATACGGCTATGTGTGCCTTGACCCGGATTACGATTTGAATACCCAGTTATCCCAGATGGCCGATGTGGCCACCCAGAATTTTGACGCGGTATTTGTTATCCCGGTTGACTCTGCGGGAATCAGACAGGGCCTGGAGCAGATCCATGAGAAGAATATTCCGATTCTCAATGTAGACACCCCGGTAATCGACGATGATCTGGATTTGGTAGAAACCGTTATTGCAACGGACGCTTACAATGCGGGAACACTGGTAGGACAGCAGATGGCGGCCGACTATCCGGACGGAGCCAAAATTGCGATACTGGATTTCCCCTCCAATGAATCCTGTGTAAACCGTGTGGCAGGTTTCCTTGACGGACTTGGCGATGCGAAAGATAAGTTTGACATTGTGGCACAGCAGGACGGCGCGGCAGCCCTCGATATCTCCATGCCGATTGCTGAGGATATCATCCAGGCAAATCCTGATTTAAATGCATTTTTCTGCATTAATGACCCGTCTGCACTCGGTGCGGCGGCAGCTATCAAGGCTTCCGGCAAGACGGGGATCGGCGTTTACTCCATTGACGCATCCCCGGACGGCAAGGCGGCTATTCTCGATGGCTCCTTTACGGCAGTAGCGGCTCAGGTTCCGATCGGAATTGCTGAGACTGCATTTGAAAAGGCTGAGGAGCTTTTAACAGGCGGTGAAATCGAGAAAGAAATTCTGTTACCTTCCTTCCTGGTAGATAAAGAGAAAGCAGAGGCAACGCTGAAAGACTGGCAGTAAGGGCCGGATAGCATAAGAGTTACAGTAAACATGGCAGGCGCTTCTTATAAACAGAAGTGCCTGTTTTTAGAAAAGTAGGTGAGAGAGTGGAAAGCATTGTATTAAAGATGACGGATATACAAAAAAGCTTCGGCGGTGTTCATGCTTTAAACGGAATCCATTTTGAACTGAGAGAAGGGGAAATTCACGCTCTGCTGGGAGAAAACGGAGCGGGAAAATCAACTTTGATTAAGGTTTTGGGCGGAATTTACAGGCCGGACCGGGGGACAATCAATATCGGCGGAAAAGATGTGGAGATGGATAACGTCCAGATTGCCAGGGAGCATGGAATCGGAATCATCCATCAGGAGATTGTGCTTGTCCCTCATCTGACTGTGGCGGAAAACATCTTCCTGGGCCGTGAGATTCTGGACCGGTTCGGATTTAAGAATATGGGTGAAATGCTGAGTCAGGCGCAGGAGATGCTTAAGAAGCTGGGGCTGGATATTGACGCCGATACAAAGGTGGTGGAACTCACCATTGCCCAGCAGCAAATGGTAGAGATTGTAAAGGCGAGTTCCTTTAATGTGAAAATCCTGGTGATGGACGAACCTACCTCATCCCTATCGGATGAAGAGGTGGAAAAGCTGTTTGAGACGATGACAAGGCTGAAAGAGCAGAAGGTAAGCATCATCTACATTTCGCACAGAATGGAAGAGCTGTTCCGTATGACGGACAGAATCACCGTAATCCGGGACGGTACCTACGTAGGCACTGTGAATACGAAGGAAACGGATACGGATGAGCTGGTAGCGATGATGGTGGGACGCAGCCTTCAGAATTACTATACCCGTGACTACGATACTCTGAAAGAGGACAGCGCGGTTCTGGAAGTGGAGAATCTTACGAAAAAGGGAGTTTTTAATAACATCAGCTTTAAAGTCAGGAAAGGGGAGATTCTCGGCTTTGCTGGACTGGTAGGCGCAGGCCGCAGCGAGATTATGACCTGCGTGTTCGGCGCAGACAGGTTTGATTCAGGGCGTATCTTGTTGGAAGGAAAGGAAATCCGGTTCAAAAACTGCCTGGAAGCCATCAACAGCGGCATTGCCATGGTGACGGAGGACAGAAAGAAGACAGGTCTGACCCTGATTAATTCCATTGTGTTTAATACGACCCTCTCCAGCCTCCGGTATTACACGAAGGGCCTGCTTCTGAGCGACGCAAAGAAAGAAGGGGTTACGCAGGAGTATATTAAGAGCCTGAACATCAAGGCGTTATCTCCGGACGTACCGGTGGGCAGCATGTCGGGAGGAAACCAACAGAAGGTGGTAATTGCGAAGGCGCTGGCGACCAAACCCAGGATACTGATTCTGGATGAGCCGACAAGAGGCGTGGATGTGGGAGCTAAGGCGGAAATATATTCAATCATCAATGAACTGGCAAGACAGGGAATGGCAATCATCATGATTTCCTCAGAGCTGCCTGAGATCATCAATATGTGCGATAACGTATGTGTAATCAAGGAAGGCGTGAAAACAGGGGAGATTGCTCATCTGGAACTGACACAGGAAAGAATTATGAAATTGGCTACGGGAGTGTAAAATATGAAAAATAACAGTTTTATGAAAATGCTGAAAGGCAACTCTGGAATTATTGCAGTACTGGTTATTATATCCGTGATCCTGAGCTTTGCCTCACCGGTTTTCCTCACAACGGATAACCTCCTGTCCGTACTTCGGCAGGTATCAAATAATATGTATCTGGCTCTCGGAATGACGCTCGTCATTATTTTGGGGGGAATCGATCTTTCGGTGGGAACCTGTGTTGCCATGTGCGGGACGCTGACGGCCGGCCTGATGGTCAATCAGGGAATGCCCATGGTTCCCGCAATTGCCGTGGGGCTGCTCCTTGGAACACTGGCCGGATTTCTCAACGGACTTATCATCGCCACCTTCAAGGTGCCTGCATTTATCGTGACGATGTCCATGATGAACGTGGCAAAGGGCGTGGCGTACATTTATTCCGGCGGCCGTTCCATCCGCGTTTCCAACGACGTGTTTACCGGAATCGGAACAGGAAAGCTGTTCGGCGTCCTGCCGCTCCCGGTTGTATACATGATTGTTCTGATTATTATTTTTATCGTAGTCTTAAATAAGACAAAATTCGGTACTTACATATTTGCCATCGGCGGCAACAGAGAATCGGCCAGACTCTCAGGCGTCCCGATTAAGAAAGTGGAGATTGCCGTATTCACTATTTCCGGATTTCTTGCGGCGTTTGCAGGCATTGTTCTCTCTGCAAGAATGTACTCCGGACAGCCGGGGGTCGGCGAGGGATATGAGCTGGATGCCATCGCGGCCTGCGTTTTGGGCGGCATATCGATGACAGGCGGCGTGGGAGCCGTATCGGGAACCATATTCGGCGCCCTGGTAATCGGTATTATCAGCAACGGCCTGAACCTAATCGGACTCAGCTCTTTCTGGCAGCTTGTTGTGAAAGGCTTGATTATTGTGCTGGCCGTTATTATCGACACCCAGAAGGGCAAAGACAGTGTTGTAAAAAGAATAATCAGAAATGCGAAGGAGAGAGTATAAGACATGGATATTTTCAGGAAATTAAGCTGGGCCGACTCAACGGGGGATGCAATTCCGCTTTATCATGACGGCGTCTATCATATTTTTTCACTGACATCGCCTCCGGGAACCACGGTGTATCCGGCAAGGCTCAGGACGACATGGGAACATTCCGTTTCCAGAGATCTGGTTCACTGGGAGGAAGTGGGAACCGCTCTTTACCCGGGGGAAGGCGAAGAACCGGATGCCTGCGGCGTATGGACAGGCGCGGCTGTGTATGGAGAAAAAAAATACCATATTTTCTATACGGGCTACAATTATAATGTTCATTTCCAGCAGACGATCTGCCATGCGGTCAGTGATGACGGCATCCACTTTGAAAAGGATCCGAAAAACCCGATTATCATACCGAATGAGGAAGAATATGAGGTGGTAGACTGGCGCGATCCGTATGTATTTTACAATGAGGATGATAATTGCTGGTGGATCCTGATATCGGGAAGAAAGAAGGAGGGCCCGCCTTCCAGGAGGGGATGCATTGTATTGTACCGCTCAAAGGATTTGGACAGCTGGGAATACTACGGACCGATTTACCAGCCGTATCATACCAATTGCCCGGAATGCTGCGAGATGTATAAGATAGGAGATCTCTGGTATCTTTCCTATTCCCGCTTCTCCGAGTTTGTCAATACGATTTACCGTGTGGCCGACTCTCCGTTCGGCCCGTGGAGAACGCCTAAGATGGACGGAATAGGCGGCCGCCGTTTCTACGCGGCAAAATCCCTGGTCAATGACGAAGGGCGCAGATTCTATTTCGCCTGGGCGCATGACAGGGCGCGGCAGAGTAATTTCGGCGAGTGGTACTGGGGCGGCCAGTTCTGCATTCCCCACGAGGTCTGCCAAAATGAGTCCGGCGAGCTGGATGTGAAGCTGCCCCGGGAGTATGTGGAGGCGTGGCTGGAGCCGGTGGCATGGAGCTATGAGCATAAGCTTGGAAAATTCCGGACTTATGGGGACAGATGCATTTATCTGGATTCTGTCAGCACATTATCATACGGCTTTATAAAAGTGGAAGAGAAGAGCTTTCTTTTCAGCTGCAAGGTGAAGCCGGTGGATATGTCGGATCATTTCGGGCTGCTGCTGAAATCGGACAGCGATGCCACACAGTGTATAATCCTTGCCTTTGATAAAGGAATGCAGAGGGCGGAGCTTCTCAATCTCCCAATGGAGGTGGATCCGTTCTGGGAAGCTTCCTGCACCAATATCGGTATTCCGAAGGATGCGGGCCCGGACGGCATCAGGGTATGCGAGAAACCGTTTCCCTATAAGGACGGCGATGTGATCGATATCAAAGTCGCAATCGATCAGGATATGATTGAGATTTTCGCGGGAGAAAAGGTTGCGTTCACATACCGGTATTATGGTGATACGGAGTATCAGATTGGCCTTATGGCGCAGGATGGATGCGCGGAATTTTTTGATATCAGGGTAACGGAATAAAGAGAAAAAACGGGGATAATCATATGCGGGATATAGATGTTATTGCCCTCGGTGAGCTGCTGATTGATTTTATCCAGAACGGAGAAACATCTCAGGGAAATCCTCTGTTTGAGGCCAATCCGGGAGGTGCGCCGTGCAATGTGCTGGCAATGCTTGCCGGGCTGGGAAGAAGGACAGAGTTCATCGGAAAAGTCGGCCGGGACATGTTTGGAAGGCAGCTTAAAGAAGCGCTTGAGGATGTGAGAATCGGCGCCTGCGGACTCAGGGAGGATGGAAAAGTGCCAACCACGCTTGTCCTGGTTCACAAATTGGATAACGGGGACCGGGATTTCTCCTTTTACAGATCTCCCGGTGCAGATATGATGCTGACACCGGAAGAGGTGGACGGGGACCGGATTGGAAGGGCGGAAATCTTTCACTTCGGTTCCCTGTCCATGACGAATGAACCGGCCAGAGCAGCGACGAAAAAAGCGCTTTGGGCGGCAGAGAAAGCCGGTGTCCTCCGTTCCTTTGACCCGAATTTGAGGCCGCTTCTCTGGAAATCGTTAGATGAGGCAAAGGAACAGATTTTCTATGGACTGGCCCATTGTGATGTATTGAAGATTTCTGATAATGAAATTCAATGGCTTACCGGAAAGGAAGATTTTACCGAAGGGGTAAAGGAACTTAAGAAGAATTATGATATCAAACTGATCTGCGTCTCCATGGGAAGAGACGGCAGCAGGGCCTATTATGGAAACTGTATCGTGGAGGTCCCCGGATTCATTCGGGAAGACACCATTGAGACTACAGGTGCGGGGGATACCTTCTGCGGCTGTATCCTCCACTTTATTCTGGAATATGGCCTGGACAGCCTGAATGAAGCCCGGCTCAGGGAGGCGCTTCGGTTCGCCAACGCGGCAGCCTCGGTTATCACGACCAGGAAAGGGGCATTAAAGGTGATGCCGGAGGTGGAGGAGATTGAGAGAATTATCAACCGGTGATAACAGTTCAGACAGGGAGCTGCCGAGATCTGATTGGAGATTTAGTTAGCAGGTGAGGACGCCGCCGCTGGCCAGCGGACGGGATGATGGGGTGGTTTTATGAGTCTTTCGTCCCAGGTGAGATTTTTGTGGGTTGGGACTGCGGAGAGGATATAGTCTGGGGAGCACGTTCGCACTCGGTGGAATGCATCGCGCAGCTAAGCTCGATAAAACCTCGCCAATCAGCGATGGATTCTAAAAGCGTCCGCAGCTATATCTTCTCCTCCGCCCCAAGGGTAGGCTATCGCCGGGACGAAAGACTCAAACCAGGTGTACCGGCCACGTCCACTGGCCTGTGGCCGCTGATTGTCTCACGCGTTAAGTGCGGGGGCGGAACTTGCCGTGGCCACTCAGCGTTTCCATATGTGTTAGAAATTGTTAGATATAGGCTGATGTTGTTTAATACCTTTGATGTTTTAATAGATTGAGCGGAATTAAGGCCGGAAGAGTATCACCGGATTTAACTCCGCTCAATTTACTGTGATTTGGTGAAATATCAGTGTAATATTTAATTGAAGACTTACCGTACTGTTCATACGGTTATTTATCGACATTATGCAGTGGATGCGTCCTCCATTCTCAATTAAATTTCCATTTATCTAATTCTCAATCCAGAACCCCGGAAAACACTGGTGTTTTCAGCGTTTTCGCGGCCTCTGGCTTGCCCTTTTCCCTTACTTTTTCCCTCACGGGAGAAAATAAGGGAAAGTTTTTTTATGCGGCTCCTACCACTTTGTCGAGCAGTCTTGCGGAAGTCCGCTTGGCTTCCCTTGTAGCATGAGCGTAAATGTTCATTGTGGTACTTACATCTGCATGTCCGAGAAGTTCCTGCACATCCTTGGGCGCTGCCCCGCTGGATAAGAGATTGCTGGTGTATGTATGCCTTAACTGATGGAAGTGAAAGTCATTCATATCGTCCAGCTTTTTCCGGGATGCCCGGCATACGCTGCTGACTGTTGCGGGGGATTCATAGGCTCCCTCTGGTCGCAAGCAGACAAAGGAAATCGGGTTGTATTCCTCCGGGGCTGCCTCTGTTCTCGGAAGACACAAGGCCACACAAGCGCATGAAATTACAAACTCATTTATGTACTGCCAAATTTCGCATCCACCGCCGGACTGATCCCGCTGGGCGGCTTATCCATGTCTATTTTACGGTTAAAGTAACTTCTTTAAAAGTCCACTAGGAAATGAATTTCCATGTCCTGGATATATCCGTACAAAAGAAGTTTCGTAGATAGAATGAATACTTTCTCTTACCAAAGAAAAATCTTCAGCAAACCAAGTTATTGAGGGTAAGAACATATTCATTACAAGGTCGCCTGCCAATAAATTATTTTCAAATATGACACCGATTGAACCTTGCGTATGCCCCGGCAAATATAGTATCTCTATTTCCGGAAATCCTTCAATTTGGAGACTGGAATTTAAAACGATGTCTGGTTCAAATCTAGGGTATGTAGCTGTTTGATTATCCCTTATAGTTAGGTTGCGAATAATATTGCTTAAAAATCCTTTTGCAGGTGGAAAGTCCATAGAGCCACAACTAACTTTATCACTATCTTTATGGTGCATAGCAATCGGAATGTTAAAATTTTCATGTAAAAATGACGCATATCCAACATGATCATAGTGGCCATGTGTTAAAATTAGCAATCCAATCTTTGATAATTTCCCCGTTGCTTTCAATTTATCTATAAAGTTTTTATCTTGTATAGTGCCTGCGTCTACAAGAATATAGCTTTCCATAGTTTCATTACTCAATATATAGCAATTTGTATTTCCAGATTTTATAGTAGTAATCATTTACACCTCCAATAAAGACTGAGTATTCGTTATTTGTTTAAAAAAATGCGCTGACCCTATCAGTCAGAAATCAGCGCAGAAAAACCCTCGATATGATAGCGAATAAGTCTATGCAAATTAAAATGTAATTCCTTAGGTGACTGAGAATAAACAGTTACATTGATTATTCCATCAAACAAGTTATGCGTTATTATTGTTACGATAGGATCATTGTCTGAAAAATAATCTTTATAGTCTTGCATAAATTTAAGAGCTATTTGACCTATTAACTGTTCTTTGAGTTTCTCATATTTAGTACCTTTTGAACAGAGCATCAATAATAACAATTCATTCCGATTATCGTTAATTAAATCAAAGATACGAGTAACCATCATATCTTCAAAACCTACTTCACAAAATTTTGGTGTAAATTGATTTGTTGAAAATTGGTCAATTATTTTGACAAATTTATTAGCTGCTGAACTGGTCAGTTTTTCAAATATCTCATCCTTCGACTTAAAATAGTTGTACAAGTTACTTTTGCTAATATGGGCTTGTTTGGCAATTTTTTCTATAGATGTTTTTTCAAATCCGTGTTGAAGAAACAACTCTAAAGAAGATTGCAGAATTTTCTCTTGTATTTCATCTTTTAACACTTGCATAATAACGACCGTCCATTCTTTATTTAGTATAAGTATAACCCTCTGCAAGCCGATTGTCAAGTAAACACTCTATAAAGCATTAACATGAAAATAAACAGTCAGTAGAATGAAATATACAATCGTTCAAATACTAATACCCGAAATGTAAAATGACATTGGGTGATGTTATGAAGTTTGAATGAGATGAACGACGATTTGATTTTCACGATATAGGGCTCGCTATCAAGCGGGCGCGGGAGGCCAGCGGGATGACACAGGAACAACTGGCCTATATTGTTGACCGTTCTCCACGCACCATTATGTATAACGAGAATGACGGACAGCACCCAAGCCTCAACACCTTTTATCAGATGGTTACAATGTTCGATATATCGGTGGATCAGTATTTCTATCCGTCCAAAAATGGAGGGAGCGAGTGCAGAAAACGAATTGACGCCATGCTGGGCTCCCTGGACGAAAAAGAATTGAAAATCGTGGAGGCCACCATCTAGGCGATGAAAGCGGCCAAAGAAGCGGAGGATACGTAAGGAAAGCGCGGCCTTCGTTTTTTTTTGCGCCATGCTGCGGGTTGCGCGGTTTCGGTTATACCGAAAGTTGAATTATCCCGAATCTTTGAAAAGTACCTTTGATCTAATGCATTTTCAGGAAAAGATTCAGGATAACTTTTTCGACTTTTTCGATTGCTCAAATTTGTTCCAGAAAGTTAAATCAATCAAATTCGGGATAATCTTTTGAGCCTTACAAACCATAGAGCCGCTTTAGCGTTTCCTCATCATCCGCTCATGGACGGTATAGGCCACGGACTGATTTTTGATCTTGTGCATGGGAATCAGGCGTGTGGTTGCCATCTGAAAGAACCTCCCTTCTGGATAAAATGAGGGCAGCCGTTATGACTGCCCTGTGGTGTGATTTGTCTGTTCCTCCCGCTGCCCTCTGTCTGATTTTAGCTGGCTGATTCTTTTGGAATCAACAAAGTGCGTTGCATACCACCGCTCAATGGCAGGATCGCCGCTCTTGCTGAAACGAAGCGGAATCACCGGTTTGTGACCCTGGCCGTTTTTCTTTTTTACGCCCCATTGCTTATAATAGCAAAAGGACGGTTTCAGGCCGGATTTCTCCGCATAGACACGCATCTGGCGCATAATAAACGACAGCTTCTGGAGATTGACTGTACAAACGCCCTCCAGATAAGGGACACGGCCAAACCGCCAATCCTCATATTTCTGTTTCGGCAAAACACCTATATCCATCAGCACATCTACCGGAGCCGCATACCCACGGTTCTGGCACTGATGATACATGGAGGAATGTACCTTGCCGATCAGCTCTCCGTCTTTCATCTGCTCCAGCGTCCCGCGCTTTGTCGCGGTGGCCGCAAGCGCATCCCGCAGGACGGAAGCGGAGAGGCTTTCCTCGTGGAGCTGTTGCAGGATATGTATATCGTAAAAATCCCTCATGCGCGTGTTGGTGACATTGCGGCTGATAACCGTCTCCAGTTTTTCAGCCAGCACCGTTTCCGGATTGTAGGCCCACACCTCAATGGAGCGATCCTCCAGCATGAGCTTGAAGCTGTACCGGACTTCACGGGGCGTAATCACATCCCCGGTGGAAATGTCTATTTTTAACGGTGTCCGCACACCGTCAAAGGTGGTTTCCATACTGACGCGGACTCCCGGATATTCCGCTTCCTCCATAATCTCTAAGAGCCGCTTGACCTGAAATTCCACACCGTCCTCCATCGGAACCGACAGGATGGAGGATATGATATTCTCCACATCCTCCACGCTGACGTTGGCTCCTTTCACCGTGGCGTCCAAGTCCATCGTGGAGCGGGCGTCCAGGCCGACCATTGCCGCCACCAGCATACCGCCCTTCAGGATGAATCGGTCCTTATAGTCCGAGAGGGAAATGCGTTCCAGAAAACGCTCAATCATGTAATTCCGCATCAAAATCTGCGCGTCAGCGGATTTCTTCTTTGACAGGCTGCGGATCAAATCTTTCAGTTGTCTTGCCGTTGTTATCATTATAAAAGTACCTCCAAATACTGCCGAAGCATTTTTTCTACATGGAACATGGCCGCATACTGCATCAGCGTCCGCGGGTTCTTGTCTTTTCTCCGGGCATATTGCTTTAAGGCATCCTGAAGCACCTGGATTTCCATATGGCTCCGGCTGCGCAACAGGTCACAGACTGTCCGCTCCATATCGTAGACCGGCACCGCATGGCCAAAGGGCGTTTTCGCAGTGGTCACGCCTGCCCCATGCAGCTCCTTTTTCACGGTATAGACCTGAACGCCGTCCTCCCGCAATCGGGAGGGATTATAGCCGGTCTTGACGGTAATGGAATACTTGAGCGGCTCCCGGTCAGTCAGATCGTGAAAGAACAGCGCCGTTTCATGGGAGAATACAGCCTGCCCGCACCGTAAATGCAGCAGATACATGGCATCTGTCCAGGCATCCGGTGAAACGTAAATGCCATGCGCCGCCTGTTCCAATCCCTTTTCTTTTACATACGCATAAAAAGCGGGCTTGCTGATCCCGGCCTCCAATACCTGGAATGTCTGGATCGTGCCGCCATGTTCCTCGATCAGTTGGTCGAGCTGTCCAAATTGGTTCATGGTATCATTCCTTTCGTGCTAACATTATATCCGAAATTAGCACGAAAGTAAATAGCAGAACCAATGCGCCGGGTCAGCTTCCCGGCTGAAATGATCTTATCCCATGTGCAAAACCTCCTTCTGCCTGTTTTCAGTGGCTTTTGCGTGCCTGGGAGAGAGACGGAGTAGCCTGCTCATAGTCCATCGTCTCAACAAGCTGTGCCTGTTCCTCTTTGGTCAGAAAAGACAGCTCATAGGCCGGGTTAAACGCGATTTTCTTTTCATCGACCATATCCGGCAGAGGTGGGATAAGCTCGGTCAGACGGATATATCGCTGTACCTGACGTTGACTTTCTCCGGCTTGTTCTGCCACGGTCTGAATAGAAGTCTGCAACTTCTCGCCAACTTCGAGCTGTTGACAAACCCCTTGCCAAAAAGATTTACATATAGGAAAATATAGACATAGATTAATTTCTGGGGTGATACATTATGATGACAAAACGCGAAAACCAACAGATAGAAATGCATCTGATAACCATTGAAGATTTAGTTCCTACGGACCATCTGCTTCGGAAAGTAAATGATATCATTGACTTTTCATTTATATATGACGAGGTGGAGAGCATGTACTGCAGTAATAATGGCCGTCCGTCCATTGACCCGGTGGTCTTGATCAAATTTCTTCTTATTGGTTTCCTTTATGGCATCAATTCCGAAAGAAGAATATCGGAAGAGATTCAAGTGAACATGGCATACCGCTGGTTCCTTGGCCTTGATATCCTAGACAAGGCGCCGGATCATTCTACTATTTCGCAGAACAGGCGTCGCCGATTTAATGGAAGCGGCCTCTTTCGGAGTATCTTTCAGAAAATAGTTACGATATGCATAGAAAAAGGCCTGGCAGATGGGAAACTGGTTTTTACAGATTCGACGCACATTAAGGCGAACGCATCCTGGAAAACAGAATACATAAAGCAGACGGAAGAAGTCACAAATGAATATCTGGAAGAACTGGACCAGTATGAAGAGGCCGTACGAAACCAGCTGGAGGCGGAAGGGAAGAGCAAACCGGTCAGATGCAGGAAATGGAAGGAAAAAGCAGAAACCATTAACCGTCGTGAAAGCAAGACAGACCCTGAATCAGGATTTTACAAGCGCAAAGGGAAAGCGGAGGGGATGCATTACTTATCTCATGAGACCGTGAATTCCAATAACGGGATCATAATCGATGTGGCTGCCACAGCCGGCAATGTGCCTGACAGCAAGCCATATATCGAAAGGATCGACTATATTGAGAAAAACCTGGGCTTGAAAATACAGGAAGCATGCGCTGACAGCGGGTATGACACAAACCTTATCAACCAGCAGTTATCGGAAAGGGACATAGATTTCTATACACCAGAAAGGACAGAGCAGAAAAGAGGGACTACGGAGTTCCAAAGAAAAGACTTCCAATATGATGAAGAGAAAGACGTCTTTATCTGCCCCGGAAAAAAAGAGCTTCCCTTGCACCGGCTTAACAGAACTACAAATACAGTGACAAAAGAGTACCGGTGTCCTAAAGCGATGTGCAAAGAATGCCCCCTGCACAGCAGATGCATAGGAGAAAGGGGGACGGATAAAAGAATCCAGATAAATATCTTTGAAGAAGTCGTAAAAAAGAATCATGAAAAAGATGGTACGGAAAGACATGCGAAAGTTTTGCTCCTTCGGCAGATATGGAGTGAGGGCAGCTTTGCTACACAAAAAGCAAGGCACAATTTGAAGTTCCTATACAGAAGAGGATTAGAGGCAGCTGAACAGCAATGCCTCTTATCGTCAACCGCATTAAATCTGAAACGGATGATAAAGGCCATGGCATAACAGACCATGACCTTTTTCTTTGCAACACTTATTGGTGATTTTATGCAAAGCTTGCCATGATAATCTGAGATATTTGACGATAACCGGCATTGTCTCTTTCTCGGCCAGCTCACTGGCCCGGTGGCGGCGGTGTCCGGCGATAAGCTCATAGCCTCCCTCTGGGCTGGGACGGGCAATCGCGGGAACCAGAACGCCATACTGCCGGATGCTGTCCGCTGTCTCCATCATGGAATCATCATCCTTCACCTTAAAGGGATGATTCTTGAATGAATGCAGCTCTGCCGGCGGAATTTCAATAACCTTCTCGCCGCCCGTGTCAGCGCGGCTTTTCCTGGGCACGGCTTTGCTTTCCGGCATAGTCTAATCACCTCCTGATTTTGGGCGTAAAAAATAAGCACTCATTTCTGAATGCCTATTTCAAAGTTTCATATTTAGTTTTTACTGTTTCCGCTGCAAGGTTATCGTATGGCAGGAATGGCAGGAACCAAAAACACATCACAACAATTCCGGTATGCCATATACAAAATCAATTTGTACTCCCTGTTTTGCCTTTAATTTTTCCCTCACCAGCCTCCGCAGAAGCGGTTGTGAGGCCATAAAGTAGGGCAATCCCTGATGATACGGTAACTTGCATAAATCATTGATATTTCGGGCTTTTTTCGAGGTCGTGACGGTAGGTTACGGGTATGAACGAAGTCCTGCAAAATCACCGGATTTGAATTCCAATTTTAGTAACAGCGTCCTGTCTGAACTGTTACGATGCAGGATTGTGATTCGTGTATATTCTTGCAACGGAGGCAAAGCTTTTGTATAATAAAAGAAGAGGAGACCGGCTGGACGTGTATGGACTGCCTGAGCCGTATATCCGGACGGCGGCCCTTTTGTATCCCGTCTTACAATGAAGTGTGTTATGAAAGAAAGCGCAGTTTTGGTGACAGTCAATGTCACTTGAAACTGCGCTTCTGAAACTATACTTTCTGCATATCCGGGCGATCCTAAGGCTGCCTGTAAATCACGCCGCCCTTCATCACCAGTCCTACCTGTGAAAGGCGGGATACATCCTTCAGGGGATTCCCCTTTACGGCAATGATATCTGCTTCCAGGCCGTTTTCCAGCTTTCCGATTCTGTCTTCCAGACGGCAGACTTTGGCCGCGTGGGAGGTGACGCCCTGGATGGCGGTTACAGGGGCGGCTCCCAGTTCCACTGCATATCCTACCTCCCGGTACAGAAGGCCGTGATAAGCGTCTGTTCCCAGGACAAAGGGGAGGCGGGCCTTGATGATGCGGGACACATTTTCGCGGACCCGGCTGCGGTTCTGCCTTACCTTCAGGGCATTGGCAGGTGAGAGAAATTCCTCCCGGCTGGGGTCTAAGAAAATACCGGAGGTCAGGTCCACCACACAGCGTGATGAAGCCAGACGATCCACGTCCTGTTCCGTAGCCATGTACATGTGCTCAATCACATCCACTCCGCCGTCAATGCAGTCTTTCAGGCCCTGGCCGCCGATACAGTGGGCGGCAGTGGGGATGCCCAGGCGCGCGCCTTCACTGACCGCAACGGAGATTTCCTCCAGGCTGAGAAAGCTCGGCACAAAGGTGCTGAAGGGATCCGGAACACCGGGGGTTATGAAAAGCTTCAGCAGGTCCGCGCCTTTTTTCAAGTTCTCGCGGCAGGTGCGGCGGATTTCTTCGGTCCCGCAGTGGGGCATTCCGATGTGGCCCGCTCCGTGGCTTCCCTTCATGCCGATGCCCGCTGCCAGGAGACGGGGGCCTTCAGCCTTTCCGTCCTCAATCAGCTTCTTCAGGGTCACGTCTATGTAGTACTTATCCCCCATGCACCGGGCTGTGGTTACACCGCTCATCAGGTCTTCCTTAAGTCCCTTTAATGCCAGCAGGGTCAGCTGGCATTCGTTGCTCCAGGCCAGCAGCTCCAGGTGTTCCGGAAGGGTGGCATCAATGCACAGGTGGTTGTGGCACTCTATCATGCCCGGCATCAGAGTCATATGGGGAAGGCTGATTTCTTCTGCGTCTTCTATGGATAATGCATCCCTGGCCTCCCGGGGCAGGATTTCCCGGATGATTCCGTCCTCAATGATAAGGGATCCGTTCTCCATGGGAGTAAGCTGTTCCCCGCATAAAATCATTCCTGCATTTAATATGGTTCGGTTCATGTCTGTCTGTTTCCTCCGTCTGTCAATATCATCTGTTTTATTACCTAATTAGAGCGAGTCTAAATCGGCAGTTGCCGCTGGCTGGGTTTCGCAGCTCTCCTGCTCAGGAGCGGGTATGTCTGTGACTATGCCGTGGGCCTCATTCCACTTACGGGATACCTTGGCCAGCCAGGATACCAGCAGCGGGCAAAGCACGGCCGTGATTACCACGGCGGCAGCTGTCTGGGCAGTGGCGGTTTCCACCTGTGGCTGGAAGGATGGATCGGCCATGGCTACGGCTGTGGGCGTGGTGGTGGCCACTCCGGCCGTGGTGCCGATGGCAGCGCCCATGGGATCCGCCTTTTTGCGGAGAGCGCTGTAGAGGAAGAAGGTGAGAAGGCCGGTGGCCAGCACGGTAAGGAGGCCCAGCAGAATTCCGGAAACACCCGCTCTGAGAATATTGTTGAAGTTCATACCCGCACCCAGGGCAAAGCCGTTAAAGGGGGGAAGAAGAATCATGCCCGTGGCCAGAATTTTTCTCCACTCGTGGTCCAGATTGCCGATAATGAACCCGATAACCATGGGGATGATGCTGGCAATGATGTCCGTAATTGGGAAGTTACCCATGCCGGAGGCGCCCAATGCTATCATGGTAAAAAAGGGACCGTCATTGAGGGCGAGAATGGAGGTGGCTCCCACGTCTGTCTCATCGCCAAATTCGCCTGCCAGGGTGGCATAGATGACGCCGTTGGAATTGGTTACGGCTCCGATGACAGCCAGAGGCGCCAGACCCAGGAATCCTGCTTCGCCAAACAGTGCATTGAGCAGAAGTCCCAGACCAAAACCGATAAAGAACTTAAGGGCGGTGAGGACAACGCCTTTCCACACAGTGCTGCCGGCCATTTTTACATCAATGGTGGCGCCGCTGCAGAACAGAAACAGGCCAATCAGGGTGGGGACCCCGTTCTTAAACAGGCCTGACGTAAAACCGCCGATGGTGAGGGCGTTGGGGAAAAAGGTATTCATTGCACATCCAAGGAGCAGGGGAATCACCATCACTCCTGCCGGAAAACGCTTCATTGTCGCTAATATCCTCATAAATCTCTTCTCCTTTACGTGGGCTGCCATGCTCACTGGCCATATGAGCCGCGTCAGCCTCTGGTTGTTTTTACATACCATTGCAATGGTGTTGACTGATTTAAAAAGCAATTGCTGTGCCAAAAAAGTATTTGCGGGGAAAACAGAATAAAATTTTATTTAAAACGACTAAAAACGCATGGGAGAATGTGTACTATTTGCACAATAAAAAAGAAGGAACAGATAAAAAATTGGAATATATAAAATTGCACATAAATTGCAATTTAGCAATTAAATGCAATTTAATGATTGCGAAAATAAAATATATGGGATAATATGGACAATGGGAGGTGGGTGAGTGTGATTAAAATTGTATTTTTTGCACCATATCCGGACATTCTGCCTGTCATTGAGCAGGTGTTCCGGGAACGGCCTGAGTCGGAAGCCATCCGCTATGAGGTAATTCAGGATTATTACAATAACACACTGGAACAGGTGGAGGCGGACGTGGTCATAGCCAGGGGATTTACGGCCCATACCCTGAAGCGCAGGAACATTCCATGTGCGGAGCTTAAATCCACGGGATACGACGTAATGAAGGCGGTCAATCAATGTATGCAGAAGGGGAATATTGAGAGGATTGCCGTGGTGGGCGCTTTCAATATGGTGTATGGGGCGGAGCAGATGTGCCACCTGTATCCGAATCTGGGGCTGGGCTGCTATGCGGAGGACGATGAGACCAAGCTGGAGATGGCGGTGCACCAGGCCCTGAAGGACGGAAACCAGGCCATTGTGGGGGGATATTCCACGGTTCAGATTGCAGAGCGCCTGGGGGTGCCGGCCGCCATGATCCATTCAGGAATCGAGGCGGTAAACCATGCCATTTCAGAGGCCATAGCAGTGGCCCATCTCACCCGGTATGAGAGACAGAAAAGGGATGAGATAGCAAATATCATGAACTATTCCTTCCAGGGGATCATTTCCGTCAACAGGAAGGGAATCATAACCCTTGCCAATACATGCTGCTATACATATATGAAGGACAGGAAGACTTCGCTGGCAGGAGAGCATATAAGGGACTTTTTTCCGGATATTGATTTTGACAGTGTTATCAGGGACAAACAGAAAATCCTGTCAGAGGTGTGCAGGTTCGGAGGAAAACAGGTGCTGGTCAATTGTGTGCCGGTGGCCGGTGACTCGGAGGAGTTCGGCTGCGTGCTCACCTTCCAGGGAACGGAACAGATACAGGCGGAGGAGGGGAAACTGCGCAAGCGGATGCATTCGGATGGCTTTACGGCCAAGTACGATTTTTCCCACATACTTTACAGGGACAGCTGCATGGAGGCGGTAATCAGCCAGGCTGTGAAATTCAGCTATTCGGATTCCAACATACTGATACATGGGGAGACAGGGACGGGAAAGGAATTGTTTGCCCAGAGCATTCATAACTCCAGCCGCAGAAGAAAGGGGCCTTTTGTGGCGATTAACTGCGCGGCCTTGCCGGAGAACCTGTTGGAGAGCGAGCTTTTTGGCTATGTGGAAGGGGCCTTTACCGGAGCGTCCAAGGGCGGGAAAATGGGATTTTTCGAGATTGCCCACAAGGGGACTATTTTTCTGGATGAGATAGGCGACATTTCACCAAAGCTGCAGAGCCGCCTCCTGAGGGTCATACAGGAAAGGGAAATCATCCGGCTGGGCAATGATACGGTGATTCCCATTGATGTGCGCGTTATCTGCGCTACCAACAGGGATTTGAAGAAGGAAGTGGCCCGGGGGAGCTTCAGGGAGGATTTGCTGTATCGTCTGGATGTGCTTGAACTTAATCTTCCTCCCCTCAGAAAACGGAAACAGGACATACTGTATCTGGCGGACCGGATGGTGCGTTTTGAACACGAGCGCACAGGAAGCAGACTGGAAGCAATATCACAGGAGGGCAGGGAACTTCTGATGCGCTATGGCTGGCCGGGTAATGTGAGGGAAATGCGCAATTTCTGTGAGCGTATCTGCATTCTCTGCGAGAAAACAAGGGCAGGGGCCGAGGACGTACTCCAGGCCCTTCCGGGAGAGTGGGAGCATGGGGAAACGGCAGACAGCCGGCATGCAGACGGCGGTTTTGGCAGCACATGTTTTCAGGCGTCCGGAAATCATGTGACGGCATCGGCCGCGGGCTGCCGCGCCCCCCGCCTGGAGGATGCGCAGAGGCAGGCGGTGGAGGATGCCCTTGAGCTGTGCGGTTATCACAGGGGCAGGACGGCCGCGTATCTGGGAATTGATAAGAGTACTCTGTGGAGGAAAATGAAAAAATATGGTATTGAGGGGTAGGCGGATGACAAGGAACGCCAGGTACAAGGAATGCCAGGTTCAAGGAATGCAAGGCACAAGGTATGATTTGAAACAGAGAAACATTATGAAACAAAAATACATTATGAAACAAAAATAAAACGTGTTAGAGATAATGAAACGTTTATGCCGTGAAAAGTACGGATACATACGGGGATAAATGATAGCGGTATATGCAAAATGCATAACGTAAATACAGGATTCCCGGAAGTAAAATATAAAAAATCCTTCTTCCTGAAAAGTTTGGCACGCTTTTTGCTTTTAATACAGGCATAAGTCAAGAGCAAAAATAAAAACCAAAAATAGAAGAAAGGATGATTTTTTTATGAGCGGTAAACCAATTTTAGGAATCTTATTAGGAGATGCGGCCGGCGTAGGGCCGGAAATTATTGTCAAGCTGGCAGCTTCCAGGTTTTACGATGAGTACTGCCGTCCGGTGGTAATAGGAGATGTCAGGGTATTTGAGAGAGGCGCCAGGATATGCGGTCTGGAAATCCCGGTACAGGTCGTAAATAAGGTGGAGGAAGCGGACTGGACCAAGGGTATGCCTGTCCTGGACCAAAGGGACGTGGACCCTGAGCAGGTTCCGTTTGCAAACATCAGCATTGAAAGCGGGCGCGCCTGCCTGAATATGTTGAAAACAGCCATTGAGCTTTACCAGGCCGGCAGGATTGACGGGTTCTGCTTTGCTCCGTTAAATAAGCAGGCGATGATTCAGGCCGGGTGTCCTTTTGAGAGTGAGCACCATTATATGGCCCACCTCTTTGGTCACACGGATCCATTTGGGGAAATCAATGTATTGGGAGATCTGTGGACCACCAGGACAACCAGCCATATTCCGATCAGCAAGGTCAGCGAGAGCCTGACAGTGGATACCATCATGAGAGCCATAAGGCTGGCAAACGTATCTCTTAAGAATTCCGGCATTGAGAAGCCGAGGCTTGCCCTGGCTGCCCTGAATCCCCACTGCGGCGAGGGCGGAAAATGCGGCAGGGAGGAAATCGATGTGATTGCGCCTGCCATTGAAAAGGCCAGGGAAATGGGAATTGACGCTGACGGACCGTTCCCGTCCGATATTCTGTTCATCAAGGCCTTTAACGGGGATTTTGACGGAGTGGTGACCATGTATCACGACCAGGGCCAGATTGCGCTTAAGCTGAAGGGATTTGACCAGGGAATCACCATTGCGGGAGGTCTTCCGGCGCCAATCGTTACATGCGCCCATGGTACGGCCTACGATATTGCAGGAAAGGGAGTTGTCAAGACTTCGGCATTTGAGAATGCGGTCAAGATGGCTGCCAAGATGGCTGCCCATCTGAAAGGCTGCTGATAAAAGGGAGGGGTTTACATGAAAAAAATAGGTACAAAGCAGATTGTACCCTTGGTGTTGGCGGCATTTGCTGTGGTATTTGCCGTGGTTGGTTTTACACAGCTGGGGTTCTGGAAGGATGTGGACGGGCCTCAGCCCGGTTTCTTCCCGGCCATCATGGCGATTGTCATGTTCCTGGCCAGCATGGCTTCCTTCTTCCAGTCCCTGAAGGAAGAGAAGGCCGCCAAGTATGAGCGGGATGAGATGACGGTGATAGCAGGGGGAGCGGGAATCATAGCAGGTTCCTTTATTATAGGTTTGCTGCCCAGCTGCTACTTGTTCGTGATACTGTGGCTGAAGGTGTTTGAGAAAACCGGATGGAAGGAGACCCTCATTGTCCTTGCTGTCTGTATGGCCATTTCCATCGGCGTGTTCCGGCTGTGGCTGGGAGTCCATTTTCCGATGGGGCTTTTTGAAGCATTCTTGTAGAAGGGGGTAAACAAAATGGAAAATATTCAACTGTTAATGCATGGCTTCTCCACGCTGTTTACCTTCAGCAATGTGGGAGCCGCCCTTTTGGGAGCGGTTCTGGGCCTTGTAGTGGGGGCGATGCCCGGTATCGGAAGTCTGGCCGGTGTGGCCCTGCTGCTCCCGCTGACTTACAAGTTTAACCCGACCACTGCCATCATCATGCTGGGAGCCCTGTATTACTCCAATATGTATGGCGGTGCGTTCAGCGCGATCCTGTTAAATATTCCGGGAGATTCACCGGCCATCTGCACGGCTATGGACGGCTACCCAATGGCCTCCAAAAAGAAGCGTCCCGGGCAGGCGCTGTTTACGGCTAATATGGCCTCCTTTATCGGGGGAACCATCGGTATCATCATCCTGACCTTTACAGGTCCTGCACTGGCGGATATCGGCCTTAAGTTCGGCCCCTCTGAGATGACGGCCCTTCTTCTTATCGCCATGACATCCATCAGCTGGCTGGTGGGGGAGAACCCCATCAAAGGCGTGGTGATTACCATGCTGGGTATCCTGCTGGCAAGCATTGGCATGGACACCCTGTCGGGTTCGCCCAGATATGATTTTGGCAGCATGTATCTGCTGGGAGGCATTCCCTTTACGCCGTTCATTATCGGTACAGTGGGCTTTTCACAGGTCATTAAACTGGTCATGGAGCGCGGCAATGAGGTAAAATCAGAGCCTCACATGAAGCTCACCATTCGCGGAAGCCTTCTGACAAAGCATGATTTCAAACGTCTGCTGCCGCCTGCCCTGCGATCCGGCGTCATGGGAACCTTTGTGGGCGTGCTTCCGGGAGCAGGGGCAACCACCGGCGCTTTTATGGGTTATGCGGCCCAGAAGAAGTTCAAGAACGAGGAAGAGCTGGGAACCGGAGCCATAGAAGGCATTGCGGCCAGCGAGGCTGCAAATAATGCGGCCGCTGCAGGCGCATTTGCTCCGCTTTTGGCCCTGGGCATACCGGGAAGCGGCACAGGCGCAGTGCTTTTAGGCGGTCTGATGATGTGGGGACTCAATCCGGGACCTCTCCTGTTTACCAATGAACCGGAATTCACGTGGGGCCTCATTGCATCCCTGTTCCTCTCCAATATATTTGCACTGGTAGTGGCAATCGGCGTTATTCCGTTCCTGATTCAGATATTGTCCGTACCTGTAAAGTACATGATTCCTATTATCACCATTGTGTGTGTGGTAGGGTCCTACAGCTCCAGCTATTCCATGTATGGCGTGCTGATTATGTTTTTGTCAGGCATACTGGGATATCTGCTGGTGAAGAATGATTATCCCACGGCTCCCATGCTTTTATCCTTTGTGCTTGCAAAGCTGCTGGAGTCCAATATGCGAAAGGCATTTATCATATCGGGGGGAAGCCTGAGCATTTTCTTCACAAGACCCATTACATGCGTGCTGATGCTGATTTTCCTGGCGTTTATCTGCACGCCTGTAATAAAGGCCATCCTTAAAAAGGCAAGGGAAAAATAAAATAATAAAGGTAACATGCAGATTTGTTCATACATTTATGAACATGGATTGAGGAGGTATTTAATAATGAAGAAAAGAAGTATTGTAATGGCAATGGCAGCTCTTATGGCAGTATCAGCAGTAACCGGGTGTGCGGGCAAGGCAGTCAGCAGCGACAGCACATTTACACCAAAGGAAACCATTAACTGGACCGTTACGTCCAGTCCGGGCGGCGGCAGCGATATCTATACACGAATGATATCCGATATCATGACAAAGGAAAACCTTGTCAATGGACAGCCCATCATTGTCACCAATAAAACGGACGGAAGCGGTGAAATCGGCAGAAACGAAGTGGCTACCACCAAGGGAAGCAAGGCTGACTATACCCTACTCACATTTAACAGCGGCGATTTAATGCCCATGGTCCAGAATACAAAAAACCGTTCTTCCAATTTCCGTATCCTGGCTATTATGGCTGTTGACAAGCAGCTTATTTTCAAGGGAGAGCAGACAAAGTATGCTGATTTCAAGGAGGCAATCGAGGCTGCCAAGAATGGTACAAAGATCGTCATCGGCGGATCCAAGGGAGATGATATCGCTACCTATGATGCCATGCTGGAGGAAATTGGAATCAGCAAGGACGTGATGTCCTATATCACCTATGATTCCACCGGCGACGCCATCACGGCAGCCCTGGGCGGCCATGTGGAATTTGTTATCTCCAAGCCAGCGGCTGCTTCTGAGTACGTGACGGCCGGTTCTCTCATTCCTGTGCTGGCACTGTCCACGGAGCGGTACACCGGTAATCTGGCAGACGCCCCTACGCTGAGCGAAATCGGAGACTATGAAAATGTGGAAGTCCCTGTATGGCGCGGCGTGGCAGCCCCTGCGGCCATGAGCGATGCCGCGGCCGCTTACTGGAGCGGTCAGCTGGGCAAGGTGGCTGAGACCGATACATGGAAGAATGATTATCTGGAAAAGAACAAACTGATTGGCAACTATATGGATACTGCCGCCGCAACGGAATATGTGACAACCTATGAAAAGGACTACATGACTGCCAACGGAATCCAGTAAATGCGGCTCAAACACGGCTGATGCATTAGAAAACCAGTAAATGCGGGAGAGGACCGGAACGGGACATATGGGAATCGGATCCGTACCCTCTCCTTTTTTGTACCCTGAAACAGGCGGGGAAAACAGGAAACGCAACAAAATGAAACACTGATGCTCAAATGATTTGAAACATAAAAAACAGAATGAAACATATAGAAACAAGTATAACGAAACGGTATAAAATGTTTCAACAGTGTGGGCCAAATGGAACGGATTTTAGCGGTTTTAAAGTGCTTTGAAATTGGCACGGTTTTTGCTTGTTAATAAGACAAAGCACTAAAGGAGGTTTGGATATGAAACTATGTTATCAGGTAGCAACACCGGATGTGGCAATTGCTGATTCAGTGACAGCATACCAGGGAAGCCTGGAGAAGAGCTTCGGGGACCTGGGAAGGCTGGGATATGACGGGGTGGAACTGATGACCCTGAATCCGGGGGAGCTGGACTGGAATGAAGTAAAGGAAACAGCTGAAAAGAACGGGTTGTCTGTTGTGCTGGTATGTACAGGGGAAATCTTCGGGCAGCTGGGGTTAAGCTACACAAACCCCAGGGAGGAGATTCGCAGGGAGGCTATCCGCAGGAGCAGGGAAATCATTGATTTTGCAGGATTTCTGGGAGCCAATATCAATATTGGACGTGTGAGAGGCCAGTACTGCAGCGAACTTTCCAGAGAAGAGACCGAAAATCTGGCAGTGGAGGCATTCAGGGAGCTGGCCGACTACGGGGCGCCGAAGAACGTGAAAATTGCCCTGGAGACAGTGACCATTATGCAGACGAATTTTATCAATACTCTGGCAGAGGGGGCTGCCATGGTGGACCGTGTGGACCGCCCCAATTTCCGGCTGATGATGGATATTTTCCATCTGAATCTGGAGGAGAAGGACATCTATGAGGCCATCCGCAGGTACAGCCCCTACAATATCCATGTACACCTGGCAGACAACAACAGACGGTATCCGGGCCACTGCGGACTGGATTTTGAGAAGATTCTTACCACCTTTAAGGAATGCGGATATGACGGCAATTTCTGTACGGAAATTTTCCAGATTCCTTCCATGGAGGAGGCCGCAGCGGGCGCTATCCGGCATTTAAGGCCCATTGCGGACCGGGTTTACGGACGGAAGGTCTGATGCGGGAAACATTGGAAGAACACACATGGAAGAACACGGGAGGGAACAATGAAAAGCATTGCGTTGATCCATACAGTAAAGAGCGTGGCAGCAGGCTTTGACGACAGTCTGAGAAATTATCTGGGATATGAAGTGAAGATACATAACCTGTGGGACGATTTTCTGGCAAATAACCCCAACGAAGTTGGGGAGTTCACCATACAGAACCGCAACCGTCTGCTCTGCGATATGAAGGCCCAGGAGCTGACAGGAGCGGATATCATTGTCACTACCTGCTCCACGCTGACCCCGGCGGTGGAGCTGATCCGGCCATTTATACGGGTTCCCGTCATTGCCATTGACGATGCCATGGCCAGAAGGAGCGTCCTCTACGGAAAGCGCATTATGGTTATGGCCACAGCGGAGAGCACCGTAGGACCCACTGTCTCAAAGATTAAGGCTGAGGCGGATAAGGCGGGAAGGGAAGCGGACATATCCACCTGCGTGTGCATGGACGCATTCCATGCCATGAAGGCCATGGACATGAAGAAGCACGATATGATTCTCAGGGAAAAGGCCAGGGAACTGAAGGGCTATGACTGTATCGTACTTGCCCAGGCGTCCATGGCCCATCTGGAGGACGAGACAGCTTCCATCACAGGCTGCCCTGTCCTTACCAGCCCCAGGCTGTGCATGGAAGAAATCAAGAATAAATTGGAGGAGATATAGAGATGACGAATGAGAGAAAAGAGGAGTTACAGAGACAATGCGCCAAATTCCGGAACGACCTGATTGACCTGCTTCACAGCATCCAGACAGGCCATCCCGGCGGTTCTCTGTCATGTACGGAGATACTGACATCCCTTTATTTTGAAATTATGAATGTGAATCCTGAAAATCCAGAAATGGAGGGACGGGATCATCTGATTCTGTCCAAGGGCCACGCGGCGCCCATGCTGTATCTGGTGCTGGCGGAGAAAGGCTTTTTCCCCAAAGAAGAGTTAAAGACCCTGCGCCAGATAGACAGCATGCTTCAGGGCCATCCGTGTGTACATAAGACTCCGGGCGTGGAGTTGTCCACTGGTCCTCTGGGGCTGGGACTTTCCGCCGGTCTGGGTATGGCCATGGCAGACAGGATTAAGGGACTGGATTCCTATACCTATGTGGTCATGGGCGACGGAGAGATTGAGGAAGGCTGTATCTGGGAAGCTGCCATGTCCGCATCTAAATTCGGGGCAGACCATCTGATTGGCATTCTGGACAACAACGGGGTACAGCTGGACGGCACCCTGGAGGAAATCATGCCCATGGGAGACATCGGGGCAAAATGGAGAGCCTTTGGATGGAACGTGGTAACATGTGACGGCCATGATGTGGAGGATTTCTGCCGGGCAGTGGAACAGGCTAAGAGGACCAAAGGCCAGCCTTCCCTGATTCTTGCAAACACCGTGAAGGGCAAGGGCGTTTCCTTCATGGAAGGAAAGAACACCTGGCACGGCAAGGCCATCAATGACAATGAATACGCACAAGCGAAAGCAGAATTAGGAGGTGCCAGATAATGGGAGAAAACATAGCAATCCGTGACGCTTACGGCGCAGCGCTTAAGGAGCTGGGAGAACAGAACAAGAAAATCGTGGGCCTGGAGGCGGATGTGGCTTCCTCCACAAAGAGCGGTATTTTTGGAAAGGCATTTCCGGAACGATATTTTAATGTGGGAATCAGCGAGCTGGATATGGTGTCCATGTCAGCCGGGTTTGCCAGGGAGGGACTGATTCCTTTTGTAAATACATTCGCGGTGTTCCTGACCACCAGAGGGGCAGACCCCATACAGAGCCTGATTGCCTATGACAAGCTGAACGTGAAGCTCTGCGGCACCTACTGCGGGCTTTCCGACTCCTATGACGGGGCCAGCCACCAGGCCATTACCGACCTGGCGTTTGTGAGAGCCATCCCCAATATGACGGTGATTACAGTGGCGGACGCGGTGGAGACCAAAAAGGCGGTATTTGCCATTGCGGACCATCAGGGCCCTGTATATTTAAGGCTCAGCCGCGCGGCAGCTCCCGTGTATTATTCTGAGGACATGAAATTTGAGATTGGCAAGGGCATAACGGTCAGGGACGGCAGGGATGTGACCATTATCACCACGGGAACCGTGCTGCACAAGGCCCTGGCAGCGGCAGAGCTTCTGGAAGCAAAGGGAATTCAAGCAAGAGTGGTGGATATGCATACCATCAAACCCATTGACGAGGAACTGATTATAGAATGCGCCAGAGAGACGGGCGCCATCGTGACAGTGGAGGAACACTCTGTCTGCGGCGGACTGGGAAGCGCTGTGGCGGAAGTCCTGGCAGAGCATATGCCTGTACCCATGACCCGTATCGGGGCCACTGACTTTGCGGAATCCGGGGATTACGAGCAGCTTTTGGTGAAATACGGCTATGGCCCGGAATCCATTGCGGAAAGGTGTGCGGAAGTGATAAAGCGCAAGTAGACACAGAAAAGTCAGGAGGGAAGGCGCGCCTATGGAACAATCCATGAGAAGGTTTATGAAGGTGGGAATCATTCTCCACGTATCCTACCCGCAGCTGGGAGGAGGCGATGGGCCCATCCTGGAATGTCTGGAGCGGATTTGCGGGGACGATTATTTTGAAGCCGTGGAGGTGGCCAGGATGAAGGACCCGCAGGTCCGCAAGCAGGCAGCGGAAATGATCCGCATGGCCCATATGGTGTCTGCTTACGGCGGCCAGTCCAGGACATTGTCGGCGGGACTGAACATCAATGATCTGGATGAGACCAGAAGGGCCATGGCCGTGGACACCCTGAAGGAAGGTATCGACGAGGCCTATGAGATGGGCTGCGCAGGCTTTTCCTTCCTGTCCGGCCGGTATGAAGAGGAACGGAAGGAGCAGGCATTTGAACAGCTGTTAAAATCCACCAGGGAGCTGTGCAGGCATGCGGAAAAGAAGGGGCAAATGCCCGTCTGCTGCGAGGTGTTTGACTACGACATTGACAAGAAGGCCCTCATTGGCCCGGCTGTTCTGGCTGCCCGCTATGCGGGGGAAATCCGGAAGGAGCATGGGAATTTCGGCCTGCTGGTGGATTTGAGCCATATTCCCATGATTCATGAGACCATTGAGGAAAGCATTCTTCCGGTGAAGGATTACATCATCCACGCCCATATGGGGAACACGGTAATCAAGAGCCCGGACTGCGAGGCTTACGGGGATAATCATCCCAGATTTGGATTCCCAAACAGTGAAAATGATGTGGAGGAGCTGGCTCATTATCTGAGGACCCTTAAGGAAATCGGATTTCTGGGTGAGAAGGACCGGCCTGTTGTAAGCTTTGAGGTGAAGCCCTGGAAGGACGAACCTCCCGAAGTGGTTATAGCAAATGCAAAACGTACCCTGAACCTGGCCTGGGAGCTGGTGTGACAAGGACCAGATGATACAGGACCTGCATTTGATATAGATATATTTGGAAATAAATGGAATTGAATCAAACAAGATTTGCAAACAGAAATAAGGAGGTATATAATAATGAAAGACCCAATTCAGAAATATTTTCAGGTAGGAACCATACAGTGGATGACCCATCCTCCGGTGAATTATCCCATACTGGATTCCGTTAAGACCATCTGCTGTGACGAATACTTCAGTGCCCTTGAGATAACCCACATCGAGGACCAGGAGACAAAGGACAAGGTAAGGGATATGCTGGCCCAGGGCCATATGAAGGTGTGCTACGGCGCCCAGCCCCGTCTGCTGGGACCCAAGCTTAACCCCAATGACCTGGACGAGGAAGGCAGGAAGAAGGCGGAGGCTGTCCTGATTGATTCCGTTGATGAGGCCCAGTACATGGGTGCAAAGGGAATTGCATTCCTGGCAGGAAAATGGGAACCGGAGACAAGGGACCAGGCATATGCCCAGCTGCTTAAGACCACCAGGGCTGTGTGCGGCTATGCCGCATCCAAGGGAATGATGGTGGAGCTGGAAGTCTTTGACTTTGACATGGATAAGGCTGCCCTCATCGGACCGGCTCCCTATGCGGCCAGGTTTGCTGCGGATATGCGCACCACCCACAACAATTTCGGCCTGCTGGTAGACCTTTCCCATTTCCCCACCACCTATGAGACTTCCAGGTTCGTGATTCAGACACTGCGTCCCTATATCACCCACCTGCACATCGGTAATGCGGTGGTGAAGGAAGGCTTTGAGGCATACGGCGACCAGCACCCAAGGTTCGGGTTCCCTGACAGTGCCAACGACACGGAGCAGCTTGTGGACTTCTTCACCGTGCTGAAGGAAGAAGGCTTCTTTAATAAAGATAATCCTTATGTATTGTCTCTGGAGGTAAAGCCGTGGGCGGATGAGGACGGAGATATCATACTGGCCAACACCAAGAGAGTCATCAACAGGGCCTGGGCGCTGGTAGAGGATTAAAGCGCGTCTGTGAAATCCTTGTGCCAAGAGCGGGCCGGACAGAGGCCTGTAAGAGCGAATAGAATAGAACAATCAGAAAACGGAGGAATAAACCATGAAAATCGTAGTTTTAGACGGGTATACAGAGAATCCAGGTGATTTAAGCTGGGAGGGACTTGAGAGGTTAGGGGATCTGACCGTATATGACAGGACTCCTGCTGACAAGATTGCAGAGCGGATTGGGGATGCCGAGGCGGTTTATACCAATAAGACCCCAATCAGCGCACAGCTCATCAAACAGTGCCCAAATTTAAAGTTCATCGGAGTGCTGGCTACGGGCTACAATGTGATTGATACAGCGGCAGCCAAGGCGGCAGGCGTGATCGTGTCCAACATTCCAACCTATGGTACGGATGCAGTGGCACAGTATGCCATTGCCCTTTTGCTGGAGCTGTGCCATCACATCGGGGAGCATTCTGACTGCGTAAAGGCAGGGGAGTGGACCCACAATGCCGACTGGTGCTTTTGGAAGCATCCACTGGTGGAGCTGGCCGGAAAGACATTTGGCGTCATCGGCTTTGGAAGGATTGGACAGGGTACAGCCAAAATCGCGGAGGCACTGGGCATGAAGGTGCTGGCGTATGACGAGTATCCCAACAAGGCGCTGGAAACAGACAACTGCAGATATGCTTCCCTGGATGAGCTTCTGGCACAGGCCGATGTCATCAGCCTTCACTGCCCGCTGTTCCCGTCTACAGAGGGAATCATCAATAAGGATTCCATTGCAAAGATGAAGGATGGAGTAAAAATCATCAATACCTCCAGAGGTCCTCTGATTGTGGAAAAAGACTTAAGAGAAGCGCTGGACAGTGGAAAAGTCAGCGGCGCAGCCGTGGACGTGGTATCCACAGAGCCTATCCGCGAGGACAATCCTCTTCTGGGCGCCAGGAATATGATTATTACACCGCATATTGCCTGGGCTCCCAAGGAATCCAGACAGAGACTTATGGACATTGCAGTGGATAATCTGAAACATTTTGTAGACGGAGCACCACAGAACGTGGTAAATAAATAGTAGGAAAGTCAGACAGCCTGCAGCGCGGGCCCATGACAGACGCCGGGCGGCAGAAACGGGCATGAGATTGCTTTGATTCCTCCCGGCGTATTTCCGTATTGGCGGATACGGAGCAGATACAGAGGGAAAGAGGGCATGAAATGGTAACAGTGCGGATGTTTATTCCATATATGAATATGAAGAGCAGGTTCGAGGCGGCAGTGAGCCGTCTGGAGCCTCAGGATGATGTCAAGGTGGAGCTTCTTCATGTATTCGGCACCCCGGAATCCCTGTCGCGGTACGGGGACGCCGACATTTTAGTGGCCAGAGGCATGACCTATGACCGTCTCAGGTATCTGTTTCCGGAGAAGCATGTGGTGGAGATACAGCTCTCCAGTTTTGATATACTGAAAGCCCTGATTTGCGCCAGACAGGAGTTCCATCCTAAAAAGATAGCCCTCTGTGTGCGGTATATGGATGATAGCGCTGTGTCCGAGCTGGAGAAATTGTGCCAGGCGGAGATTGCGTATTATACGGTCCATGACGAGGCATCCACTCTGGAGGCCATCCACAGGGCCAGGGCAGGCGGAGCCGACGTGTTCGTGGGTGCCGGAACCATGTGCGGACTGTGTGATAAGGAATCATTGAACCGGGTTCATATCCACACAAAGGATATAGCCATAGAGCAGGCCCTAAAGCAGGCCATGGATGCGGCCAGGACCATCAATATGGAGCGGGCCAGGTCCAAAATGACCAGCACCATCCTCAACACCAGCGCCGATGCCTTGATTGCTGTAAACGGCAGCGGGCTGATTCAGGCATTGAACAACCAGGCGTACCGCACCTTTGGGCTTTCCTCCCAGGCTGACTACACAGGCCGTCCCGTGGAGGAGGTCTGCCCTGCCCTTAAGTGGAAGCATGTGGTGGAGACCGGACGGGAACGGGAGGAGGTTATCCAGTGGAAGGACAGGAAACTGTACACGGAATACAGGCCCGTACTGGTGGACAAGATGGGAAAGGGCGCCATCATTGTTGCCCGCTACACCGAGCAGATTATTGAGGCAGAAACTAAAATCCGGCAGAGCCTTGCGAAACAGGGACTTACGGCCAAGTATTCCTTTGACGATATCATTGGAAGCAGCCCTGCCATGCGGGAGAATATCCTTATGGCAAAGCGTTACAGCCGGGTGGATTCCAATGTGCTGATTGTGGGTGAGACAGGAACCGGCAAAGAACTTTTCGCTCACAGCATCCACCGGGAGAGCAGGCGCAGCGCGGAACCATTTGTGGCGCTGAACTGTGCGGCCCTGCCTGAAAACCTGCTGGAGAGCGAGCTCTTTGGATATGAACCCGGAGCCTTTTCCGGGGCGTCTAAAAATGGTAAGACGGGCCTTTTTGAACTGGCCCATAAGGGAACCATTTTTCTGGATGAAATCGGGGAGATCCCCATATCGCTCCAGGCAAAGCTTTTGAGAGTGCTTCAGGAAAGGGAAATCCGCCGTATCGGCAGCAACCGGGTACAGCCGGTGGATGTGCGTGTTATTTCCGCTACCAATATAAATATTGAGGAAAAAATCCGGGAAGGACAGTTCCGCGCCGACCTGTATTACCGCCTTAACCTGTTGGACATTACCATCCCGCCGCTCAGGGAACGGGGAGACGATATCCGGGAAATGGTGGATTTCTATCTGACCCGTTTTGCCTGTGAGATGGGAAAGCCCATCCCCAGACTGTCAAGGGAGGCAGTGGATTTGATGACCCATTACGGCTGGCCCGGCAATGTGCGGGAGCTGCGCAACATCTGCGAGCGTCTGATTGTGCTCAGCGATACTACGGAAATCGGACTCAGGGAAATACAGATGCTAAAGATATTCCGGAAAAAAGAAGGCCCTCCGCCAGGCGCAGAGACGCCTGCAAAGGAACAGGTCCTGCCGGAAACCGGGATTGTGTATGCCAATTTAAAGCCCAGAAAGAAAAAGCAGGATATAGCAAAGGAGCTGGGGGTCAGCAGGACGACCTTGTGGCGTATGGAGAAGATGGCGCGGGAACAGAAGAAACAGTGATGTCTATTGACAGAAATTCCTTTGGGAGATATGCTTACAATATCAGGAAAAACCAAAAGAATAAAGTTGAGAGGTGGAGACATGAGGATAGCACTGATAAATGAGAACAGCCAGGGAGTCAAGAATGGCATGATTTACAATTCCTTAAAGAAAGTGGCAGACCAGTACGGCTTTGAGGTGGACAACTACGGCATGTACACCGCGGAGGATGAGGCACAGATCACCTATGTACAGGCAGGTATTCTGGCAGCAGCCATACTGAACGGAAAGGCAGCGGATTATGTGATTACGGGCTGCGGCACGGGCGAAGGAGCCATGCTGGCCTGCAATTCGTTCCCTGGCGTGATTTGCGGCCATGTGGAGGATGCGCTGGACGCCTATACATTTGCCCAGATTAACGATGGGAACGCCATTGCCATTCCTTTTGCCAAGGGATTTGGCTGGGGCGGCGATCTGAACCTGGAATATATATTTGAGAAGCTGTTCTGCGAGCCTTCCGGCCAAGGATATCCCAGAGAAAGGGCTGTTCCGGAGCAGAGAAACAAGCGGATCCTGGATGATGTGAGAAAGGCAGCTTTCAGGGAGGACCTGGTGGAAATCTTTAAAGGACTGGACCAGGAGCTGGTCAGAGGCGCGTTTGCGGGAGAGAAGTTCGGGGAACTGTTCTTCGGGAAATGCAAAGATGAGAGGCTGGCTGCTTATATCAGGGAACTGATTGGATAAAAACTATATGGAAGAAGATGGGACAAGCCGCTTTGCGAACGCAGGGCGGCTTGTTCCGTTGTGTATTTCAGGGGAGCGTCAGCTTTACGCTCAGAATACGCGTCAGGGACTGGTCGATGCGTTCCTCTGTCAATTCTCCTGTTTTTACCGCATTCAGCACTCCGCCGTAAGCTTCCCTAAAGTCAGCGGGCATGAGGAGCAGGTCAGCGCCTGCCTGCAGGGCCATGACAGCGGTCTGGTCCGGTGGATAATTGTCCTGGACGGCCCCCATATTAAGGGCATCGGTTATGATGATTCCTTTATAGCCCATTGTCTCCCGCAGGTATCCTGTGAGCACCTGAGGGGACAGGGAGGACGGTGTGTCATCTCCTGTAATCCGGGGCATCGAGATATGGCCTGCCATGATGAAGGGCGTGTTGTCCTGAATCAGGCCGGCAAAGGGAACCAGCTCCGCCTGTTCCAGTTCATCCCATGTCTTATAGGTATAGGCAAAACCCTTATGGCTGTCTCCTTGCGTGGCCCCGTGGCCCGGAAAGTGTTTGGGGGTCCCATAGACGTGATGTTCTTCCAGACCCTTCATGTAGGCTTTCGTCATCTGTGTTACCAGAACCGGATCCGAACCAAAGGAACGGTCCAGCACAACGGTATTGTCCGGATTGGTCAAGACATCCGCATCCGGTGCAAGGTCCAAATTGATTCCAAGTTCTTCCAGATACTCTCCGATGACAGAACCTGCCTCGTATGCCCTGGAGATATCCCTGCTCTTTCCTATTTCGGCCATGGTATCCACCTTGGGCAGATCAAAGCCTTCGTGATTTGCAATGCGGGCCACCTTACCGCCTTCCTCGTCAATGGAGAGGAACAGAGGGAGCTGGTTAAGCCCGGCAGCCAATTCCTGGGTCCTGGCTGTCATGGTTTTAAGCTGTTTGGGGTTTTGCAGGGGAATCTCCTGCCCTGTCTCCGCTGCCGGCAATTTTCTGTGAGACACTTGTCCCGGCCGGACGCTGGGAATCAGCGCTGTCAGCCCGGATTTTAAATAAGATGGCGGCGAGAATTACAGCAGACACCAGCCCTGCCGCCGTGATATAAAACCACTTGATTCCTTTTTGGTTTCTTTTCTTTCGGGAATGTTTTCTGGTTGTCAAGTTTGTCCTCCTTTTTGAACTTGATTCATACCATCACCTTTTGTATAGAGTATACCAAATTTGAGCTGATTTTTCTTCCCCACAAACAGAGAATTTCCTGCGCTGGTAAATTTATCCCTGTCCGGGAATACCGAAAAACTGTATTTACAAAGATAACAATATGAGTAAAAGTGATATTATAGCATTGTATGAAGAAATCGTGGAATACTAGAAACTGAATTTTTAAGCAGATTCCGGCACAGCCCGCACCCGGGGGACCAGGGTTCTACTGGGGCTGCTGCTTGAGACGGCAGGCGTTTCTGAAGAGGCTGTGGCGGGTATTGCCACCTTCATGACCATGGCCTGTGTGCTGGTGGTCCAGCCCGGATTTTCGGGGTAAGGGATTTGATTGTCAAAGCCATACCCAAGAACATAAAGGTGGCCATCGGGTCGGCAATCGGTTTTTACATTGCCTACCTGGGATTTAAAAATTTGGGCATCGGCATCTTTACCAATGGAATCGGAATGGGGAATTTCATGGAACCGGCCATATTCATCGCCCTGCTGGGACTGATCCTCATAGCCATCCTGACGGCATACAGGGTCAAGGGCGCCATTCTCACCGGCATCATCACAGTCACTGTGATGGGAATTCCTCTGGGTGTGACCACCCTGCCGGATACCTTTATCAAGATGCCGGATTTTTCATCCTGGGGAAACATTGTGTTCTCCTTTGACTTCAAAGGACTGTTGTCCTTCCAGGCCATCATATATGTGTTCATTGCCTTTTGCGGGGACTTTTTCTCCACATTGGGAACCGTGCTGGGAGCGGCCGGCAAGGCAGGTATGCTGGACGAGGACGGGAACATGCCCGGAATGCCCATGAGTATATTGAGAGTTCTATGATGACACCCGGAAATTTCACAAAGGCAGTGATTCCCAAGGGAACCACCACGGTCATCACGGATCCCCACGAGATTGGCAATGTGTGGGGTATTGAGGGAGTGCGGTACATGCACGAGGCTTCACAGGACCTTCCCATGCGCCAGCTGATAGATATACCCAGCTGTGTGCCGGCCGTGCCTGGTCTGGAGCATGCAGGCGCCGAGTTTGGGCCGGAGGCGATAGAGGAACTGGCAAAGCTGGAGCGCGTGGTGGGGCTGGCGGAAGTCATGGATTATCTGGATGTGATTCATGGCGGCGACCGTATGATGGACATTATCAGGACAGCTGAGGATCACGGCTTATACCTCCAGGGCCATGCCCCGTTTGTGGAGGGAAGGATGCTGTCCGCCTATCTGTGCCGCGGGCCTAATACCTGCTACGAGTCCAGGACAGCGGAGGAAGCCGTGGAAAAGATGAGAAGCGGCATGCGGGTGGACGCCAGGGAGGCGGATGATATCCTCCACAACGGCCACATCAATGATGTGGTCAGGGCAGCCATAAGATACTGTATGGAACCGGTGGCGGCCATCAAGAGCGCCACCCTGAACTCGGCAGGGGAGGCCGGATTGCAGAATCTGGGCGCGATTGCGCCGGGATACGCGGCGGATATGCTTCTGGTAGATGATTTGAGGGAACTGACGCCCAGCCATGTGTTCTATGGAGGTAAACTGGTAGCACTTTACCATCCGCCCGCCCGTATCCCGGGGAAAGGTAAAGGTCAACCTGATGAAATACTATGACATGAATCTTTCCACCACGGATATCGTGTGTGAGGAGGTCTGTGTTAAGGGCGGAAGAATCGATATAAGCGGGGATGGGGACCTGAAGTTTGTGGCAGTGGTTAACCGCTATGAGGGCAATGAGAACATAGCCCTGGGCCTGGTGCAGGCGACTGCAAAACGGATAGTGCCGCTGTTCGCGCAATTATGTAAAAAGCAATAAACGAACCCCGCTGCCAATAAAGTATCAATCAATGGATACCTTTATTGGTCGGCGGGGTTTTGTCATGCTCTGATTCAGTACATTATTTGATGCATCTTATGGTTTCCATGCACCATCTTATCATACACCATCTTATGTATGGGACATGGTTCCCAGACAGGGGCTGTAGGCAGTCACAGGACGCCTTCCGTTTCCGCGGTCCTCCCTGGAACTCTCTGCTTTCAGGTTTTTCTGGGCTGTGGCCAGCATCAGCTTGATTCTGTTCAGCTGGTTTACCTCGCTGGCGCCAGGATCATAGTCAACGGCAATGATATTGGACTGGGGGTAATTCCGGCGCAGCTCCTTGATGACGCCCTTTCCCACGATGTGGTTGGGCAGGCATCCAAAGGGCTGGGTACAGATGATGTTGTTCACACCGCTGTGAATCAGCTCCAGCATTTCGCCGGTCAGGAACCATCCCTCGCCGGTCTGGTTGCCCAGGGATACAAAGCCCTTTGCCATCTGGGCCAGTTCGTTGATGGCTGACGGAGGCGTGAAATGCATACTGGCCGTCAGTTCCTTCCTGGCTGTCCTGCGGAAATACTCCAACAGGGCAATTGCCGCGTTGCACAGTCTGGCAGTGGATTTCCTGGAGCCCAGGTGATCGGCCTTAAAGTTGCTGTTGTAGAAGGAATACAGCAGGAAATCCATCAAATCCGGCATCACTGCCTCGGCGCCCTCGGATTCCAGCAGCTCCACAATGTGGTTGTTGGCCAAAGGTGAGAATTTCACCAGGATTTCACCTACAATGCCCACCTTTGGCTTCTTTACATCCAGCCTTGGGAGAGCGTCGAAATCCCGGATGATTCCCTTTATATTGCGTCCGAATTCTATCATGGCCGCGTTTTTCTTGGACAGGGAGGCAATGCAGCGGGCCTTCCATTTCTCATGCAGGGCATCGGCACTGCCCGGCTCCGCCTCATAGGGCCGGGTGGCATAGAGCACCCGCATGAAGATATCGCCGTAAACAATGGCCTGCATGGCCTTTGTCAGCAGCGGCACGGTGAAGGTAAAGCCGGGATTGGTCTCCATGCCGTTGGCATTGACAGAGATAACTGGTATCTGGGGCATTCCCGCCTTTTCCAGGGCCCTGCGGATGAAGCCGATGTAGTTGGATGCGCGGCAGCCGCCGCCGGTCTGGCTCATGAGGACAGCCGTGTGGTCCAGGTCATATTTACCTGACAGCAGGGCGTCCATGATTTGTCCGATGACAATGAGGGACGGGTAGCAGGCGTCGTTATTTACATATTGGAGTCCCACGTCCACGGCGTTGCGGTTGTGGTTCTGCAATACTTCAATCTTATATCCAAAGGAGCGGATAGCCGGCTCCAGCAGGTCAAAATGAATGGGCGACATCTGTGGACAGAGAAGGGTGTAATCCTTTTTCATCTCCTTGGTGAACATTACGCGGTGATAGGCGCTGGACACCACCCTGCGCTCAAAATGTCTCTGGTCCCTTACCTTTATGGCTGCAATGAGGGAGCGGATTCGTATTCTGGCAGATCCCAGGTTATTGACCTCGTCAATCTTTAATACCGTATAAATCTTGCCGGAACGGGTCAGGATATCAGCCACCTGGTCCGTGGTCACTGCATCCAGCCCGCATCCAAAGGAGTTGAGCTGAATCAGATCCAGATTATCCTGGGTCTTTACAAAGCTGGCAGCCGCGTAAAGACGGGAGTGGTACATCCACTGATCCGTCACTACCAGAGGCCGTTCCACCCTGCCCAGATGGGATACGGAGTCCTCGGTGAGGACGGCAAATCCGTAAGAGGCAATCAGCTCCGGTATGCCGTGGTGAATCTCAGGGTCCACATGGTAGGGCCTTCCGGCCAGGACAATGCCTCTCTTTCCGTGTTCCTTCAGCCAGGCCAGAGTCTCCTCGCCCTTTTTCTTCAAATCATCGCGGGAGGCAGCCAGTTCCTGCCAGGCGGCATGGGAGGCCATCCTGACTTCGGCAGCCGGAATCTGGAATGTTCTGGAAAATTCCTTTACAAGTGCATCGGTGAGTATCTCCTCATTGGTAAAGGCCATAAAGGGATTCATGAAACGCACGTTTTCCTCGGCCAGCGCCTCCACGTTATTTTTAATATTTTCCGCGTAGGAGGTGACCATGGGACAGTTGTAGTGGTTGCCTGCGTCCGGGCTCTCATTGCGCTCATAAGGGATGCAGGGGTAGAAGATGAACTTTACGCCCTGTTTGATGAGCCAGGTCACATGTCCGTGCACCAGCTTGGCCGGATAGCATTCGGATTCGCTGGGGATGGATTCGATTCCCAGCTCATAGAGCTGCCTGGTGGACTGGGGAGACAGCACCACATGGTAGCGCAGCTTCCTAAAGAACACAGCCCAGAAGGGGAAGTTCTCATACATGTTGAGCACCCTTGGAATGCCCACCGTACCGCGGTCCGCCTGGTCCAGGGGAAGGGATTCGTAGTCAAACATCCGATGATACTTGTAATCAAACAGGTTGGGAATCTCTTTCTTGGCTTTTTCAAGGCCGAGTCCCCTCTCACAGCGGTTGCCTGAGATAAAGCGGCGTCCGCTTCCAAACTGGTTGATGGTCAGCACACAGTGGTTGTTGCAGCCCTTGCAGCGTGTCATGGAGGTGCTGTACTTAAGGCCGATGATTTTCTCAAGGGAGAGCATGGAGGTCTCCGGTTCATCAGCCATGTGATAGCGCTCCCTGGCAATGAGGGCAGCGCCAAAGGCGCCCATGATGCCTGCGATGTCCGGGCGCACGGCCTGGCATCCCGATATTTTTTCAAAGCTTCTGAGCACGGCATCGTTGTAGAAGGTGCCTCCCTGGACCACCACGTGGTCTCCAAGGTCGGAAGCATTTGTAATCTTAATTACCTTAAATAATGCGTTTTTGATGACGGAATAAGCCAGACCCGCGGAAATGTCGGCCACGGTGGCTCCTTCCTTCTGGGCCTGTTTTACATTGGAATTCATGAATACCGTGCAGCGGGTGCCCAGGTCAGTGGGATTTTCCGCAAACAGAGCCTCCCTGGCAAAATCTTCCACACTGTAGTTCAGGCTCCTGGCAAATGTCTCGATAAAGGAACCGCAGCCGGAGGAGCATGCCTCGTTGAGCTGTACGCTGTCCACCGTGCCGTCCTTAATCTTGATACATTTCATGTCCTGGCCGCCGATGTCCAGGATACAGTCAACATCCGGCTCAAAGAAGGCGGCCGCATAGTAGTGGGATATGGTCTCCACCTCGCCCTCATCCAGCATCAGCGCTGCCTTTAACAGGGCTTCGCCGTAACCGGTGGAACAGGAGTACGCGATGCGGGCGGTTTCAGGCAGCTGTTCCTTTATCTCACGTATAGCCCGGATGGCGGTGGCCAGGGGACTTCCGTTGTTATTATCATAGAAACGGTACAGCAGTGTGCCGTCCTCGCCTACCAGGGCGGCCTTGGTGGTGGTGGAGCCGGCGTCAATGCCCAGGTAGCAGCATCCCTCATAGGAGGCCAGGTCGCCGCTTTTAACATGGTTGCTGGCATGACGGGCGCAGAACCGATCATAGTCTGCCCGGTCCTTAAAGAGGGGCTCCATGCGCTTGACCTCAAAATCCATCTTAATGCCTGAGGACAGTTTCTGAATCAGAGTCTCCAGGGGTACGGCCGCCTGGTTATCCAGGGGATTCATGGCTGCTCCCACGGCCGCGAAGAGGTGGGAGTGGTCCGGTGCGATAACCTGCTCCGGCGTCAGGCGGAGCGTACGGATGAAGCTTTCCCGAAGCTGAGGCAGGAAGTGGAGGGGACCGCCTAAAAATGCCACATTTCCCCGAATAGGCTTGCCGCAGGCCAGACCGCTGATGGTCTGATTGACCACGGCCTGGAAAATGGAGGCGGCCAGGTCCTCCCTGGTGGCACCCTCATTGATAAGGGGCTGTATATCGGATTTCGCAAACACACCGCAGCGGGCCGCAATGGGGTAGATGGCTTTATAATGTTCCGCATAATCGTTAAGGCCGGGGGCGTCTGTCTGCAGCAGGGCAGCCATCTGGTCAATAAAAGAACCGGTGCCTCCCGCGCAGATTCCGTTCATTCTCTGGTCGATGCCTCCGGTGAAATAAATGATTTTTGCGTCCTCGCCCCCCAGCTCGATGGCGACATCGGTCTGCGGAGCGAAGTCCAAAAGCGCGGAGGCAACGGCCACCACCTCCTGGACAAAGGGAACCTCCAGACGGGAGGAGAGCGTGAGTCCTCCGGAACCGGTTATGACAGGGATTACCTGAATGGGGCCGGTTATCTCACGGGCTTTTTTTAAAAGTCCCGCCAGAGTTTCCTGTATATTGGCATAATGGCGTTCATAATCGGAGAATACTATATGGGAAGCCTGATTTAACAGTGCTGCTTTGACGGTTGTGGAACCGATATCGATTCCCAGCGTAAGGGTATTTGTATGTAATTTCATATATGCGGGGTTTTACCCTGACCTCCTTTGTAACTTGACGGCTGTTCTGCCATGTCATGGAGAAAAACCATGTCCGGCAGTACTGGGGGACCGAAAAGCTGTTTTACATGTATCATAATACAGTTTCATGGAGAATACTGTGACTTATGCAACAAATTCCGGCATTGGGATGCTGGATATTCATAGTAGAGTTTAACACAAAAAAAGTATAAATACAATTGGGGACAGGCGTTAAAAAATCGTGAAGAAATGGCGAAAATTGTGCATGTTTCTGCGGGTCCCATTATACTGTTCAGGTAAAATTTATGTATTCTCCCTGAAAAATATTCGGTATAATATAAAATGGAAGGCTATTTCATTTGACAAAAGCGGGGGCAGTCACTATAATGAGAACGTATAATTTCAAAATGGGGGAGAGTTCGCATGATACGGATTTTTAAGACCGAAGACGGTGCTATGCACGAAAAGGAAGAGATGCAGCCTGGCTGCTGGATTGCGTTAACAAACCCTACAGCCTCAGAAATCATTGACATCGCAGATACCTATCAGATTGACCCGGACCATTTGCGGGCGCCTCTGGATGAGGAGGAACGGTCCCGTATAGAGGTGGAGGATGAATACACCCTGATTCTGGTGGACATTCCTTCCATAGAGGAGCGCAACGGCAAGGACTGGTTTGTCACCATCCCTCTGGCTATCATCACCACCAAGGATGTGCTGATTACGGTCTGCCTGGAGGAGACGCCTGTGCTCACTTCCTTTATGGACGGAAGAGTGAGGGATTTCCACACCTTCATGAAGACCAGGTTTATCCTGCAGATTCTCTATAAAAATGCCACCCAGTTCCTGCAATACCTCCGAATCATTGATAAGAAGAGCGAAGTCATTGAGCGCAAGCTCCACCAGTCCCAGAAGAACGAGGAACTGATTGAGCTTTTGGAGCTGGAGAAGTCCCTGGTTTACTTTACCACGTCCCTTCGTTCCAACGAGGTGGTGCTGGAGAAGCTGCTGCGCATTGAAAAGATAAAGAAGTACCCGGAGGACACGGACCTGCTGGAGGATGTAATCGTGGAAAACAAGCAGGCCATTGAGATGGCGAACATATACAGTGGAATCCTGAGCGGCACCATGGATGCATTTGCTTCCGTCATCTCCAACAATCTGAATATTGTCATGAAGTTTCTGGCTACCGTTACCATCGTGCTGTCCATACCAACCATGATAGCCAGCTTCTACGGCATGAACGTAAACTCACATGGCATGCCTTTCGCGGACAGTCCCTATGGATTTGCCATTGTTCTGGGCCTGACCCTGCTGCTGTCACTGTTTGTTGCGTATATATTTAATAAGAAAGACCTGTTTTGATTTAAAACATACAGGCAAATGAAAAGGATGATAGGATGAGATTTTTTAATAAGCTTGAGCGCAGGTTTGGCAAATATGCCATCCACAACCTGATGTATTACATCATCATTATGTATATCATGGGTTTTGTCATGATGTACATGGACCCCATGTTCTTTACCCGGTACCTGAGCCTGGATGCGGAGGCCATTCTTCACGGACAGGTCTGGAGGCTGGTGACATTTCTGCTGTACCCGCCCACACTGAGCCCCTTCTGGATTATATTTGCGGCGCTCATGTACTATTCACTGGGCCGTTCCCTGGAGGCGGTGTGGGGGGCGTTCCGTTTTAATGTGTTCTTTTTTATGGGAGCCATCGGCATCATACTTGCCGAGTTTATTGTATACTTTATCTGGGGCTGGGATATGCACCTTAACACCTCATACCTGAGTATGTCCATATTCCTGGCCTATGCGGTGATTTTCCCGGAGGAGTACTTTTATATTTACTTTATACTGGCCATCAAGGCTAAATGGCTGGCGCTGTTTGACGCCTTTTTTCTGGTGTTCGGGTTCGTATACGGCAGTTTCCCACAGCGAATCGCCATTTTCCTGTCCATTGCCAACTTCATCATTTTCTTCCTGATGACAAAGGATTTTAAGAAGTACAGCCCCAGGGAAGTGAAGCGCAGGCAGGATTTCAAGGTAAAGACCATGCGGCCCGTGAACCGCGCCCATCACAAGTGTGCGGTCTGCGGCAGGACGGACGAGGAAAGTCCCGGCATGGAGTTCCGCTATTGTTCAAAATGTGAAGGCAGCTATGAGTACTGCATGGATCATTTATATACACATCAGCATGTGAAAAAATCGGATTCCCCCAAATCATGATCCGCATTTCACGTCTGAATCTGTCGTTACACTATAAACTCTCACAATTTTATGGAGGAAGAATCATGAAAAAGACCAAGATTATCTGCACCATGGGCCCCAATACCAGTGACAAGAATGTTATGATGGAGCTTGCCAGGAATGGTATGGATGTGGCCCGTTTTAACTTTTCACACGGTGACTACAACGAGCATCAGGGACGCCTGGAGCTGTTAAAGGAAGTGCGCAAGGAGTTAGACATTCCGGTTGCAGCGCTCCTCGATACCAAGGGACCGGAGATTCGTACCGGACAGCTGAAGGACGGCAAAAAGGTGACTTTGAAGGAAGGCCAGACCTATACACTGACCACCAGGGAGCTGGTAGGGGACGATACCGTCGGCTATATCAATTACAGCGGACTGAATGAGGATGTGGCTGCTGGCAACCGGATTCTCATTGACGATGGACTGATCGAGCTGGAAGTGCGCGAGGTGAAGGATACGGATATTGTCTGTGAGGTCATCAATGGAGGAGAGCTGGGAGAGAAGAAGGGGGTCAATGTTCCCAATGTAAAGATTAAGCTTCCGGCCCTGACGGATAAGGATAAAGAGGATATCCGTTTTGGAATCAGGCAGGGCTTTGACTTTATCGCGGCATCCTTCGTGCGTACGGCTGACTGCATAAAGGAAATCAAGGCCATGCTGGATGAGCAGGGTTCCGGCATGAAGGTCATTGCAAAGATTGAGAACGCGGAGGGCATCGAGAACCTGGACGCCATCATCGAGGCAGCGGACGGCATCATGGTGGCCAGAGGCGACATGGGCGTGGAGATACCGGCTGAGAAGGTTCCCCATATCCAGAAGAAGATTATACGCAAGTGCAACGAGGCATGTAAAATCGTTATCACAGCCACCCAGATGCTGGATTCCATGATCCGCAATCCCAGACCTACCAGAGCTGAGGTGACGGACGTTGCCAACGCGGTGTATGACGGCACGGACGCGGTGATGCTTTCAGGCGAGACAGCCATGGGCAAGTATCCGGTGGACGCACTTAAAATGATGGTGTCCATTGCCCTGGAGACAGAGAGGCATCTGGACTATGCGGGATACCGCCAGAGGAAGGTGACAGAGCAAAACATGAAGAATGTTTCAAACGCAGTGTGCTTTGCCTCTGTGTCAACCGCCCATGACCTGGATGCGGATGTGATTATTGCTCCCAGCATCACAGGCTTTACCACCCAGATGCTCTCCAAGTGGAGACCGGGTGCCAGAATCATCGGCATGTCCCCCAGCATGGCCACCGTCCGCCAGATGCAGCTTCAGTGGGGCGTGGTACCGGTTTGGTCACGCAGGGCAGAATCCACGGATGAACTGATCGAGAATTCTGTGGAAGAGCTTAAGGACAGAGGACTTGTGGAGGAGGGCGAACTGGCTGTCATCACAGCCGGAGTCGTAACCTACGCAAGACGCCACGAGGCAGCCACCCAGACCAATATCATGAGAGTCATTAATATCGAATAAAAACACTGGACAAGGAAGTCTGTCCGGGAGTACAATTGAACATATTGTACTTCCTGACAGGCTTTTTGCGCAAAAAGGGAAAGGAGACACATACATAATGGATAAGAAGCCATTCGTAACACTGGAACAATTAAGGGAGATTGAGAAGACATACCCCACGCCCTTTTATATTTACGATGAGAGGGGAATCAGGGAGAATGCCGCCAGGCTTAAGCAGGCGTTTTCCTGGAACAAGGGATATAAGGAATATTTTGCGGTCAAGGCCACGCCCAATCCATTCCTGTTAAATATACTGAAGGACATGGGATGCGGCACGGACTGCTCATCCATGACAGAGCTTATGATGTCCAGGGCATGCGGCTTTTCCGGCCCCGACATCATGTTTTCCTCCAACGATACGCCGCCTGAGGAATTTGCTTATGCAAAAAAGCTGGGAGCTATCATTAACCTGGACGACATCACCCATATACAGTGCCTGGAGGAGACTTTGGGACATATTCCGGAGACCATCAGCTGCCGTTTTAATCCGGGCGGCCTGTTTAAAATCAGCAATGACATCATGGACAATCCCGGAGACTCCAAATACGGAATGACCACAGAGCAGATTGGACAGGCATTTAAGATTCTGAAGGAAAAGGGCGCAAAGCATTTCGGCATACATGCGTTCCTGGCCAGCAATACGGTGACCAATGAATATTACCCCATGCTGGCAAAGATTCTGTTTGAGCTGGCTGTTAAACTGAAGGAGGAGACAGGCGTCCATATCGCATTCATCAATCTGTCCGGCGGCATCGGGATACCCTACCGTCCGGACCAGGAGCCCAATGATATCCTGATAATCGGTGACGGCGTAAGGAGAGTCTATGAGGAGATTCTGGTTCCGGCCGGCATGGAGGATGTGGCTCTGTGCACAGAGCTGGGGCGTTTTATGATGGGGCCCTACGGCGCTCTGGTCACAAAGGCCATCCATGAGAAACACACTTATAAGGAGTATGTGGGCGTGGATGCCTGCGCCGTGAATCTGATGCGGCCGGCCATGTACGGCGCTTATCATCACATCACTGTTATGGGACGGGAGGATGAGCCCTGCACCCGCATGTATGATGTGGTAGGTTCCCTGTGCGAGAACAATGATAAGTTTGCCATTGACCGTATGCTTCCGGAAATCAGAAAGGGAGACCTTCTGTTTATCCACGATGCGGGCGCCCACGGATTTGCCATGGGATATAATTATAATGGCAAGCTGAAATCAGCAGAGCTTCTGTTAAAGGAGGACGGCACGGTGGAGATGATCCGCAGGGCAGAAACTCCTGAGGATTACTTTGCTACCTTTGATTTTTGTGATATACTGAGGGATATTGAATGATGAATGAAGATGCATCAGGTATGCCCGGGAGCCCCGGCGCACTGCAGAAGGCAGTCTGCCGGGGCTTTGCTGCGGTTTGAATGTCCATGACAAGGAGGTATGAGGATGGTAAAGATTGGTTTTATAGGAATGGGCAATATGGGAAACGCCATTTTGAACGGGCTTCTCAAGACACATGGACCGGAGGAGATGATATTTTCAGCGGCCCGCCAGGATAAAATGGAGGCAGTGACAGTCAGGACAAAGGTGCCCCATGCCTGTTCCAACAGGGAGTGTGCAGAAGCGGTAAAGTATCTGATACTGGCAGTAAAGCCCCAGTATTTTGACGCGGTGTTTTCGGAGATAAGGGATGTGGTAACACCGGAGCAGGTGGTGGTATCCCTGGCGCCCGGCATCACCATTTCCAATATCACGGAACGCCTGGGAGGAAATGTGCGGGTGGTAAGAGCCATGCCCAACACACCTGCCATGCTGGGAGAAGGCATGACCGGCGTGTCCTATGGGGAAGCATCCTATACAGAGGAGGAAAAGGAGACCATCCGGGACATCTTTTCCTCCTGCGGAAGGGTGGAACTGGTGGAAGAACGGCTTATGGATGCAGTTGGCTGCGTCAGCGGCAGTTCACCGGCTTTTGTGTACATGTTCATTGAGGCGCTGGCTGACAGCGGGGTCAAATACGGCCTTCCCAGAAAGACAGCCTATGCCATGGCGGCCCAAACTGTGCTTGGAAGCGCGAAAATGATTCTGGAGACAGGTAAGCATCCGGGGCAGTTGAAGGATGAGGTGTGTTCCCCCGGCGGCACCACCATCGCAGGTGTATCTGCTCTGGAGGAGTATGGCCTGAGAAATGCGGTCATCAAGGCGGCGGACGCCTGCTATGAGAAGACCCGGCGCATGAAATAGGATAATGATATCAAATCATAACAGAGAGGAAGGTACAGACATGGAAGATAAAGAAAAGAATACGCAGATACCGGTTATACGGCTGGACCGACAGCTTAAATATGAGGGAAACATTCTTAAAATATATGAGGACAGGGTCCTGGCAAACGGCCATGAGGCAAGGTGGGATTTCATCCATCACGACGGCGCCGCGGCTGTCCTGCCCGTTGCTGACGATGGAAAAATCCTTATGGTGCGCCAGTACCGCAATGCTCTGGACCGTTATACCCTGGAGATTCCGGCAGGCAAGCTGGATGAGCCGGGAGAGCCAAAGGTGGAGTGCGCGTTCCGGGAGCTGGAGGAGGAGACCGGATACAGAGTGGAGTCACCGGAGAACCTGGAGTATCTTATGAGCCTTACCACGACTGTTGCGTTCTGCGATGAGGCCATTGACATATTCGTGGCCCACAACCTGATACCATCCCATCAGCATCTGGACGAGGATGAGGTGATCAATGTGGTTCCATGCAGCCTGGAGGAACTGGAGGACATGGTATACACAGGAAAGATTACGGACGGCAAGACCATTGCCGCCATTATGGCCTATGCCAGAAAATACCGTTCTGAGGATAAGAAGGACAGTATGGTGCGGGGCTAAGTCATAAACCATGAATTTCTGTCATACAGTAGTGGGGGAGAAGCTGCAGCGGATATGTTTCTTACCTGTAAACTGGGACAGGAGGATGATACATGGGAATGAGGTGGTTTAGGCTGCGTCTGGGAACGCTCACCTATGAGGACTGGCTGTTGTTCTGCTTTGTGTCAGGGATTTTTTGCGGTACGGCAGCCGCGCTGGCATTTGGCGGTCCTACGGTGCAGGGGTGTATCCTGGGGGCAGCGGGCTCCTTCGGAGGCGGAAACAGGGGAGTGAGGGAATTTATGACCGTATTCAGGCAGAGAGCGTTGGAAACCTGCGGCGGCTGGCTGGTCGGAATCACGGTGTGCAGCCAGATGCTGTTTGGGTTCCTGACCTTTTATGCGGGGATGAGTCTGGCAGTGGTGCTGTCCGTGCTGACCATCCGCAAGGGACTTTTGGGAATCGCCGCATTTTTATGTACGGTCCTGCCCCATGGCCTGGTCTATCTCCTGGTGTGGTACGTGCTGTCAGGCTGGTCCGGACAGATGCAGAAAAAGCTCCATATCCTGCCGGGACTTCTGCTGTTAATCATCACCGGCGCCGGGGCGTTTCTGGAGGTTTTCGTTTCACCCTTCCTGTGGGGGATTTTTGGATAACGGAGCACAGGACACAAAGGATAAGTGGGGGAAGTGAATATGGATTGGCTGTTGTTTGCTTTCGGTTCAGCCGTGTTCGCGGGCCTGACTGCCGTCCTATCGAAAATCGGCGTCAGGGATACGGACTCGGATTTGGCTACCGCGGTCCGTACCGCAGTGGTTCTTGTGTTTTCGTGGATTATGGTGTTCCTTACCGGAACGGCCGGTTCCATAGGAACCATAAGCGGCGGAACCTGTCTGTTTCTGGTACTGTCCGGTGTGGCCACAGGGGCTTCCTGGCTGTTCTATTTCAGGGCTCTTCAGCTGGGGGATGTGAACAAGGTGGCTCCCATTGATAAATCCAGCACTATCCTGACCATGTTTCTGGCTGCCCTGATTTTGGGAGAGGGTCTTGGGGGAATGAAAATCCTGTGCATGGCCCTGATTGGGACAGGCACCCTGCTGATGATTCAGAAGCGGGAGGGAAGGGCGGAGCAGCCGGGGAACAGCGGATGGCTTGCGGCTGCCCTTTTATCGGCTGTATTTGCCAGCCTGACAGCCATTCTGGGAAAAATTGGAATACAGGGAGTGGAATCCAACCTGGGAACAGCCATCCGCACCTGCGTGGTGCTGGCAATGGCCTGGCTCCTGGTGTTCCTTCAGGGAAAGCAGAAGCATCTGGGGAAAATTGCGCCAAAGAGCTGGTTTTTCCTCATTATTTCGGGGTTTGCAACAGGAGCTTCCTGGCTGTGTTATTACAGGGCCCTGCAGGACGGGCCTGCCAGTATCGTGGTTCCCATTGATAAGCTCAGTATTCTGGTGACCATACTGTTTTCCAGAATATTCCTGGGGGAAAAGCTGGACCGCAAATCTTTTGCAGGTCTGGTTCTTCTGACCGCGGGAACGCTTCTGCTGTTATTCTAGGGTTCCAAAAGGAGAGATGTACGTGAAGAAGAGAAAAACAGTTCCCTGCCTTATCATCCGGGCCATGGATGGTAAAAACGACGGGCTGGTGACACCGGAGTCCGCCATGTGGGGCGAATTTAAAGGAACCCTTTCCAACCGTAAGCACAGGGGGATATCCCACTGTGATATGATTGATTTAAAGCGTGAGGATTACAGGGAATCTGATGTTTTTTTGAGTTATGTGAGAAAAAAATTTTACCATTGCTTAACAACATATTGACATACAAAAATACCCCCTTCCAACATATTGTATGTTTTATGTTAATCACCTGAAAATGGGGTCCAAAGTGGGAAAAATGTGTTTGATTTTATAGAAAAATGCAGATATAATGATAGTCAGCATACGATTTTGGGCCACTTTTTGTGAGAAACGGGTTAGGGGAAAATAGCGATATGATGTCCGATATAAAAAGCTTTGTGAGCTACCTGAGGGATGTGAAAAAGACCTCCAGGAACACGGAAATTTCCTACCAGAGAGATTTGATGCAGCTGGCGTCCTTTCTGGAGGATAAAGGAATAACAGAAGTTGAAAAGGTGACTAAGACCAGTCTGAATTCATATATCCTTTTTTTGGAAAAGGAGGGAAAGGCCACGACCACCATATCCAGGGAACTGGCATCCATGAAGGCTTTTTTCAATTTCATGTTCAAAGAAGGACGAATCCGCAAGGACCCGGCGGAACTCCTGAAAGCGCCCAAAATTGAGAAAAAGGCCCCTGTCATACTGAGTGTCAATGAGGTCAACGCTCTGCTGGACCAGCCCGGCATGACAACATCCAAGGAGATACGGGACAAGGCCATGCTGGAGCTTTTGTACGCCACGGGCATACGGGTGTCAGAGCTAATCGGGCTGGAGCTTTCGGATCTTAATATGCAGGTTGGCTACATCACTTGCAGGGATGGACAGAAGGAGCGCATGGTTCCTTTTGGAAAACCGGCCAAGCAGGCTTTGAGCGTGTATCTGGAAAAGGGGCGTCACGAGCTGCTTAAGGGTAAGGAATCCCAGTGGCTGTTCACTAATTGCAGCGGCAAGGCCATGAGCCGCCAGGGCTTCTGGAAGATTATCAAGTATTATGGGGAAAAGGCCGGTATCCAGGCAGATATAACCCCTCATACCCTGCGTCATTCCTTTGCTGCCCATCTGATTCGGGGCGGCGCCGACATCCATGCGGTCCAGGCCATGCTGGGCCATTCAGATTCCACCACCACCCATATGTACGCTGCTTATTCCGGCAATACGGTGGGAGAAACCTACCGGGCGGCTTTGTCCAGGAAGTAGGGTGGATGCGGTAATCATGTTTTAATGAGTCCTAATGAGTCCTGTCTTTTTGGCAGGGCTTTTTTGTTATGGCCCAGGGCAGCCGTGACCAGGCAGGAGATTCGGGCGGCGGTTTGTGGCTGCTGCCAGGATGGTGCTGCCGGTGAGCCTGCCGGTACAGCTGCCCATATTCTCCCCGGAGTCAGCCCTGGAATCAGAGCTGGAGAATGGCGGGAATATGGGCATAATCCTGAATCCTCAGGAGGATGGAGCAGATGATGCAACATCCTGGAAAGAGATACCTGGATGACAGTACATCCCCGGAACATGTTTTACGGCATGAGCATGTGCACATAAGACGGTTCGCGTAACACGCTGCATGGCGGGATGATATAGTCCCGGCGGAATAATATAGTGCCGGCAGAATCATATAGTGCCGGCAGGAGATTAAAGCTCCTTTGCCTGGCTCACATAAGAGAGAATCTGCTTTGCATAAGCGTCAGCCATGCCGTCCGGGGACAACATTTCCGGTTCATATTCCGCATAGGTGAGAGATGCCTTATATTCCCGCATGAGGACAGGGGACCATAGGCAGCCGAACTGTGGAAGAAAGAGGCCCTGCTTTTTGGTGTAGCAGGTTCTGGCAGTGGCCTTTGCGCGCGCATCCCTGTCCACATATTCGCCTACGCTTTTATGGATGGCCGTGTCTTCCATGGGCAGGTAATAGTAGTCTTTATAGTTGGAATAAAAGTACTTGAGCTCTCCCTGGAAGAGGGCAATATTGCACGCAAGAGTGTCCCGGCTCAGCTCCAGGCTTACCGGCGCACTGTCGTATTCCAGGGGCACCGGGATGGCGCAGGGGCTTTTTAAGGTCAGGCTGAGGAAGGGGCAGGCGTTTCCGGCCATGTCATCATAGGTGAAAAGCTGCTGGGATTCCAGTGAAAACGGGGCTTCCATCATATCCGCATAGCTCAGGATGGGCAGGATGGAGGGCATGCCCTTTAAGTCGTCCTCATTGTGGAGAATCAGCAGGTCGAACAGGAAGGATTCATGGGTCATCAGGTATTCACGGTATACCTCTATAAGCTGCCCTCCGTTGTATTTGTCATCCCGGGCAACGCCCAGGAACTGTTCTATGGATTTCTGTTTCATGTTTTCGAGGCCCAGCAGCTTGCGGTAGGGCTTTATTTTTTTGTAGATATCCACGCTTTTTATGCGGGCAAAATCATAGGGCAGGTCCAGGCGGCGGCAGCATTTTAAAAGATAGGGGATATCAAAGCCGTCTCCGTTAAAATGTACCAGTATCTTAAAGCGCTCCATGAAGGTGAAGAAGGCTGTCAGAAGCTCCCTCTCGGATTCGCGCGAGTCAGCAAACCACTGTATGAGCCTCCAGCCAAAGCCGTCGTGGTATGTGCAGCCGATCAGGTACAGCTGGGATGTGTCGCCGGAAAAACCAGTGGTTTCTATATCGAAAAACAGCAGGTCCTTAAGGGGGCCGATGCGGTCCAGAGGATATGTATCAGGTAAATCAACGGGATGTTTAATGGTTATCATGTGTAATCACTCCTTTTTAGCGGGAACCGGATATGAGCTGCGGTAAATTGCGGATATTCCCTATGGGTTAGTGTATACTAAAAAATCCGGGAACGCAAGTGTCTGATGGCCGGAGTCTGGTCCGAAACAGAATATTTGTTCGGCAGACTTGCATTGGATTCATGGGTATGATATGATGAAGGGCAGGACATTAGAGAGAGAAGGAACAGGAAGGATATATGATTTCTTACGTAAAAGGGCCTCTCGTGGCCATTGAGGAGGACGTTATCGTGGTGGAGGCAGGTCATGTGGGCCTGGCCATCCATGTGCCTGTCTCCCTGCTTCCGGAGCTTCCGGGAATGGGGAAAGAGGTGACGGTTTATACATATTTTCAGGTAAGGGAGGATGCCATGACCCTCTATGGCTTCCTTCACAGCCAGGACAGGGACATGTTCAGGCAGCTGCTGGGGGTGAACGGCATCGGACCAAAGGGCGCATTGGGAATTCTCTCCGTGCTCCGACCGGACGATCTGCGCCTGGCCATTGTCAGCGAGGATGTGAAGGCCCTGGCCAAAGCGCCGGGCATTGGCAATAAGACGGCCCGGCGCCTGATTTTGGATTTGAAGGACAGGATATCCATGGACGACGTGCTGGGGAACATGGCTGGCGGGGCCGGCATGGATGCTGTGGATACAGGCGCATCCGTAGCCGGGCTGGTGGAAGCGGCCAAGGAGGCGGTCCAGGCGCTGGTAGCCCTTGGCTACACCAGCACGGAGGCATCCAGGGCAGTGAAGCAGGTGGAGGTCACGGACGGGATGACTTCGGAGGATGTGTTAAAGGCGTCCTTAAAGCATCTGTCCTTCCTGTAAGGATTCTGGCAAAGGTGAAATTGGGATATGCAGAGGTGTAAATGGAACGCAGGATTATAACAACGGAAGTAACGGCGGAGGACGAGCGCATAGAGACCACGCTCCGACCCCAATGTCTCAGGGATTATGTAGGGCAGGAGAAGATTAAGTCCACCCTTAACATCTATATAGAAGCAGCCAAGACCAGAGGGGAGTCTCTGGACCATGTGCTGTTTTACGGCCCGCCGGGACTGGGCAAGACCACGCTGGCAGGTATCATTGCCAATGAGATGGGAACCAATATGAAGGTGACCAGCGGCCCGGCCATTGAAAAGCCGGGAGAGATGGCGGCCATACTGAACAATCTCCAGGAAGGAGATGTGCTTTTCGTGGACGAGATACACCGTCTGAACCGTCAGGTTGAGGAGGTGCTGTACCCGGCCATGGAGGATTTTGCCATCGACATCATGCTGGGAAAGGATTCCACCGCCAGGTCCATACGTCTGGACCTGCCCCATTTTACCCTGGTGGGAGCCACCACCAGGGCAGGACTTCTCACCGCGCCATTAAGGGACCGGTTCGGAGTGATTCAGAGGCTGGAATTCTATACGCCGGAGGAGCTGAAAATCATTATCCTCCACTCTGCCAGGGTCCTGGGCGTGGAAATCGAAGCGGGGGGAGCCATGGAGCTGGCCAGACGTTCCAGGGGAACCCCAAGGCTGGCCAACCGTCTGTTAAAGAGGGTCAGGGATTTTGCCCAGGTCAAATATGACGGCGTTATTACCCGGGAGGTAACGGACTTTGCCCTGGACATCATGGATGTGGACAAACTGGGACTGGACCAGAACGACAGGAATATCCTGCTGATGATTATAGAAAAATTTTCCGGCGGTCCCGTGGGATTAGACACCCTGGCAGCGGCTCTGGGAGAAGATTCAGGAACCCTGGAGGAGGTATACGAACCATACCTCCTTATGAACGGTCTGATAAACCGCACCCCAAGGGGCCGCATGGCTACCGAAACAGCCTATCGCCACCTGGGCTTAGAAATGTAGAAACCGCCTTGTTAAGAAGGCTGGGGGTGTGGTATAATGTCCACGTAGGCAATGGGCAGTGCGAAAAAAGGCATGGGAAGATTGCCGTTGTGCTGGCACATAAGGAAATCTGCCCATGACTTTTTTCATAGGGCGAAGCCCGTGAGTGAGATGGAGCGCAGCGGAATCGAACGCGCACCGCGGAACAGGCGTGCGCAGTATAATTGGCCGCGCGCACCCGAAACCGCCACACAAATCATCAGGACACAAACCAGCAAAGTAGCAAAGCAGGAAAGCAGGGGAGCAGAATGGATACAAAAAATTACACCCAAGTTTTAATAGACGGAAAAGTATACACACTGGGCGGCAGCGAGGATGAGAGCTATCTCCAGAAAGCTGCCAGCTACGTAAACGAGAAAAACAGCGCCATGAGGAAGGTGCCGGGATTCACCAAACAGAGTGCGGATTACCAGATGGTCATGACGGAGTTAAATATAGCAGACGATTATTTCAAAGCCATGGAATGGGGCGAGGGAATGGAGCGTCAGAAGAACGATATGGAGAAGGAGACCTACAGCTTAAAGCACGAGCTGGTCAGTACACAGATGAAGCTGGAGGCGGTGCTTAAGGATTTGGAGGAGCGCCAGAGGGAGCTGGATCGCCTGAACCGCCGCACTGCCCAGCTGGAAGGCGAATTAAAGGAAGCCAGAGAAAACCTTCAGAATTTCAGAACTAACTCATCCGCTGAGACCGAAAGTAAAGCCAGAGTGCAGGTAGAGGCAGTGGAGGAGATAGAGGAAACCGTGGAAATTGAGGCCGGCATTACACGGAGTGCCTCCCGTCCGGAACCTGTTTCCGGTTCCGCTGTCCGGGAAGCTTCTCAGCCTGAGACCGCTTCACAGACACTGGATGCGGACGCATCTGCGCAGCAGCCCGCTGCATCGGCAGACCAGTCTGAGGAGAAGCGGCCGGCACCGTCTTTGCGGGTGTTAACCCCCGCGTCAGAAGCAGGCAGGGGAATGGCAGCAGCTTCCACTCAGGCAGCGGCAACCGCAGCACCGTCCGCAGCACCGTCCGCAGCGCCTGTTACGGCCCCTCTCACAGGGGGGATGACGGATGAGGAGCTTGCCAGAAAGGCGCTGCAGGCAGCCAGAAAGGCCGGTTCCCACAAAGGTGGAAGAAGATAAGAGGATTACGAGGGGGATGTCTCATGGGGATACGTGAGGCATCTTTTATTTCAGGGTAACAGTTCAGGAAAGGTTGGACAAAATGGAGAAGAGACAGGTAGAGGTACTGGCACCGGCAGGGTCATTTGAAAGTATGAAGGCAGCAGTGGCAGCGGGAGCTGACGCAGTCTATATGGGGGGCAGCCGGTTCGGAGCCAGAGCCTATGCGGATAACCCGGATGAAAAGGGGCTTTTGGAGGCCATGGGCTATGTTCATCTGCACGGACGGCGTTTGTACATGACAGTCAATACCCTGTTCAAGGAAGATGAGCTGAAAGACCTGGAAAACTACATGCGCCCCTACTGCGAAAGGGGATTGGACGGTGTCATAGTTCAGGATTTGGGAGCGCTGGCTTTCATGCGCCGGCATTTTCCGGGTCTGGAGCTTCATTCCAGCACCCAGATGACGGTTACCAGCGTATACGGGGCCAGGATGATGAAGGAACTGGGATGCAGCCGGGTAGTCACTGCCAGGGAAATGTCACTGGAGGAAATACGGCGAATCCATGATGAGGTAGACATAGAGATAGAGAGCTTTGTACACGGAGCCCTCTGTTACTGCTATTCAGGACAATGTCTTATGAGCAGCCTTATTGGCGGCAGAAGCGGAAACAGGGGACGCTGCGCCCAGCCCTGCCGCCTTCCCTACTCGGTATATGAGCCGGAGGATATAAGCCGGATGAATGGAAAACATTCCGTGCCTGAACAGGCCGGCCAGGCTGGAGCCAGGTCCCGAATCAGTGAACAGACCGGAAAAAGGAACCAGGGCAAAAAGCCGGGCGCCTCCGGCCGGCCGGGTCCATCCCCTCTCAATAAAAGCAGCGAGAGATACGTGCTGAGCCTGAAGGATTTGTGCACCCTTGACATCCTGCCCGATATCATAGAGGCAGGCGTGTACTCCCTGAAGATAGAGGGAAGAATGAAGAGCCCCAGATATACGGCGGGCGTGGTGAGCATTTACCGCAAATACGTGGACCGGTATCTGAAGCAGGGACGGGACGGTTACCGTGTGGAGCCGGAGGACAGGAAGATGCTCCTGGACCTTTTTGACAGAGGCGGGTTCACAGACGGCTACTACGCCCGGCACAATGGCCGCGGCATGGTAGCGCTGAGGGAAAAGCCGGAGTTCAGGGAGGGAAACCAGAAACTTTTTGAATATCTGGATAAGACCTATGTGGAGGCCGAACTGAAGGAGAATGTACGGGGGCATGTGGAGCTGGCAGAGGGAGAGCCCAGCCGCCTGACCCTGGAGTGCCGCAAAGAAAAGGTCCAGGTTCTGGGCCAGGCGCCCCAGGCAGCCGAAAAACAGCCCATGACCCGGGAGAAGGTATTAAAACAGCTGAATAAGACGGGAGGGAGCCCCTTTTGTTTCCAAACACTCACAGCCCAAATCGAAGGAGATTTATTCCTTCCGGTTCAGGCGCTCAATGAGCTGCGCCGCGCCGGCTTTAAAGAGCTGGAGAAAAAGCTTACCGGCGCCGCATTGGCCATTGGACATTCTTCTGCGGACCCGACATCCCAGCCCGTTCTTATCCAAAACATAGCTTCGCGGTCCCGGCCCGTTCTTACCCAAACCGCAGCCCCCCAGTCTCAGCCCGTCCTCACGGCCTTCCTGGAAGAAACAGCCCAGCTTTCTCCTGTCCTGGCCCGCGATGAGATATCGGTGGTTTATCTGGACGCGGACGGTTTCGGCCCGGACCAGTGGAGGGATATCGCTGACCGCTGCCACAACAGGGGAAAACAGTGCTGGCTGGCCCTTCCGCAGATATTCCGGTCCCATGCGCAGAGATACCTGGGGGACAGCCGTCATCTGCTGTGTCAGGCCGGCTTTGACGGCGTGTTAATCAGGGCACTGGAGGAGACCGTATGGCTGAAAGACCTTATGGAACAGGAAATGCCCGGATTCCCCCTGCCCTTTGGCATGGACGCTTCGGTATATGGCTGGAACAGCCGGTCCGCCAGAGTGCTGGCATCTGTGGGCGCCTCCATGCTCACCATGCCCTGGGAGCTGAACAGCCGTGAGCTGGAGCCTGTTCTTGCGTCATGCCGCGGCCTGGGGCTGACCAGCGAGCTCATTATCTATGGAAACGCGCCTATGATGGTATCTGCCCAGTGCATCACCAATACGGTGAAGGGGTGTACCCATAAACGGGGGACACTTATGATGAAGGACAGGACAGGCGCCGTACTTCCTGTAAAGAACCATTGTTCCTTCTGCTACAATACCATTTACAATCCCGCGCCCCTGTCCCTGCTGGGCAGCGAAAAGCTGGTGCGCCGTCTCATGGCGGAGCGCCTGCGCCTTCAGTTTACGGTGGAGGGAACAGAGCAGACAGAAAAGGTACTCGACGCATTCATCGGTTCCTTTGTATATAACAGGGATGTGGATGTCCCCTTCAGAGACTTTACCAGGGGACATTTTAAGCGCGGAGTGGAGTGAGGCTTATGACCAATCTGATTGTAGAAATATCCAAATATCTGATGATACTGCTGATGGCGGTCTACACCTATGCGAATTTCCGCTTTTTTTCCTTCCCGGATATGGAGCGCAAGCGCAAGGTATGTGCCAGGCAGAACCGGGCCATGTTCGCCATTCATTTTCTGGCGTACCTTGTTATGTTTCTGAAAACAGAGGACGAGGGGATGCAGGCCATGCTTCTGGCGTTTTACGGGGCCCAGGTGGTCTTTTTCCTGTGCTATATTTATCTGTACCGCCTGCTGTACCGGAATGTGTCCAGACTGCTGGTTAACAACGCCTGCATGCTGTTATGCGTGGGCTTTATCATGCTTACCCGGCTGTCCATGGCAAAGGGCCTGGACAAGGCCCTGCGCCAGTTTGCCATTGTGGTCATATCCGCGGTCCTGGCCTGGCTGGTGCCCTATATTATGGAGCGGGTATGGCAGCTTTACAAGCTTCAGTGGGTGTATGCGGGGGCAGGGCTCCTCATTCTTCTGGTGGTATGGGCTGCCGGCAATGAAAGCTTCGGGGCCCAATTGTCCCTTACCATAGCAGGTGTGTCCATCCAGCCGTCGGAATTTGTGAAGCTGACCTTTGTATTCTTCGCAGCGTCCATGTTCTATCAGTCCACGGATTTTAAGACCATTTTCCTGACAACGGCTGTGGCCGGTGCCCATGTTCTGGTGCTGGTGCTTTCCAAGGATTTGGGAAGCGCTCTGATTTTCTTTGTCACTTACCTGCTGATGCTGTTTGTGGCCACGGGAAGCTGGCTGTATCTGATAACGGGAAGCGCTCTGGGAACGGGAGCCGCCCTGGCAGCCTATCAGCTGTTCGACCATGTGCGCCGCAGGGTGGCGGCCTGGAGCAACCCGTGGGCCGATATAGAAAACAAAGGATACCAGATTACTCAGTCCCTTTTTGCCATTGGCACAGGGGGATGGTTTGGTATGGGACTCTGCCAGGGAATGCCGGGAAAGATACCGGTGGTGGAGAAGGATTTTATATTTTCAGCGGTGTCGGAGGAGATGGGGGCCATTTTTGCCATCTGCGTACTTCTTATCTGCCTGGGCTGTTTCATTCAGTTCATGATGATTGCAGCCAGAATGCAGGCCGTGTTCTACAAGCTGATAGCATTTGGTCTGGGAGTGGAGTATATCGTGCAGGTATTTCTGACTGTTGGCGGTGTGACCAAATTCATACCGTCCACAGGAGTGACGCTGCCCTTTGTCAGCTACGGAGGAAGCTCCATCCTGGGAACATTCCTGCTGTTTGGCATTATCCAGGGTCTTTATATCCTGAAACGCAACGATGAGGAAGAAACCGGAGAGGAGGTGATGCCATGAGTAAGAAGACGGATACCGGCTCAAAGTCCAATCAAACATCCAACCGCAGCATTCTGGGCATCACCTATGTGGTGGCGGCCCTGTTCCTGGGACTGGCAGCCTATCTGGGGTATTTTCTTCAGGTGAAAAGCGAGGATGTAATAAACAACTCCTATAACGCAAGGCTGGACAGCTTTTCGGACCGTATCGTGAGGGGCAGGATTCTGGCATCAGACGGTACGGTGCTGGCCCAGACTCAGATGGACGGCGAGGAAAATGAGACAAGGGTGTATCCCTTCGGAGATATCTTTGACCATGCGGTGGGCTATTCCACCAAAGGCAAGACGGGAATCGAGGCCCTTGCCAATTTCTATCTGCTGACTTCCCATGTGAACCTGATGGAGCAGGTGGGAAATGAACTGACCGGCAATAAGAATCCGGGAGACGATGTATACACCACCCTGAATACAGAGCTTCAGCAGGCTGCCTACACCGCGCTGGGAGCCAGAAAGGGAGTGGTCATTGCCATGGAGCCGGATACCGGCAAGATACTCGCCATTGTATCAAAGCCCGGCTACGACCCCAACAGCCTGCTGGGGGACTGGGAAGCCCTGACCGCACAGGAAAATAAAGAGGGCCAGCTTTTAAACAGGGCCACCCAGGGACTTTATCCCCCTGGTTCCACCTTTAAGATAGTGACCGCGCTGGAATATATGCGGGAACATCCTGCGGATTATAAGAATTACCAGTTTGACTGTGACGGTGTGTATGAGAACGGAGAATACCGGATTAAGTGCTATCACGGTACGGCCCATGGCCATCAGGATTTCACCCTGGCTTTTGCCAATTCCTGCAACGGCGCGTTTGCCAGCCTGGGTCTTGAGATGGACCTGGGAAAATGGAACAGCACCGCGGGAGAGCTCCTCTTTAACGGACCTCTCCCGCTGAGCGGAATTCCCTATAAGCAGAGCGCCTACAACATGAAACCCGGAGCCGGAACCTGGGAAATTCTGCAGACCTCCATCGGACAGGGAACAACCCAGATTACGCCCCTTCACAATGCCATGATTACGGCTGCCATAGCCAACGGAGGCACCCTGATGAGGCCCTATTTTCTGGACTCTGTTGTCAGCGCGGGAGATGAAACCATCAAAAAGTTCATGCCCGCCGCCTACGGAAGCCTTATGAGCGCGGAGGAGGCAGCGGGACTTACGGAGCTTATGAGAGCGGTTGTCACAGAGGGGACGGGGTCGGCTGTGCGCACAGATGCTTATACGGTGGCGGCAAAGACAGGGTCTGCCGAGTTTGAGACAGGAAGGGAAACCCATGCCTGGTTCACCGGATTTGCGCCGGCTGAGTCACCGCGGCTGGTGGTGACGGTTCTGGTGGAGGAAGGCGGCAGCGGAGGAAAGGCGGCGGCCCCTATAGCCAGACAGCTTTTTGATATCTATATGGGCCGTTGAGCCGGATTTTCGGCAAACAGCTCTTTTAATTCCCGGATGAACTGCTTTTCACGGGAATTCATGGTGTAGGAGGCGTGATGCAGGCAGTAGGCGTCCATTCCAAAGGGAGAATCCACAATGGAAATCTCCACGCAGTCTTCGCTGTATGTATCGGTAAAGCGTTTCATCATCACGGTGACATACCGGCTCTGGCGGATGGCGTCGATGAGGCCGCCACGGTCGAACACATATAAAATATTATTGTCATTTTTAAAATTTAGAATTTTCAGCCATTCATCAAACTTAAAATTTTCATACATGATGAACTTATAATCGGGTATGCTGTCAAAAGGAATCTCCTTCTTACGTGAAAGGGGGTTCTTTTTTGATGCCAGAAGGATCAGGGGGCGGTTGCGGGCAATGGGAATCAGCTTCAGATTATGCTTTTTCGCAAGAGCATAATAGGTGTCGCTGACCGTATCAAAGCAGTAAAACAGGGACATTCTGTACCTCTGTTCCACCACGTCGCGAATGGTCTGGATAAGGCCGGTTTCCTTAAATGAGTCCTCGCAGGCTGTGGGCGGTTTTTTCTTCTTGAATTTAAGAAAATGGTTCATGAAGTCAAATGAATAGGTACAGGAAATGGAAAGGTTGTCCTTATGGCTGAACATGGACGGAATGTTGTGGATGGTCTCCAGCTCAGTGGCAATTTTTCTGGCAGATTTAAGAAACAGCTCTCCCTCACTGGTGAGGCGTATGCCGCTGTGCTGCCGGCAGAAGATGGGAAAACCAAGTTCCTGCTCCAGATTCTTGATGCATACGCTTAAGTTTGGCTGCAGCATCTGCAGGTTCTGGGCTGCCTTGTTGATGGAGCCGCACTCCACGATTTCAATTACATATTCAAAGTATTTAATATCCATAGATAACCCCTCTGTCATATATGCGGCCTTTATATAGTCCCCACCTAATTATATGATTTTCCATATAACATATCAAGTATTAATATAACACAGAAGGCTTTCCAGATGGTATGCTGTTGTTAACGGAAAATTGTCGACAATAAGTCCAATAAAACTAAAAGTGCGCACGAATCAAATTAAATACAGTCAAATGATGTGGAGGGGTATATAATGACAGAAATTAAACAACCGACAAGCGCCTTATCTTCACCAAGATTTTGTAATATGGGAACATTCATGAGAATGCAGAAAGTGGACTCAGCAGAGGGGCTGGATTTCGTCATTGCAGGGGCTCCCTTTGACACAGCCAGCTCCTTCCGGTCCGGCTCACGCTTTGGTCCCAACGCAATCAGGAATATCTCAGCCATGATGAAGCCCAACAATGTAATCATGCAGGTAAATATCATGGATGGGTTAAAGGGCGGGGATATAGGTGATTTTAATGTGACTCCGGGTTACATACACCCAACCTACCAGGCAATTGAAGAAGGGGTTGCCGGCATCCTGAAGGAAAACGCATGTCCCATCGTACTGGGAGGCGACCATTCCATCACGCTGGCGGAGCTTCGCGCGGCTGCCAAAAAGTACGGTCCCGTCGCCCTGGTGCACTTTGACTCCCACTCCGATTTATGCGATGAGGTATTTGGCCAGAAATATAACCATGGCACGCCATTCCGCAGGGCGTTGGAGGAAAACCTTATGGATGCGTCCCATTCCATCCAGGTGGGGATGCGCGGATCCCTGTATGACCCGGATGAGCATAAGATGGCGGCAGAGCTGGGAATGAAGCTGATTCCGGCCCACAAGGTAAGAGAAATGGGGCTGAAGACACTGGTTAAGACGATTCTGGAACGGGTAGGTGATAAGCCATGCTTCCTGACCTTTGACATTGACTTTGTAGACCCCGCATATGCTCCCGGAACAGGCACTCCTGAGGTAGGAGGCTTTACTTCCCTGGAAGCCCTGGAGCTGGTACGGAATATCAAGGATTTGAACTTTGTGGGATTTGACCTTGTGGAGGTGCTTCCGGCATATGACCACGGTGAAATAACCGCTTATCTGGCAGCCAACATTGTATTTGAATACCTGTCCATCCTGGCAATGAAGAAAAAAGCAAAATAGCGGCAGCTGCAATGGAGGATAAGGCATGGAAAATGACAATAATGTGAACGGGAACCTAAATGACAACTCGGTATTAGACGCCCTGGTGCTTACCGGAAATCAGTGGAAAGGCGGGATAGCAAAGGCAGTCATTTTCACCTTGATTGCAGTCGTCATCTTTTTTGTCCCGATCACGGTAAGGGGAAGCACGGATGTCACCTTCGGCATCATATATAAAAATATTAAAGCTGGCCTGGGACTTGCGGGACTCTGGATGGGTGGACTTATCATCATGGGAAACGGCCTGGCCAGCGTATACGGAAAATATCTTTGTAAAAACAAGGATTCAGCTGTTTACAGGTACTATCAGGAGGATTCGGTGCTGCATCCGCTGTTTTACCTGCTGGGCAGTATATTTGCCCTGATTCTGGTACTGCACTACACCTTTCCCGCCTTTGAAGGGCCGGCGGCCATCGTCAGTCCCGGCATAGGAGAAACCGTATACTCCATTGCCATGGACGTAGCCTGGATTATTCCGGTCAGTGCGGTCTTCATGCCGTTTCTGCTGAATTACGGAATCGTGGATTTTATCGGAAGCCTGATGGAGCCTCTGATGCGGCCTGTGTTTAAGATTCCCGGCAGGAGTGCTGTCAACGCCATCGCGTCCTTTGTCAGCTCTGCCTCGGTGGGGGTGCTGATTACCAGCAAGCTGTACCAGCGTGGGATTTACACGAAAAAGGAAGCAGCTCTCATCGCCACGGGATTCAGCGCGGTCAGCGTGGGATTTGCCTATAAGGTGATAGAGACAGCCGATCTTTCGGAATATTTCCTGCCCATTTATTTTATCGCGCTGCTGGTGACGCTCATTGTCAGCTTCTTTATGGCCAGAATTCCGCCTTTGTCCCGCAAGGCGTCTGTGTTTGCAGACGGACGGCAGCAGACAAAGGAGGAGATTCAGGCGGAACGTGTACCTGCCAGGGCAGTGCTTAAGACAGGCGCGTCCAGGGCAGTCAAGAAAGCGGCCACTGCGCCCGGCCTTTTTAAGGAAATCCGGTCCAGTCTTCTGGACAGCTGTTATGTGCTGCCAAAGGTGATATCACTTCTGACGGCCGTGGGAATCATAGCAATGCTCATCGCCGCTTATACCCCGGTATTTAACTGGATTGGCAAATTATTTGCCCCCTTGCTTGTCCTGCTGCAGGTTCCCAACGCGGCTGAGATTGCGCCGGCCCTTCCGGTTGGAATCGCGGAGATGTTCCTGCCCGTGCTGATGATTGCCGATAAGGTCGGCACCCTGGCCGTGGGGGCCAGGTACATGGTGGTCACCGTATCCATGGTGCAGATTATCTTCTTTTCTGAAACCATCGTGGTCATGATGTCAACTAAGATACCCGTATCCTTGAAGGAACTGATTATCTGCTTCTTTGAACGGACCATTGTGGCCATACCAATCAGCGCATTGTTCATGCATCTATTATTTTAAAGAATAACGGTATATGTAGAAAACAGGGAGATTTCATGTTATAATCTCCCTGTTTGCTTTATTTTAAGGCGTGTTTTCACGCATTTGAGAAGAGAGGAGAATCTACGTGTTCCGAGCAGAGGATTATGTAAAAGTGGACAGTCTGTCCGAGGCGTATGAACTATGCCAGAAGCGCAGCAGCCTGGTTGTGGGAGGCATGGTGTGGCTTAAGATGACCAGTGTGACCAAGCGTACCATCGTGGACCTGTCCGGCCTGGGACTTGATAAAATCCAGGAAACCAAGGAAGAATTCAGGATTGGCGCCATGTGCACCCTGCGTCAATTGGAGACAGACCAGGGGCTTAACCAGTATTTCGGAGGCATTTTTAAGGAATGCACACGCCATATCGTGGGTGTTCAGATGCGCAACCTGGCTACGGTGGGAGGCAGCATTTACAGCCGCTTTGGTTTTTCCGACATCCTGACCTGCCTGATGGCCCTGGACACATATGTGGAGCTTTATCACGGAGGAATGGTGCCTCTGGAGGAATTTTCCAAACGGCCTGTGCGCCGGGATGACAGGGATATTCTGGTGCGCATTATCATAAAAAAAGACGGAAGAAAGGCAGCCTACACCACCCAGAGAAATTCGGAAACGGATTTCCCGGTCATAGCCTGCTGTGTATCCCGGTGGGGCAATGACTGGTATGTGGCGGTGGGAGCCAGGCCGGGGAGGGCGCAGGTCGTGAAAATCAGGGACGACGGATACGACAGCCTGGCACAGCTTGCCGGGGAGGCAGCTGATTCCTTTACCTATGGCAGCAATACGAGGGCAAGCGGACCGTACCGCCGCCAGCTGGCTGCTGTGTATACAAGGCGCCTTATGGAGAGACTTACAGGAAGGAGCGTAAGCAAAGGATGAATATTGAGTTTCGGTTAAATGGAAAAAACGTGCAGGCAGAGGCGCAGCCGGACGACCTTCTCCTGGATTTGGTGAGGAGTCTGGGATGCTGCAGCGTGAAACGCGGCTGTGAGACAGCCAACTGCGGCCTGTGCACCGTATGGCTGGACGGAAAGCCTGTGCTGTCATGCTCCACCCTGGCTGTGAGGGCAGACGGCCGCCATGTCACCACTCTGGAAGGACTTCAGAAGGAAGCAGAGGAATTCGGCATGTTTCTGGCAGCGGAGGGCGGGGAGCAGTGCGGATTCTGCAGCCCCGGCTTCATCATGAATGTGCTGGCCATGGAGCGGGAGCTTAAAAACCCGGATGAGGAGAGCATCAAGGAATATCTGGCCGGCAATCTGTGCCGCTGCAGCGGATATATGTCCCAGCTGCGGGCGGTTAAGAAATATCTGGAATCGAAACAGGAGGTGTGAGCGGATGGGATATACAGACGATAAGACATCTGAGGGTGCAAGGGGCGGCAGCACATATGCCGGACGGAATTTCCGGGTGGTAGGCGCCCCCTTTATCAAGAAGGATGCCAAGGCCCTGGTGACAGGCAAGCCGGTGTTCACAGACGATTTGGCTTTAAAGGAATGCCTGGTGGTAAAGGTGCTCAGAAGCCCTTACGCCCATGCCATGGTCCGGGAGATAGACTGCGGCGTTGCCGCCAAGATACCGGGGATTGAGTGCATCCTCACATGGAAGGACGTGCCGCAGAGCCGTTTCACTATGGCAGGGCAGACTTATCCGGAGCCCAGCCCCTATGACCGGCTCATACTGGACCGCAGGCTGCGTTTCGCGGGAGACGCGGTGGCAATCGTGGCAGGAAAGGACGAGGCAGCGGTGGATCATGCCATGCGCCTCATACGTGTAAAATATGAAGTGCTGGAACCGGTGCTGGACATGCACGATGCCAAGGACGGCAATGTTCTGGTGCATCCGGAGGAGGACTGGAAGAGTCTCTGTGATGTGGGCGCCGACAACAGACGCAATCTCTGCGCTTCCGGCATTGAGGGCCATGGGGACCTGGAACAGGCATTTGCGGGCTGCACTCATGTGATAGAGCGGGTGTACCACACCAAGGCCAACCAGCAGGCCATGATGGAGACATTCCGGGCCTTCACCCATATGGATGTGTACGGAAGGCTGAATGTGGTGGCATCCACCCAGATTCCATTCCATACCAGAAGAATCCTGGCCCATGCCCTGGATATACCTAAATCCAGAATTCGCGTCATCAAGCCCAGAATCGGAGGCGGTTTCGGGGCAAAGCAGACGGTTGTGGCGGAGATATACCCTGCCATTGTGACCTGGAAAACAGGAAAACCCGCCAAAATCATTTACAGCCGTTATGAGTCCCAGATTGCGTCCTCACCCCGCCACGAGATGGAGGTACGGGTGAAGCTGGGATGCGACGACAGCGGTATCCTGAAAGCCATGGATGTATATACATTGTCAAATACAGGGGCCTATGGGGAACATGGCCCCACCACTGTGGGTCTGTCCGGCCATAAGTCCATTCCGCTGTACCACACGCCCGAGGCTTTCCGGTTCAGCTATGACGTGGTTTACACCAACCGGATGTCGGCCGGGGCATACCGCGGATACGGGGCAACCCAGGGAATCTTTGCCGTGGAATCAGCGGTCAGCGAGCTGGCGGCAGAGCTGGGCATGGATCCGGTGAAATTAAGGGAACTTAACATGGTCAAAGAAGGGGACGTCATGCCGGCCTATTACGGTGAGACGGCGGACAGCTGCGCTCTGGACCGCTGTGTGGCCAGGGTCAAAGACATGATAGGATGGGACGGAAAATACCCCAGACGCCAGGTGAGCGGATCAAAGGTGCGCGGCGTGGGACTGGCCATGGCCATGCAGGGCTCCTCCATATCCGGGGTGGATGTGGCAGGCGCTACTATTAAGATAAACGACGACGGTTTTTACAACCTGATTATCGGTGCGGCCGACATGGGAACGGGCTGCGACACCACGCTGGCCCAGGTGGCTGCCGAATGTCTGGGCTGCGAGCTGGATGATATCGTGGTATTTGGGGCTGATACGGATATATCCCCCTATGACTCCGGTTCCTATGCTTCCAGCACTGCCTATCTGACCGGAACAGCCGTGGTAAAGACATGTGAAGCCCTGAAGGAAAAAATTCTCCACAAGGCAGCCAAATACCTGGAAACAGGAGTGGAGGAGCTGGAGTTTGACGGAAAGCGGGTATATAAGCTGGCCTGCGGGGAGGACGGTACCAAAAAGGAAATCTCCATAAAGGATCTGGCAAACAGGGTGCAGTGTGCCAATGAGGACGCCCTTCAGGTGACCCAGTCCCATTCCTCGCCCATATCTCCGCCGCCTTTTATGGCAGGAGCCGCCGAGGTGGAGGTGGATCTGGAGACGGGACAGGTGGAGTTAATCAAATTCGCTGCCGCGGTGGACTGCGGAACGCCTCTCAATGAAAATCTGGCAAGGGTCCAGACTGAGGGCGGACTGGTCCAGGGAATTGGCATGGCCCTGTATGAGGACGTAAGCTATTCAAAGGACGGAAAGGTCCATGAGAACTCCTTTATGCAGTATAAGGTGCCCAGCCGTCTGGATGTGGGCAGAGTGCAGGTGGAGTTTGAGAGCAGCTTCGAGCCCACCGGCCCATTCGGCGCTAAATCCATCGGTGAAGTGGTCATCAACACGCCGTCCCCGGCCATTGCCAATGCGGTTTACAATGCGGTAGGAGTGAGAATACGGGAACTTCCCATAACCGCGGAGAAAGTATTTAAGGGGATGAACGGGCTGGATTAAAGTCTGGCAGGATACCGGTATCAGCATGGCTGTCCGGCGTTTATCCAATCCCGCTTCCCAATACCTGCCAGCCCTGAAATAGCAGATAAGCCTTGCATATCCTTTCCAAAAGTTGTATACTAAGACCAGTTATGATTGCGTAACCGGGACAATAGATGCTGTGCCTCATACATGCGGGACGCACGCTGGGACTATCAGGGACCCGTCCGGTACAGACGCAGATCAGGTTCACACCAACACCAGGAGGAATTGCAATGATTGAAGCAACGAGCTGCGGCGGTGTGGTTATATTTCGTGGTAAAATCCTCGTCCTTTATAAGAATTACAAGAACAAGTATGAGGGATGGGTTTTGCCTAAGGGAACAGTAGAAGCTGGCGAAGAGTATAAAGAGACGGCCCTCCGTGAAGTGAAGGAGGAGACCGGTGTCAGTGCATCCATTATCAAGTATATCGGCAAGAGCCAATACTCCTTTAACACTCCCCAGGATGTGGTGGAAAAGGACGTACACTGGTATCTGATGATGGCCGACAGCTATTACAGCAAACCACAGCGGGAAGAGTACTTTCTGGATTCCGGGTATTATAAGTTCTACGAGGCATACCATCTGCTGAAGTTTTCCAATGAGAAGCAGATACTGGAAAAGGCTTATAATGAGTATCTGGATTTGAAGAAGAGTAATCTTTGGGGAAGCAAGAAGTATTTTTAGGTAAATAAGTACGTATATGAGGGCGTTCTGCGAGAGCAGGACGCCCTTTCTACACCAATTTTACACCAGATGACATAATAAGGCATCAATTTTAATTAGTAAAGAAACTAGATGGTCGAAGCTTGTATCTGTATAATGGTCTCATAAATTAAGACACTTTTTCGGACAAATATTAATGAATCTGATATACTAAAATCAGTATGAAAGTG
>PPYF01411177.1_pt1 | contig 150249 bp, 97 predicted proteins | sample 1559871 | NCBI WGS metagenome assembly PPYF01 (sample SAMN08240021, study PRJNA423297) | Human gut metagenome, whole genome shotgun sequencing project. | reverse complement strand
CTCTAAGTTTGCAGTTAATAGATAAGAGGTCGGAAATTTATTTTAAAAAAGTCAAGCGAGACGAATAATTACCTCCGCATCTTATCAGGAAAATATCAGTCTTATTATCTTTGTTGTATTAAGATAAAGACTGATAGGCGGGAAGAGGACACCATAAAAGAGAAAGCACTTGAGGCTAGCCCACGTAACGGCCTCTCTCCGCCAAGCTGCAAAGCTCCGATAGAATATCAAGGTTGCGAGCCTATTTAGAGTTTAGAGTTCAAACAGCTTTTACCAGTCTTAGAAAAGTACAGCAAAAATATGAAAAAATTATTTATTGGAATTGATTTTTCAAAGGAGAAACTTGACGCGACGATAATTCTCGCATGTGGAATGAACGAAATAGGCTCCCGTGAGTATGGGTGTTTCCCAAATAACACTACGGGCTACCGCAAGTTATGTAATTGGGTTAAAACAAACGCTTGGAATACAATTGCTGAGGAATGGCTATTCTGTGGAGAAGACACAGGTTCATGTAGTATAGGACTGAGCAAATGGCTTTACGGAAAAGGCTATGACATATGGATTGAGAACGCTTACGCCATAAAACATAGCAGTGGTATCCAGCGTGTGAAAAACGATAAGGCGGACTCAGCAATCATTGCTGAATACGCATGGAGGCAACAGGACAAGGTTGTACCCTTTGAACCATTGAATGAATCCCTTGCGCAACTAAGGGAGATTTTCCTCTATAGGCATAAGCTAGTTGGGCAAAGAGTGGCAATGGAATTACGAAAAGAGGACAAATCACAATCAAACAAGTCAAAAGCAATATCCTTCATCAACCGCAAGAGCAAACACCTTATTGCGGAGATAAACAAAACAATTGCCGAATGCGATAAGGCCATTGATAGCATAATAGAGGCGGATGAGGAACTGAAAGAAAATTATGCTATTATAACCTCAATAAAAGGCGTAGCCAGGCAAAACGCAACCTGTATGTTGGTCTACACAAACAACTTCAAAAAATTCGGATATGACCCAAGAAAGATTGCATGCTATTATGGAGTTGCCCCCTTTGGTAAACAATCCGGAACGAGTGTAAATACACCTGCTCATACAAGCCATTTCGCCAATAAACTTATTAAATCATTATTAGGACAAGCAGCTCATATAGCCAAAATATATAATCCCGAAATTAGAGATTACTATCAAAGACTGATTAGTAAGGGAAAGAAGCCTCAAGTGGCTTTAATAGAAAGGAAAAAGAACGAGAAGTTAATTTATTGTTAAACGGAATAAGAGATTAGGATATTAGCATAGAATACGTGGGAATCTCTCACCTTCGTCCGTTCCATGTTCAAGGCCTTCGCAATGCCAATTATCGGGAACGAACAACGCAGAAAGCCCACGCCGATATGTACAACACCCGTAGCCCCCCTTTGTTTATCAAAGTGAGGCACGGATGTATATAAATACACATCAGGAGGACGTCTTTGTTGCTGTTAGTCATTCCGATAGGTCAAAGTTTGCGAAGTTTTGAACATAAATGACAAACGCTTGTAAACGTCTTCTCAATATAAACATCTCTCCCTCGCCACCCGGAGGCTTTCTGCGGAAGAGACCGTTGCAAATGTATAAAAAAATACGGATGGAAAAGGTAATGTGAATCAGAAACTTTTTGAATACTGGTTATTTTGCCCTCTTTTTTCCTTTGCCGGGCGAAATGCGCTTGTACTGACATCTTATAAGAAAGAGGAGTGATCTCCCAATTTCGGGCACGAAACAGGCCTTAAACTACAAAAGCCGGGGCGTAAGACCTCGGCTTATATTTTTATCTTCTTATCAGGAAGCTTGGCTCATTGGAGACTTTTTTCAAAAATCTCTGTTTTTTTCGAAGTTTCTGTTTTCTCAAAGGTTGTTATTATAACACCTTGAACTCATACCCTTCCTCTTTCAGGAATTCAATGGCACGAGGAAGTGCATATTGCAGGTTACCATTATTCCAGGACTTCAGCGAATCATGGAAAGTGATGATGGAACCGTTGCGTGCATAGCGCTTCACATTGTTCAATACCTGTTCCGGGCGCATCCGTTTACTATAATCACGAGTTACGAGATCCCACATGATAATGCGGTAATGATAGCGCAAGGTATAATACTGCCGGAACCCCATGTGTCCGTGTGGCGGGCGGAAGAGATCGGAATGAATAATTTCGTCTACCTTTCTGGCGTTTGCGAGGTAATCCGGATTAGAATATTCAAATCCACGGATGTGGTTGAAGGTATGGTTACCGATGCGGTGTCCGTGTTCTACCACCATCCGGTATTCATCCGGGTGCTTGCGTATATTGTCGCCTACCATAAAGAAGGTAGCTTTAATATGATGCTTTTCCAATACTTCCAGTACCCAGGGAGTTACTTCAGGGATGGGACCGTCGTCAAAAGTCAGATAGACTGCCCGTTCATTCGGATCCATCCGGAAGATAGCTTGTGGATACAACGCCCGGAAAAGCCAAGGTGGTTGTTCTATAAACATGAGAGTCTGTGTTAAACAAGTATTAAGTAATAAGTATTAAGTATTATCCATGCGGAAAACATATCGGAAGCTATGGTAATACTTAATACCTGATACTTAATACTTACTATTTATTTCCCTTTCATTCTTGTCACGTACTCGTTATAAAGTTGGTCGAGCTGCGTGGAGTAATGTTTCGCGAGTTCTTCTGATTTGTATTTTTCCATTAAGCGGACTTCGGCGTCAAGCAAGCTGGCGTTGTACACGAAGTTTTCGCCGGCGATGGCAAGCTGGTTATCGTTCAGGCTAAGATACCAGATCATGTATTCGAGCGATTTGTTGGCAAGCTCGTCGATGATCTTGTTGGCTTTCTCGTTCTGTCCCAGTTGGTAATAAGATTCTGCCATTTGGAAGGCGCCGTTTGCCCAGTCGTACGGTACGTTGTATGACGGAATCATCTTTTCGGCGTAGTCGAGTGCGGCGAGTGCCTTATCCTTCTTGCCTTCTTTGATAAGCTGGCCTACGAGTTGCGTGAAGATACGGCGGTGCGTGTAGCACATACGCATCACGTTCTCGTCGATATAGATACCCGGTTTGTCGATACCGCCGAACTTGAACTTGTTCATCAGGTTGTCGTACATCTTTTCGCTGTCAATCTTGCTGTCCAGTTTGTCCGTATCGAACGGTGTGAAACGATAGGCAAGACCTTCCTGCATAAAGTGGTTGCCCATGCCCAGATGGTTTTCGCTTCCTACGGTGATTGCCATATAGATAGGACGTTCCCAGTTGGCATTGGCAAGCATTTCGAGCATCATTAGTTCACTCTTGTAGAGGGCGCGTTTCGGGTTGCCGTTGGCGTCTCTAAGGGTGATTGTCATGTATTCGGGGATAGAGTCGCCCAGAGCTTCCGGTATCTTCATGCCGGAGCGGCGTACGGCTTCTTTGTCCACCTTCATTACGATGCTGTCCGTAGGGATAAGCGGCAGTTGGATATCTTTTCCAGTCTTTTTGAGAAGCTCTTTCAACTGGTCGTTCTTACCGAGCATCCAGCGGTTGATGATTTCCTTCAATTCGTATGGATTCTCACCGAAAATGGAGTGAACGAGTGATAATATGGTAGTGTCTCCCTGTGCAGCCAGTTCGTTTGCCTGTTTGAAATAGCTGTCGATGAAAGCCTTCATTTCCGTACGGATAGGGATATATTCATTTTGTCCTTCCACATATTCCACACGGTCCCAAGTGATAGGAAGCGACGGGGAATCGTAGGCCGGACGTTTCATTTGGTCGATATACCAATCTGTTTGCAGATAACTTAGGTTACAGGTGCGGGCATCTGTACGGAAGCCTTCCGTTTCCTGGTTGTACCACAATGGGAAAGTATCGTTATCACCATTGGTATAGATAATCGGATTTCCTTTTTCCTGTAAGGTCATCAGGTAGTTCTGTCCGAAGTCGCGGGCAACGAAGCGTCCGCTACGGTCGTGGTCATCCCAAGTCTGTCCCGCCATCTGGATGGGGACGAACAAACAGAGCACTGAAGCCAGTACGGCTGCCGGAAGTTCCTGCATCTTGCAGTATTCTCGCAGCATACGGATGATACCTGCCACTCCCATACCTACCCAGATGGCAAAGGCGTAGAACGAACCGGCATACGCGTAATCTCGTTCACGGGGTTGTGCAGGGGTTTGGTTGAGGTAGAGCACGATAGCGATACCTGTCATGAAGAACAGGAAGAAGACCACCCAGAATTGCTGGATACCCCGCTGGCTATGATAAGCCTGCCAGAAGAGTCCGATTAAGCCGAGAATCAGCGGCAGACAGTAGAATACATTGTGTCCTTTATTGTTTTTGAGATCCTGCGGAAGCAGTTCCTGATTACCTACCAGCAAGTTGTCGATAAACGGAATACCGGTGATCCAGTTGCCGTGTTCAATTTCTCCGCTACCCTGTATGTCGTTCTGCCGTCCGGCAAAGTTCCACATGAAATAACGCCAGTACATGAAGTTCAACTGGTAGGAGAAGAAGAATTTGATATTTTCCCATTGGTTAGGCATGTTCACCATTACCATTTCTCCACACTGGTCGTAAGGAACGTCGTGTCCTTTGATGTCTACCCATTGCTTGTAGAGTGGTGCGTGTGACGAGCTGTACATACGCGGGAAAAACATATTCTGTGCATATTCGTATTCCACACGTCCGGGAAGTTCGATATAAGAGTCTTTTTCGTCGGGAGAAGTCTTTTCCTTGCGGACAAACTTGCTTCCTGCTTCCGACTGGCGCGGAATACAATAGCCGTCTTTTACGTCGAGTGCCACTTTCGAAGAGAAAGCAGGGCCGTAGAAGAGCGGACGGGTTCCGTATTGTTCACGGCCGAGGTATTCGCCCAGGGTGAATATATCCTCCGGTGAGTTTTGGTCCATCGGAGTGTTGGCAGTAGAACGGATAACGATCAGTGCGTAAGAAGAATACCCGATTACGATCATCATGGTGCACAGCAATGCTGTGTTCATGGTGCGGGCGGTGATACGCCATCTCTCTTTGATTTTAGCCTGTACACTCGGAGCAAGATAAAGTCCCAGTGCGGCAATAACCAAAATACCGATGATGATACTGCTGGCTCCGTGTCCGTAGAATGGGATACCCAGCAAAGCGATCGTCAGGATAAAGGAGATAGCCATGCGCGCTTTGTTCTTTTCGGTGTAACTTTCGTATACACCCCAAATCAGAGCGGCCGCAAGCAGAATGATATAAACCACTACGCCCGAATTGAATGACATTCCGAGTCCGTTGACGAACAACAGTTCAAACCAGCCACCTACTTTCACGATACCCGGTACGATGCCGTAAAGCACGGCTGCAACGAGCACCATTGAACCTAATAGCGCTATTAACGAACCTTTGGCGGTAGCATTCGGCGTTTTTTTGTAGTAGTATACCAATACGATGGCAGGCAGACAAAGCAAGTTCAATAAGTGCACACCGATACTCAATCCGGTCAGATAGGCAATGAGGATAATCCAACGGTCGCTGTGCGGCTGGTCGGCTACGTCTTCCCATTTCAGTATCAACCAGAAAACAACAGCGGTAAAGAGGGAGGAGAAGGCATATACTTCACCTTCCACGGCCGAGAACCAGAATGTGTCACTGAATGTATAAACCAGTGCACCGATCAGTCCGCTACCCATCACTGTGATAAGCTGTCCTTTGGTGATATTGTTTTCGTCAGTGATAATCAGTTTGCGTACCAGGTGGGTGATGCTCCAGAAAAGGAACAGGATACAGGCGCCACTCATGAGGGCACTCATGTAATTCACCATTTTAGCAACAGTTGTTACGTCGGAAGCAAATTGAGAAAACAGATTCGCCACTAGCATGAAGAAAGGTGCGCCGGGCGGGTGTCCGACTTCCAGTTTATAGCCGGTGGTTATGAACTCCGGGCAATCCCAGAAACTTGCGGTCGGTTCTATTGTCAGGCAGTAGACGGTTGCCGCAATGATGAATGTAAGCCAACCCATAAGGTTGTTTACGGTTCTGTACTGTTTCATTAGCACTATCGTAGTTTATTCGTTAAAAACAAATTATGAGGTCGCAAAGATAGTGATTTGTAAGGATAATGAGGAAGAAAGTAAGAAATATTAAGTAACGGAGGGGTGATTTACTATCTCTTTCACTCTTCCGGAAGGCGGGAACTTGTGTGTTGGCAAGTAAGGAATTTGTTTTTAGCCCTTTAATAAATAAGCTCTGGTGTATTAGAGATAAACTTCCTTTATCCTGTTAGTGAACTTCTTTTGCCTTAATAACAAACTTCCTTTTCATTAATCATAAACTATAATTGCAAGTTTTGTTTTTATAAATGAAACTTGCAATTATAAAAACAAAGCTTTCAATTTTATAAACGTAACTTGGGTTTATAGATTATCCTTAGTCAATCATAACTTTCCTGTTAGAGAAGAACAAGTTTACTATTAAGACGACGGAAGTTTACTATTAATAGATTGGTTCTTAGGTGTTAACACTTGAGACATCAGCTGTTAATGGTTGAGATTTCAGGTATTAATACTTGGGTTGCTGTATATATATGTTTGGGATATTGAATATGTGTATCCTTTAATGATGGTGATGATGTTCCCCTAAAACCCGATGAGGCAGTGTGCCGTGTCCCAATAGCTCGATGGGGCAGTTGAAGTTTCTTTCCAGCCATTCGGTAGTGACGCCCGTGTCCGGATGGTAATCCAGCGTTTCGTTGACGCAGGCGATGGATTTTACCTGTTGCAATACAGTGCCGATGTCGTGACTGACAAGGATAATGGCACATTCTTTATTGATTTCAGCCAATAACTCATAAAGGCGTGCTTCGAAACGCTTGTCGATATACGTGCTGGGCTCATCGAGAATCAACACTGCAGGATCCGAGATGATGGCACGTCCTAACAGGGCACGTTGCAGTTGTCCACCGCTTAATTGTCCGATAGAGCGGCTTTCAAGCCCTTCAAGCCCCATGCGGGCGATAATCTGTTTGCCTTTCTCTCTCTGTTCGGGAGTGAACCGGGAGGTAAGCGACTTCTGTATGCTCAAGCCGGACAGGATCACTTCTTCCACGGAAATAGGGAACTTCCGGTCTATGGTGCTGTATTGCGGTAGGTAACCGAGGAAAAGCTGGGATTTCGCGGAAGAACTTTGGTGGGAGTTTTTGGCAGATGTTTCTGTCGAAGTTCCTTCCGTAGATGTTCTTATGGGAGCCTTCTCGGGAGTATGGAATATAATTTCCCCTCCGGTTGGTTTCAACAAACCGAGGATGCACTTTATAAGCGTTGTTTTGCCGCCTCCGTTCGGACCTATAATACCTAGAAAATCCCGTTCGTAGATGCTTAGATTAACATCGTGGAGAACAGTGCGACCGTCATATCCGGCGGAAAGATTCTTTATTTCGATTATTGGTTTCATTATTGGAAAGGGCTTGATTGGTTCTTTCTTTATACGTTTATTTGGTGGTAGCTTGCGGCGCAAGGGCTTTGGCTACATTCAGCATCTCTTCCTCCCAGTCATAACTTAACGGGTTGATAGGGACTACTTTCGTTCCGGTTTGCTGCGCGATGGTTTCCGCATTGCGTTTGTCAAACTCCGGTTGAACGAAGATAACGCCTACATTTTCCGCCTGACAGACGTCTATCAGGTCTTTCAGATGAGCGGGAGAGGGTTCTTTGCCTCCTTCTTCGATCGAAATTTGATGCAATCCGTAGTCGCGGGCGAAGTAGGAGAGGGCCGGATGATAAATCATGAAGGCTTTGGCTGCTTCGGGGACAGAGAGTTGTCGGCGAATCAGGCTGTCGGTGTGCTGGATGCGCTGACAGAGAGAATCGTAACGGTTTCTATAATATGGTTCGTTTGCTTTATCCAGTTGGCTAAGGGCCTTGTAGGTGTTTCCGGCGATGATTAAAGCATTACCGGTAGAATTCCATACGTGTGGCTCTACGGCGTGGATATGGCCGTCGTGACTGTTGTGGCCGTGGGCATGGCCATGGTCATCATTATTGAGTATGAGGTCGATTCCTTTCGAGGTGTCGAACACTTGGATATGGGGAGTATTGTTCATCAGGCGGTCCATCCAGGTTTGTTCGAAGCCGATGTACCCGATGCGGAAATAGGCTTTGCTGTCTCCTAAAGAAACAAGTTGCTGGGGGATAGGATCGTATGTCTCCGGGCTGGAACCTTTGGGCACCATGCTGACTACTTTGAATTTATCTCCGGCAATAGCTTCGGTGAAATAACGTTGCGGTTCCAGTGTGACGGTTATCACCGGCTTTGTCTCGTCACCGTTACTTGCTTGGGAGGAACGTCCTGTGCAGGCTGCCATCAGGAGGCAAGCACCAAGAAGGAAAAGTGTTCTCATATCTTTTAGTTGTTGTTTCATGATTTTTTCTGTTTCGGGGTTTCAATCTTATCTTGTTTCTACTCTTGTTTCCGGGCCCGTAATATTTCCCGTTTACCACCCGGAGGTCCGGGGAGACGTTCTACTGTGAATCCGGCTGTCTGTAACATTCGGCGTACTACACCTTTGGCACAGTAGGTAGTCAGAATTCCGTCTTTATCTAATAAAACATAGAGGCGGTTGAATAGTTCTTGCGACCACATTTCCGGTTGCTTTTCCGGGGCGAAGGCGTCGAAATAGACTAGATTAAATGGAGAGTTGAGAGTTGAGAGTTGAGAGTCGGCTACGCTGTCATTGCTATTGTTCACTCTCAACTCTCCATTCTCAACTCTCAACTTATTCACGTCCGTTTCTATTTTTCGTAAGGTGAAGTGTGGCGTAAGCTGCACGTCTTTTTCCCAGGGCGATGTATGAAGCTGCTTAAACAATTCGATAGCCGATTGTTGTTCTTCTTCATTCGGGGTAAATTGCTCGTCGGTTGCTGTTTGTATTCGATGTATGGTAAGCTGCTCATCGCTGGAGATATATCCTAGCTGTTCTACTGTTTGCCAGTCTAGCGGATAGAGTTCCAACCCTGTATAGTGTATATTTCGTCTGCTTCTTTCCGCTTCTTCAAGGGTGAGCCAAGCGTTTAGCCCTGTCCCGAAGCCGATTTCAAGAACACGTGGAGTAGCGGCAGGAGAGGCTTTCAACCCCATATCGATGAAAATATGTTGAGACTCCGTGCGTGCCCCTTTCGTCGAATGATAATGTTCATTCAATTCCGGAACAAACAGAGTAGCGCTCCCGTCATCGGTTCTCTCAATTATTCTTTCCATCACTCAATCTTTAATACTTAATACCTAATACTTAATACTTAATACTTAAAAAAGACCTCTACCCCGCCATAGCATCCCAGGCACTTTCGAGCACATACAGGAGAAGGATATAACGTATCAGTTTGCCGACAAACATGGAAACAATAGTAAGCCATGTGTTGCTTCGCATAAATCCCAGTGCAATGGCGATCACCTCGCCAATGGCAGGAAGAAAGGTGAAGAATGCCATCAATGCCCCTTTCCCTTGCAGGAATTTCACCATTTTGTCTACCTTTTCTTTCTTTACCTTGAAGTATTTCTCAATCCAGCTAACTTTACCCAGACGTCCCATGTAGTAACAAGTCATTCCGCCCACTGTATTGCCCAGAGTGGCGGCTATCAGACAGGCTATCGGGGGCAAGCCGAGCTTCACCAATGCCACCAGTACCAGTTCGGAACTGAAAGGCACGATGCTCCCAGCCAATAAAGCCGAGATGAATAATCCCGGAAGTCCCCATTCTATGAGGAGTTGTATCGTTGAATCTACAAAAGCGTCCATATATTAAAAGCGAATAAGAGGATGAGGCCGACCAATGAAATGATAAAGAACACATTCGAACTTTTACTATTGGTCAGTACAAAGAAATGCCCGATCAGGATGCTGTTGCTTATGATAAGCAAAGGCAGCAGGGCACTGCAATATATCGGTTGCAAGGCAATCAGCAGGAACAGGAAGAGCGTCAGGTCTATCAAGAACTGGAGATAGGCACGTGTGCGTATCTTATCCTCAAATCCGGCAGCGATGCAATGGACAGCACTGACGATAAACATCACGAGCAGATAGCCCAGTATAGCCAATTCCCAGGGTTGAAGGATTTGTAAGTTAAAGATTTCTCCGAAAGCTAATAGCTGGTTGAAAGGGCGGTAGAACAACTCCATCTCATTATAGAAGAAGGCGTGTCCGAACAGCATCCAGTAGGGCAGCATCCATCCGAGCAGCGCGCCGCAAAAACTACGCGGAGTGAGCGACTGGAAACGGTAGGCTTCGAGCAACCAAAGCACCGAGAGGATGGTGAGCTGTGGGAAAAGAATACTTCCCGCTCCGATAAAGAAGAAGGAATAGAATAGATAGCCCGCAGCTTGAGCTTGCTGATAGCTTTTAAACAGAAAATAAATGGAAATAAGAGAACCTAGGGCGACAATGTCTCCTATGTATAGTAAATGCATTCCCGGACAGACGGTGACCAGCAGGAAATAAATAGCTGTCTGCATGGAAGCCCTCATGCGGATAATACTGAACTGGTTGTTCAGCTCTATCAGAAAGTAGCCGATGATTGCGTAAACCAGAAAGCTGACAATTCGTTCTGCCCATCCCGGAAGCAGTAAATCGCGGGTGGATTGCAAGAAAGAAGAGCTGTCCTTGGGTGTTGTTGAGGCTATGGAGTCGGGAAATAAAAAGTAAGTCAACACCCAGCATAGGGCGCAGATAAAGATAACGGCAGGCAGGGTCCACCGTCCTGCCGTCACTTGACTTTGTAGTCTTTTATTTCTCATTTGTCTGTCAGTTCTTTTGCCGCCCGGCGGGCATATATCATCGCTTTGTAGGATCTATATGCCGTGCAAATAGGGGATTTATGCCTGCCGTGGCGTATCATTACAGGTTGTTTCTTACAAATCGAATCCGATGTCGCGGCGGAAATACTTCTTGTCGAAGTCGATCATGTCTGCCACTTTGTAGCTCTGTGCCAGTGCTTCTTCTTTCGTTGCACCGTAAGAGCAAACGGCAATCACACGTCCGCCGTTCGTCACCACTTGTCCGTCTTTCATGGCTGTTCCGGCATGGAAGATGATGCTGTCGGTGGCGGCAGCCTGTTCCAGTCCGCTGATAGGGAATCCTTTTTCGTAGGCTTCGGGGTAACCGCCGCTGACAAGAATGACGCAGCCGGCCGAACGTGGGTCCATCACTAGTGTTTTCTCGTTCAGGTTGCCTGCCGCTGTGCCTTCAAGCAACTCTACGAAGTCGCTTTGGATGCGCAACATCACGCTTTCTGTTTCCGGGTCGCCCATGCGGACGTTGTATTCGATAACCATCGGTTCACCTTTCACCTTGATAAGACCGAGGAAGATGAAACCTTTGTAGGTGATCTTTTCTTCTTTCAAACCATTGATGGTCGGTTCGATGATACGTGTGCGTACTTTCTCCATATATACTTCGTCGGCAAACGGAACCGGAGTTACGCTACCCATGCCGCCTGTATTCAATCCTTTGTCACCTTCACCGATACGTTTGTAGTCTTTTGCTACAGGGAGGACTTTGTAGTTGTCTCCGTCTGTCAGTACGAATACAGAGCACTCGATACCGCTCAAGAACTCTTCAATCACAACGGTTGCCGATGCGGAACCGAACATGCCGCCGAGCATTTCTTTCAGTTCTTTCTTCGCTTCATCCAGCGTAGGAAGGATGAGAACTCCTTTCCCGGCACAAAGGCCATCAGCCTTCAGTACGTAGGGAGCTTCCAACGTTTCGAGGAAAGCGAGGCCCTCTTCGAGGTTTTTGGAAGTGATGCTTTTGTAGCGGGCTGTCGGGATGTTGTGGCGCATCATGAAGCCTTTGGCAAATTCCTTGCTGCCTTCCAGTTGCGCTCCTTGAGCCGAGGGACCGATCACGGCAATATGCTTTAGCTCCGGACGGTTTTGGAAGTAATCGTAGATTCCTTTTACCAACGGATCTTCGGGACCTACTACTATCATTTGGATGTTCTCTTTTAGAGCAAAAGCACTGATTGCTTCAAAATCGGTTGCTTTGATGTTGACATTCTCGCCTACGGCAGTTGTTCCGGCATTTCCCGGAGCAATGTATAGTTTTTCAACTTTCGGACTTTGGGCAATTTTCCATGCCAGTGCATGTTCGCGGCCGCCCGAGCCTAGTAATAATATCTTCATCTTTGTATTGTTATGGATTTATACTGTTATCTATGATTTGTATGGATACGGTGGTGTCTTTGTCAGTTTTATAAGTTCTGCTCAAAGTACCGGGTGATTTTCTCATGCAGATGTACACGGTCGCGTCCTGCTACGTTGTGCTTGTGGCACGGGTAGATAAACAGGTCGGGATAAGTGCGGGCATCTACACAGGCTTTCATGAACGACAGGGTGTGCTGTGGCACGCAGGTGTCGTCGTGGTCGTCGTGAATAATCAATAGGTGACCTTTCAGTTGGCCGGCAAGGTTTTTCAGGTTACATTCTTTGTAGCCTTCCGGGTTGCTTTCCGGTGTATCCATATAGCGTTCGCCGTACATCACTTCATAATAGCCCCAGTCGATTACCGGACCTCCGGCAACGCCTACTTTGAATATTTCCGGGTAACGAAGCATCAAGGCGGTAGTCATGTGTCCTCCGAAGCTCCATCCGTGTACGCCGATGCGTTCGCTGTCTACGTAGGGGAGGGATTTCAGGAATTCAACGCCTTTTACCTGGTCTTTACCTTCTTCGATGCCAAGACGGCGGAAGGTGGCATTTTCAAATGCCAGTCCACGGTTGCTGCTGCCACGGTTATCGATGGTGAACATGATATAGCCTTTACCTGCCATGTACGTATCCCATCCGCGTGCGCCGTTTTGCCATCCTCCGGTGACGCATTGCGCGTGAGGACCTCCGTAGACGTATACGATGACGGGATATTTCTTGGCCGGGTCAAAGTTGGCCGGTTTCATCAGGCGATAATGCAGGTCGGTGGTGCCGTCTGCCGCTTTGATTGTTCCGGTTTCGATGCTTGGCATTTGGTAGCCTTCGTAAGGGCTTTCAGCAGTCAGCAGATTGGCTGTTTCTTTGAAGTTTTTGGTGTCTACCAGGTTGATGATGCGAGGCTGGTCTTTTGTTGAATAACGGTCGATAAGATAAGTGCCGGAAGCGCTAAGCATGCCGCTATGTTCGCTTTCTTTGCAGTTCTCGAACGGTTGGCTTATCTTTCCATTGCTCACGTTTACAGCGAAATGTCCGCTTCTCAAGCCTTCTACGGCTGTGAAGATGACTTCTTTACGCTTTGTGTTGAATCCTAGGACGTCGCTGACCAGCCAGTTGCCTTTGGTCAGTTGTTTGACTTTGCCGGCCTGGAAATAAGTACCACCGTTGGCACTGTTATAAGTTTCACCTTTCATGTTGGCTGCATCGGCATCAAAGAGATAAAGATGGTTGTAGCCGTCACGCTGACTTTGATAGATGAATTTGGTAGGGTCCCACGGCAAAAATATGATTGCGTTTTGTGGCTCCACGTATTTAGGATGCATTTCTTCGTAGAGAACGCCCATCGGCTCTCCTGTCTCTGCGTTATACTGGCAAAGTTTGGCGTGGTTCTGGTCACGGTTTACTTCAATCAGGTAGAGGCTTTTTTCATCCGGTGACCAGCTGATATTGGTGAAATAACGGTCTGTGGGATCACCTGCGTTCAGATAAATGCTTTTACCGGTAGCAGGGTTGTAAATACCCACTTTTACCTGATGGCTCGTCATTCCTGCCATCGGATAACGTACATTGTTCACTTCGCCTACGCGTGCAGTGATGTCTACAAGCGGGTATTGTGTCACCATGCTCTCGTCCATACGGTAGAAAGCGAGCAGGTTGCCTTTCGGGCTCCAGAAAGTACCTTTGTTGATACCGAATTCATTGCGGTGTACAGTCTGCCCGCAAACGATGCCTTCAGGTTCATTGGTTACCGCTTTTTCGTTCACATACAGATTGTTACCTATCGTGTATGCCACGTTTCCACTGGCTGCGCAATAGTCTTCATTATCTGCTCCGTCTTTGGGTTTGAGAGTGCTGACAACTTGATTGCTCTTGAAATCATATACAATGAACTTTCCTGCTATCTTGAATAGCATTTGTGGCTTATCGGCCCATGGGAAACTGACGGAATACAGGTGTGATAACTTTCCTGCCTTGTTCTCTTCAAGCACTTTGTTGATCTGTTCACGAGTGATAACCATTGTTTCCTTTCCCGTTTTGGGTTGGATAGAATAAAGGGTATCTACGCCCGGCTTGATACATTCGTCACCCCACCATTGCAGTCCGTACAGGTTGTCTGCATAGCGGTAACTCTCGCCACCCGGAATCAATTCTTCCAGTGTCGGCTTTTTGGTTTCTTGTGCCATAACATTGAATCCGATTGGTAGTGCCAACAATAAAAGCATGGCTCTTTTTCCAATTTTACTCATTGCTCTTTTCTTTATTATTTGTTTTTAAATCCTTCTATTTTTACTCTGTCCAAGGGAGTCTGCTTTATTTGAATGGCAGCACTCAACTTGGCGAAAGCGGTGAATAGGTCGTCAAATTGCTTCTCGTAGCTTTCTCTGTCGGAGGATATGTCCTCTTCCAAGTATTCAATCCTTTTCCTCAATTCTTCCAATTCCTGTTTCGGAGCATGGGAGAGCAGGTATTGACGCATGTGGACGAAGGCATCCATAATATTAATACTGACTTCAATAGCACGGGGACTTTTCAGAACTCCAGATAACATTGCTACACCTTGTTCTGTAAAAGCGTAAGGCATTTTGCGAGTACCACCCCAACTTGATATTCCATTTTGGAATATCAAGTTGAACTCGTCTTTATTTAATTGAAACATGAATCTTGCAGGAAATCGTTCGATGTTTCGTTTAATGGCTTTATTGAAGTTACCTGTGGTAACTTCATACATCTCCGCCAAATCAAAGTCCAACATAACTTTTTGACCTCTGATCTCATAAATTTTATTTTCAATGATAACAATGTCGTTCATTTTTTCTTTAATTGGTTGCTATCATAGATAGCTTATTGGCGAAAATGTTATTTGAACTTGAGGTTGCAATTTGTGACCTCAAGTTGGTTATCAGGGTGTTAATGAGTGTGTGATGTTATAATGTGTCATTAACTATTGAATGGTTTATTCCTCTTCCTTCTTCGGAATCCTCGGCTCCCGGTTCCCCCTAAACTCTCTCGGTCCTCTTGAATCTCTTCCTCCGCGGAATTCTCCCCGTGGCTTTCTATCTCTGTCACCGCCTTTGAACTCACCACCTTCTCTGCGCGGCTTGTATTCTCCCTCTCTGCGAGGTCTGGATTCACCATCCCGACGCGGTTTGAACTCACCTTCGCGGCGTGGCTTAAATTCTTTTCTTTCTCTGAATCTTGGAGCCTGTTCTCCTTCAGCCTCTTTCTTTTCTTCTCCCTCTTCCTGGCTCTTGAACTCTTTGTATTTTCCGTCAAAAATCTCATATTTACGGAACTCACACTCCAACGGTCCATTGAACAAAGGAACTTTCTGACTTGCTTTCAGACCAATCTGGTCGAAACACTCTTCCCGATAAGAAAGCACCCATGCTTCGTTTCCTACAAACGCATGTTTCAGACGTTCACCGATCATCTGATAAAGTCCAAGCAAATCATTAGTGGAAATACGTTCACCGTATGGCGGGTTAGTGATGATAATCGACTTCTCCTGCGGCTGTTCAAACTGCTGGAACGGTTGCAGCTTCAGCACGATATCTTTCGATACACCGGCAGCTTTTATATTATGAGTCGCAATCTCATTAGCTTTCGGATTGTTATCGTATCCGTAAATCTTATGAGCAAATTCGCGCTCCTGACTGTCATCATTGTAAATCTCATCGAACATATCCGCATCGAAATCTACCCATTTCTCAAAAGCAAATCCTTTACGGAATACTCCCGGAGCGATATTCTTAGCAATCAGTGCCGCTTCAACAGGGATAGTACCCGAACCACACATCGGGTCGATCAAATCACATTCTCCGCGCCATCCGGTCATTAGAATCATGCCGGCAGCCAATACCTCATTTAACGGGGCTTCTACTGCTTCCTGGCGATAACCGCGACGGTGAAGTGATTCTCCGGACGAGTCCAAAGACAACGTACAGGTAGTCTGTGCAATATGAATATTCAGAAGTACATCCGGATTGTTGATACGTACCGACGGACGTTTCCCTGTTTTATCACGGAAATAATCCACAATCGCATCTTTCACCTTATACGAAACGAATTTCGAATGGCGGAACTCATCACTGAATACTACTGCATCGATAGCGAACGTCTTGTTCACATCGAGATATTCTTCCCATGGAATAGCCTGTATTTGATTATAAACCTCATCGGCATCTTTGGCTGTAAAGTTTTTAATTGGTTTCAGGATACGGATGGCGGTGCGAAGGCAAAAATTCGCCTTATACATCATACGTTTATCTCCTGTGAATGAAACCATGCGGCGTCCTATTTGAATGTCGTTGGCTCCTAATGCTGTCAGTTCTTCTGCAAGTATCTCTTCCAGTCCCTGGAAAGTCTTGGCTATCATCTCGAATTGTTCGCTCATATAGATTCTTTTGATTTTATTTTTTTGCTTTAGTTTGTACGATTCTTGCTCCTGCAGGAACATTCTCCGTTACCCAGATATTACCGCCTACGGTTGCGTCACGTCCGATGGTGATTCTTCCCAAAATAGTGGCGTTGGAATAAACAATCACATTGTCTTCCAGGATCGGATGGCGGGGGATTCCCTTGATTGGTTTTCCGTCGGCATCCAGCGGGAAACTCTTGGCTCCTAGGGTGACACCCTGATATAGTTTAACATTGTTTCCGATGATACTCGTGGCACCGATTACAACACCCGTACCGTGGTCGATAGTGAAGTGAGTGCCAATCTTTGCGGCCGGATGGATATCAATTCCCGTTTCGCTATGCGCCATCTCCGTGATGATGCGGGGAATCAAAGGAACACCCAGTTCCAGCAGTTCATGCGCGATACGGTAATTGCTGATCGCTTTAATGGCCGGATAGCAAAAAATTACCTCTCCATAACTTTCGGCAGCCGGATCGCCGTTATAGGCGGCTTCCACATCCGTTGCCAGTATTCTTCTCATGGCAGGTAGCTTACTGATGAATTTAGCAGCAAGACGTGCAGCCTCTTCTCGTTTCGAGTCGGAGCAGACGTTGCATTTTCCCTCTATGGAAGTGCTAAAACACAATCCGGCTAGGATCTGCTCACAAAGTAAGTCAAACAATTTTTCAATGTTGACGCCGATGTGATAATTAATTGTCCGGCTGTTAATAGTAGAATTTCCGTAATATCCGGGGAAGAGAATGGAGCGTGAAAGCTCAATAATTTCATACAAGACTTTAGCAGAGGGCAGTGGTTCGCCATCTTTGTGCTGATGAAACAGTCCTTTATAAGATTCGCTTTCCGATAGCTCATCGACTGCCTGTGTCAAAATGTGGGTGAAGTTCAGTGGACTCATTAGGTCAGTTACTCATATTTATATGGGCACAAAGGTATTAAAAAAAATAATAAAATTCGCTGGGATTCAGGATAAATAATGTATTTTTGTCACATTCAAAACATGACATGAATAAGGGGACTGATGAATCGGAAGACTGCTATGAAACTATTTGGACTGTTGGGGTTGTTGATGTTGTTGAGTTGCGGATATGATGATAGACACCGCAATAACTCTTCGTGCGAACAGGTGTTGGTTGATTCTCTGGAAGTTCGTGTACAGGATTCTTTGTTTTCCAATGTGCATTATTCCCGTTCACAGGTGCTTGACGCACTGACACAGGCGCAAGATTCCCAGGTTTACTATCGTTTGCTTGCCCTTTATGGGAAAACATTCTTTGTCTCTTCCGATTTTGATTCTATACTCTATTACAACCGCCGGGTAAAGGAATTTTCCCGCAATGCTTCCCAATCTTCTGAATCTCTCCAATCTCCACAATGGAATGATGTATTATCCGATGTTTATAATATCGAAGGCAACGTGTGGATGCAACTGAACCGCCCTGATTCTGCAATTACCGACTATAAGAAAGCCTACGAATATCGTCTGAAAGGAAAAAAACTGCACCTGCTCCCGGATATTTGTATCAATACTGCTGATGCCTACCTGCATCGCAGTGACTTGGCACACACTGCTTCGTATTATCGTCGTGCCCTGTTTCTCTGTGATTCGCTAAACTTGTCCGAGCACGCGAAATTCCCTGTCTACTACGGATTAGGGCAAACCTATATGGAACTGCGGGATTTCGATTTATCCAATCATTACTATGAATTGGCCGGACAGTATTTCGATGAGATGAACGTGAGCGAACGATGGACTTATCTCAACAATCGCGGTAATCATTATTATTACCGGAAAGACTATCAGGAAGCTTTGAAGTATATGCGCAGGGCCAATGTGCTTGTCTCTTCTTATCCGCAGATGGTGTTTGAACAGAATTTTATCAAAGTAAACCTGGGAGAATTGTACCTGCTGACTGACAAACTGGACTCCGCACAGTCCTGTCTGGATGAGAGTTATCGATTCTTCTCCGATATACAGCATAACTCGGCCGTACATTACATCGAAACCCAAATGATTGAACTGGCATTGAAGAAAGGAAATATAGCTCAAGCGAAAACAATGATTGCCCGGACTGCTCCTGTCGGGCATCTTGACGCCAATATGCTGACTATACGCAATCAGTATCTACAACATTATTTTGAGCAGATTGGTGATTACCGTCATGCCTATGAGTATCTGAAACGCGATTGTCATCTGGATGATTCCATTCGTAGCGAACGAGTACAGATGCGTGTTGCCGAACTGGATATGCGCTACCGGCAAGATACAATCGTGCTTCGTAAAGAAATGCAGATTCAGCGACAGGCAGGAGAGATGAGGGTGCTCAAATTGAGCGTATTTATCTGGGTGCTTGTCTGCTTGCTGCTTGTGGTGGGAGTAGTGGTGGTTGTCTGGTATATGCGTAAAAAGAGAGAGTTTCTTCGTCAGCGTTTCTTCCAGCAAATCAACCGGGTTCGCATGGAGAATTTGCGGAGCCGTATTTCTCCTCATTTCACTTTTAATGTATTGGGACGTGAAATTAACCAGTTTAACGACTCGGAAGAGGTGAAACATAATCTGATGGAGCTGGTGAAGTATCTTCGTCGGAGCCTCGAACTGACCGAGAAGTTGAGTGTATCCTTGCAAGATGAACTGGATTTCGTGCGTACATACATCGAATTGGAGCGCGGGCGTGTGGGGGAAGATTTTGTTGCGACAGTCACAGTGGAGGATGGATTAGATGCAACCCGCATTATGATTCCTTCTATGATTGTACAAATTCCGGTAGAAAATGCGATTAAGCATGGGCTGGCGGGAAAGGACGGAAAAAAGGAACTAAGTGTATATGTTTCCCGTGAAACAAATGGGATTCGCATGACGATTACTGACAACGGACGCGGATATCTTCCGCAAGTGGCTTCCGCCACACGGGGGACTGGCACAGGGCTGAAAGTGCTTTATCAGACCATCCAATTACTGAATACAAAGAATAAAAGTGATAAAATACGTTTTGATATAACCAACAGAAGCGATGGACAAACCGGTACGCAAGTGTCGGTATATATCCCGTTTCGTTTTTCTTATGATTTATGATGGAGACAGAAGAAAAGTATAAGGTAGTCATCGTTGACGATGAACGTACAGCGATTGATGCTTTGCGCCGCGAGTTAGAGCCCTATCGTGAATTTGAAGTAAAAGGAATTGCAGGGAATGGTGCAAAGGGTAAAAAGATGATTATGGAGTTGCATCCGGATTTATTGTTTCTCGATGTGGAGCTTCCGGATACATTGGGGCTTAACCTGCTAAGTGAAATTAGAGAGGATATTTTGTGGGATATGAAGGTGGTGTTTTACACCTCTTATGATAAATACTTGCTTCAGGCATTGCGTGAGTCGGCTTTCGACTTCCTGTTAAAGCCTTTTGAAGCGGAAGACCTGAAAGTGATTATGGAGCGTTACCGGAAGGCGATGACCTCTGCTTCGCTTCCTCTTTTGCCCTCTTTTGCCTCTTCTATCAGTGCATTAATGCCACAACAGGGCATGTTTATGATTAGCACAGTGACGGGTTTCAAGCTTTTACGCCTGGAAGAAATCGGCTTTTTTGAATATCTGAAAGACAAACGTCAATGGCAGGTAGTCTTGTTTAATCAGACTCGCCTGAATTTGAAACGGAATACAAAAGCAGAAGATATTATCAGTTATTCACAAGCTTTTGTGCAGATTAGCCAATCGGCTATTGTAAATGTTAATTATCTGGCAATGATTGATGGTAAGTGTTGCCAGCTTTATCCGCCTTTCCATGATAAGAATGATCTGATGATTTCCCGAAGTTTTCTAAAAGAACTGCAAGAGCGTTTCTTTGTTTTGTAATGTAGACCTTATAAATTGCAATACGCCACTTCTTCAGCAGAAGCGGCGTATCTTTTTTGTTAGAATATTAGAATGAGAGAGAGTTTATGTTACATATTTGTATTATCCATCGTAACGGTCATTTCTGGTACCAGTACGTAGGCTTGTTTTTTAGCGTTCCATTTATAATAATTGGTAGTAACGGTCTTGCCTTCATACATATAGTTGATGCGTAGGTCTTTTTCCCATTCGTCCTTGCTGCTATTCCACTTTAAGGCTTCGCTTTCAATCATACGTTTATTGTCATCGTACTTGTAGTTGTACTTCATGTAGTTGGCAAGTGTGTTTCCGTCCATTTTGTAAACGGTCTGTCCTACTGTCATACCATTCTCTTCGATTGGATTATAAATCAATTGATTATCGTAGCTACGTGCAGAAGTAGCAAGCGATACAACAAGAAGAGCTGCAGATAAAACGAACATTTTTAAAGATACTTTTGCTTTCATGGCTATTTAAGTTTTTGAATTATACTTTCATTTGTCTATCAAATGTATTGGTTTTACGCTGCAAATCTACATATTAATTTGGTATTTATGCATTTTAGAAGATGAAATATTGTCAAAATGTCAATGGGTGGGGCGGAGGATAGGTTGCTTTTTGCCAAGATTGGTGACAAAAAAATATCCGGCAGTCAATCTGCCGGATATAGAATGAATCACTTCGTCGAAAAAGGATTCCTTTTTCTAGCTTTCTGGATAATGAGTTAAATAATGTTATTATCTATACTTGCTTCTATTTTGTAAGCGGAAACCCCGGATAAGGTGGAGTCAGTCTGCGCAATTAGTATCTAAAAGATAGCAATTCCTTATTAAGCTGGCCTTTATTCACTTAATGGTTTAATGTGCTTCAAGCCAATTTTTGCCCCATCCGCAATCTGCTTTCAAGGGGACGTGCATGCGGTATGCTTTCTCCATTTCTTCAATGACAATTTCTTCTACGCGCTCTTTTTCATTGACGGGAACGCTGAAATTTAATTCGTCATGTACTTGCAGGATCATTTTGGCTTGTATTCCTTCGGCTTGGAACCGTTGATAGATACGTGCCATTGCTACTTTTATAATATCTGCCGCACTTCCCTGGATAGGGGCGTTGATGGCATTTCGTTCCGCATATCCGCGTACAACGGCATTGCGGGAGTTGATGTCCGGCAAAAAGCGCTTCCGGTGGAAAATTGTTTCTACATAACCTTTTTCCTGGGCCACCTGAATACTTTTGTCCATATAGGCTTTCACTCCCGGATAAGTTTCAAAGTAACCGTCGATTAGTTCTTTGGCTTCTTTGCGGTCTACATTCATCCGTTCGGCAAGGCCGAATACGGATATGCCATAGATGATACCGAAATTGGCAGTCTTGGCTTTACGGCGCATATCGGAACCTACATCTTTCAGATCAATCTTATAGATTTTGGCAGCGGTGGCAGCATGAATATCGTGGTTGCTAAGGAAAGCATCAATCATATTCTTATCCTCGCTAAGGTGTGCCATAATACGCAATTCGATCTGCGAATAGTCGGCAGAGAAGAAGAGGCAGCCTTCATCGGGGATGAATGCTTTACGGATTTCTTTTCCATTCTCGTCGCGGATAGGGATATTCTGTAAATTCGGGTTACTTGAGCTAAGGCGTCCCGTAGCGGTTACAGTCTGGTTGAAAGAGGTATGCACCCTTCCTGTGCGTGGGTTGATAAGTAGGGGAAGTGCGTCGATATACGTGCCCAATAGCTTTTTCAGTCCGCGATGCTCCAGAATCTTTTCTACCACAGGATGTTTATGCCGGAGGCTTTCGAGCACTTCTTCCGAGGTGACATACTGCCCGGTCTTGGTCTTTTTTGCTTTTTCTATAATCTTCAGCTTGTCAAACAAGACTTCGCCGACTTGCTTGGGTGAAGCGATGTTGAAGGTCTCACCGGCCAGTTCGTAGATTTCTTTTTCGATTTGCTCCATCTGGGCGGTGAAATGAGCGGATGATTGTTGCAGTGCTTCCGTGTCTAGCAATACTCCGTTCCGTTCGATATTGACTAATACCGGAACAAGAGGCATTTCTATATCATAGAATAAACGTTCGGCGTCATTCTCTTTCAGCTCTTTCTCCAATACGTTTTTCAGTTTCAGAGTGATGTCCGCATCTTCGCAAGCGTACAGATATACATCTTTCGGGTCGAGGTCGCGCATGTTCTTCTGATTCTTTCCTTTGGGGCCTATCAGTTCGTCAATATGGATAGTCTGATAATGCAGATAAATTTCTGCCAGGTAATCCATACCATGACGAAGTTCCGGTTGAAGAACATAGTGAGCGATCATCGTATCGAAAAGCGGACCTTTTACTACTGCACCATAATTTTGAAGAACAATCATATCGTACTTGATATTTTGTCCGACTTTTAACGAATTCTCATTTTCGAAGACCGGACGGAACTCATTTACGATTTTTAACGCTTCGTCCCGATCTGATGGAACAGGAACATAAAATGCTTCATTTTCGGCAATGGAAAAACTCATTCCGACCAATTCGGCATCCATTGGTTCGGTTCCAGTGGTCTCCGTATCTAACGAGAGAATTTTCGATGTAAGTAACTTTTGAATAATTTCTCTTCTTTTCTCCTCTGTATCAATGAGTTGATAGTTGTGTGGCTGCGATTCTAACGTCTCTAGATTCGATTTTTTTGCTTCATCCGGCTCATTGGGCGTGAAATTCGCAAACAAATCGCCTTGTATTCCGCCTCCTTCTTCGGGGAAAAGTGGAAGAGGAGAGGGGGCGCTTTTTCCGGTGGCTACTTTGCTTCCGGGAGTGGAGGTTATTCCATTTCCGGAAACCTCTTTTTTTAGTACCCGATCGATGAGCGTTCTAAATTCCAGTTCTTCGAAAATACTGCGAAGTGAATCTTCGTCTGCTTCTTCGCGGACAAGAGAATCCATTTCAAGTTGGATGGGCACATCGATTTTAATCGTGGCGAGGAATTTCGAGAAAGTAATCATTTCCCGGTTCGTTTCCACTTTTGTTTTCAGTGCACCTTTCAGTTGGTCGGTATGCTCTAATAAATTTTCGATGCTTCCGAATTCGGAAATCAGTTTTTGAGCAGTCTTTTCTCCTACTCCGGGACATCCGGGGATATTATCCGAAGAGTCTCCCATCAGTCCGAGCATGTCAATCACTTGTGCCGGAGACTGAATGTCAAACTTGGCTTTCACTTCTTCAACACCCATCACTTCGAAACCTCCTGTGTGCTTGGGACGGTACATAAATACCTTGTCGCTTACCAACTGTCCGTAATCTTTGTCGGGAGTCATCATATAGGTGGTGATACCTTGGCGGCCGGCTTCGGTGGCAAGCGTACCTATCACGTCGTCGGCTTCGTAGCCTGCAACTTCCAGAATAGGGATGCGGTAAGCACGAATAATATCCTTTATAATAGGTACGGAAAGACGGATCGCTTCCGGAGTTTCTTCACGCTGCGCTTTATATTGTTCGAAAGCTTCGTGGCGGAAGGTAGGTCCTGCAGGGTCGAAGGCTACTCCTATATGAGTGGGATTCTCTTTTTTCAGCACTTCTTCGAGGGTGTTTACAAAACCCAGTATAGCTGAAGTGTTGAATCCTTTGGAATTGATTCTTGGGTTCTTAATAAAGGCGTAATACGCCCGGTATATCAGTGCATAAGCGTCTAAAAGAAATAATTTATTACTTGAATCCATAGATTTAATTAATTTTTCATGGTAAAAGTACAAAAAAATACGGTATTCAGCGTTTTATTATTACTTTTGTGCTCAAATTGTGTAATTAATGGACAGCATCTCACTCATCAGAACTCCGATTGAAGCAGAACTGAGAGACTTCAAAGAACTTTTTGATAGTTCTCTCTCCAGTTCAAATGCATTGCTCGATAGTGTCGTATCTCACATACGGCAGAGGAATGGTAAGATGATGCGTCCTATTCTTGTTTTGCTGGTGGCACGTCTTTATGGTGCTGTATGTCCTTCCACTCTTCATGCAGCTGTTTCATTGGAACTTCTTCATACAGCCAGTTTAGTACATGACGACGTCGTGGATGAAAGTACCGAACGCCGTGGACAACTCTCGGTGAATGCTATCTTTAATAATAAAGTAGCCGTGCTGACGGGCGACTATCTACTGGCAACCAGCCTGGTGCATGCCGAACTGACGAATAGTCACCGCATTATTCAACTGGTGTCTACTCTTGGACAGGATCTTGCTGACGGCGAGTTGCTTCAGCTTTCAAATGTAAGTAATCATAGCTTTTCTGAGGAGGTTTACTTTGATGTAATTCGTAAGAAGACTGCCGCTCTTTTTGCCGCCTGTACGAAAGCTGCCGCTTTTTCGGTAGGTGTAGGGGAGGGAGAAGCCGAACTAGCCCGTTTGTTGGGCGAATATATTGGTATCTGCTTCCAGATAAAAGATGATATTTTCGATTACTTTGATAATAGAGAGATTGGCAAACCGACAGGTAATGATATGCTTGAAGGTAAACTGACATTGCCCGCTTTGTATGTATTGAACACGACAAAAAATGATGAGGCGCAAGAATTGGCAATCAAGGTAAAGGAGGGTACAGCTACTCCCGATGAAATTGCCCGTTTGATCTCGTTTATCAAAGAAAACGGGGGTATTGAATATGCCGTTCAGACGATGAATGTCTATAAGCAAAAGGCTTTTGATTTACTGGCTTCTTTGCCGGAATCTGATATTTGTGTAGCTCTCCGGGCTTACTTGGATTACGTGGTAGACCGCGAAAAATAGTTACTTCCTGTGCCTGCCCAGGAGTGAATAGCACGATAATAATCGATCCCAATCTTCTATCTTTCCCGATTTCATCGCTTTTCCTAAAAGGAAACTCTTGTCTATTTCTTCAGCTGTATGAAGATCTAACGAACATAATTGGGCTGCTTGTTCTATGTACTTCCAGGCTTGTTCCTTGCTGATGTGCCCGCATGTTTGGGAGGCGCGCGCCAAGCTGACAAGCAATCCCATGTCCCATCCGATAATCCCTTTTTCTAAGTCATTTATCCATATAATCGGGTCTCTTCTTTCTTCTGTATATTTCACGAATTTGTATAGATTCTTTCCTTGCCGGATGAAGCGTTCTACTCCGAAAAAGCGCTTTTGGATGATACTTTCGAACTCGTTGATGTTCTCTGTGGAGAGTAAGCAGGGGAGCATAATCTGGTAGGAGACTCTGTCTCCTTCGTTAATCAGGAACTGGAATAATCCGGTGACGGACTCGGTATCGGTGCAGTGGAACTCTTCTGCCAGCAGTCTGGATAGCTTTTGGGGATGGACTCCGGTCTCCATGGAGTTGAGATAGAAGCCTTGCAGTCCAGCTTCCATATAACCGATGCGTAGCCCCTTCTTTTTCTCTGTTCCGAGGATGAGATTCAGAGGGTTGTGATTGAATCGTAAGGTTCTCGTGTAAGCGTCCATCCTTAATACCTCCATAAAGTTCATGAAAAGCGTGAGAACTGTTGCCATGTATTTTCCTGAGGCTTCGGCAAGCCGTTATGAGTATACAAGCAACAGTCCCACGCTCCATTCGATATATAACAAAATTATATACATGAAGGTGCGTGAGACCCGTTTGCTTATTACCATTCATAACTTTGAATTTTGCCGAATTCCAGGAACTGGTAATAAATGAAACGTTCTCTAATATAACTAATTAGCTATATTTTCATCGCTAAACCATTTACAAAGATAATTATTTTTCCGAATTGCCCAGTAACTATCTTTAGTTTTTCTTAAATAAAAAATACCGCGTCGATTCCCGTGATACGGGAGTCGCGCGGTAAGGCGTATTTGATTGCTAATGTAGCCTTTAATTTTTAGAAGAACTTGATTTCTTCGCCTTTGATGTCGGAAAGGAGGAGGTTGGCTAAACGGCTGGTTCCCAAGCGGAACAGTTGATTATCCAGCCATTCTTCACCTAATAGTTCTTTTACAATAGTGTAGTAAATAATCGCATCGTTAACAGTGTTGATACCACCTGCTGGTTTGAATCCAATCTTGTTTCCTGTCTTCTGATAGTATTCTTTGATAGCTTCACACATCACGTAAGCGGCTTCCGGCGTTGCGGCAGGCTGCTGCTTTCCGGTAGACGTCTTGATAAAGTCTGCGCCCGAATACATGGATAGGATAGAGGCTTTCTTGATGTTGGAAGCACTCTTTAATGCGCCTGTTTCGAGAATTACTTTAAGGTGGTGTTCCTTGCAAACTTCTTTTAGTTCCTGTATTTCTTCGCACATTCCTTCGTAGTCTCCGCTAAGGAATTTGCCGATGGAAATCACAATATCTATTTCGTCTGCACCGTCTGCAATGGCCAGTGCTGTTTCTGCCACTTTCACTTCAATGAATGTCTGTGAAGAGGGGAAACCTCCTGATACACAGGCGATATTGACTCCGTCTACTTCCAGCGTGTTTTTAACGATGGCTGCAAAGTTGGGGTACACACAGATGGCTGCTACGTTTTTCAGATCAGGATATTCGTCGTCAAACTGATTGACTTTTTCAGTAAAGTGCATCACGCTTTCGTCGCTGTCCGTACTGTTCAGAGTGGTCAGATCAATGCAGTTGAACAGGAATTTCTTAACGTCCTCCGTGTTGTTCTCCGGCACTTTTTTCTCAATCAATTCAGCTACGCGAGCTTGAATATCTGCATCGCTCAGATTGGTATTATACTTTGCCAATGCGGCCTTGTACTTGTTGGGCTGTGAGTTATTCTCTTCCATGATCTTTCAGTTTTGGGTTGTTGATATGTCTTTTATTATCTCGTTTCGTTTTCTTCTCCATGCTTTTCCGGAAAGCGTCAGTGATGTCTACTCCCGTCTGGTTGGCGATGCAGAGAAGCACCCATAAGACGTCTGCTATCTCTTCATCTATGTTGTCTTTTTCTCCTTCCTTGAAGGATTGGTCGCCATATTTGCGGGCCATGACACGGGCCAGTTCTCCTACTTCTTCCGTCAGGACTGCCATATTAGTCAACTCGCTGAAGTAGCGGACACCGTATGTTTTCACCCATTGGTCCACTTGTTTCTGTGCTTCTTCCAGAGTCATTTTTTTAATGATTAGTGATTAGTATGGAATATCTATTCTTTGTTTTTGGTATCCATGCATATAGTAACAGGACCGTCGTTTAAAAGTTCAACTTTCATGTCTGCTCCAAAGATTCCTGTGCCTATTTCTTTTCCCAGTGCACCGCTTAAATCTTTGCAGAATTGCTCGTAGAGTGGGATAGAGACATCCGGTTTGGCAGCTTTGATGTAGGAGGGGCGATTTCCCTTTTTGGTAGAAGCGTGTAGCGTGAACTGGCTGATAACTAAAATTTCGCCTCCATCTTCTAAAATAGACTTGTTCATCACCCCATTTTCATCGTCGAAGATACGTAGATTTACTATCTTTTTGCAGAGCCAGTCGATGTCTTCCTGCCCGTCTGATTCTTCGATGCCAACTAATATCAGCATCCCTTTTCCGATGGACGATTTGCAGTGTCCTTCAATGGTTACTGACGCATGGCTTACCCGTTGTATAACTATTCGCATTGTTATTTATTCTATTTCGTGGTTAGGAAAGGCAAATTTACAAAATTCGAAAGAGAAAACGGTGTGTTGACAGGAAAATATTATAAGGTTTTGCCGAAAGCTTTAATGGCTTATTATTTAGGCCTAAAAATGATAGGAAGATAACTGGCTCCACTCCGCCGGCTTCTTATTCATTTTTTGATGATTCATTGCTTAATCCCTCTTTTACGGTCTTGGCTTTCGCTTCTCCGATGATAACGGCAATCTCCTCAAAAGAGGCTTCTTTTATTCGTTTTACGCTCTTAAACTCTTTCAAAAGTGCTGTTTTTGTCTTTTCTCCGATACCTTTGATATTATCCAGTGCGGACGCAACTTGTCTTTTGCTGCGTTTATCACGATGGAAACTAATAGCAAAACGGTGTACTTCATCCTGAATCTGTGTCAGCAGACGGAATAATGGGCTTTGCTGTTTGATGCCAATCGTTTGCGGAGGAAATCCAAAAAGCAGTTCTGATGTGCGGTGGCGGTTGTCCTTTGCCAGTCCGGCAATAGGAATAGCCAGATTCAGTTCGTCTTCAATGACCTCTCTAACGACCTCCATTTGGCCTTTTCCACCATCAGTGATAATCAGGTCGGGTAGAGGAGAATTCTCTTCGATAGCGCGTTGATAACGCCTTCTGACGACCTCTTTCATGGAAGCATAGTCATCAGGCCCTACAACCGTCTTTATATTGTATTTCCGGTAATCTTTCTTTGATGGCTTGGCCTTCTTAAATACAACACAAGCTGCCACGGCATCAGAACCCTGTATGTTTGAGTTGTCAAAACACTCGATTTGTAGCGGCGGTCTTTCCAAATGCAACTCTTGCTGAATTTCTTTCATTAAACGCATGCTTCTTTGCTCCGGATTCAATTTTTCCGCCTGTTTTAGGCGATCAGCCTTGTACTGTTTCACGTTTAGAACCGAAAGATCCAGCAATTTCTTCTTATCTCCCCGCTGTGGAACGGTAAATACGACATTGTTTAACTCCAAATCGAGTTCAAAAGGCACTATAATCTCTCTGGATTGGCTTTTGTAGCGTTCCCGCATTTCGATAATACCAAGTCTTAAAAGCTCCTCTTTTGATTCGTTCAGCTTCTTTTTGTATTCGAACGTGAAAGCCTGATTGATAGCACCATTTGTAATGTGCAGATAATTGATGAAAGCAGAGTTCGACTCGTCTTCTTCGATTGAGAATACGTCGATATTGTGCAATACGGAGCTTACTACTTCCGATTTCGAACGATAACTCTCAATCAAAAGATACTTCTCTTTAACCTTCTGTGCCTCTTCAAACTTCATTTCGCCGGCCAACGTCTGCATCTTTTCCAGCAACATACGGCTGATATCTTGTGTATTCCCTTTCAGGATTTCTTTGATTTCATCTATGTTTTTGAGATATTCTTCCTGTGATTGCAATCCGATGCATGGCCCGGCGCAGTTTTTTATATGATATTCCAGACATACATTAAATTTGCCCGCCCGTATGTTTTCCGGACTTAGGTTTAAATTGCATGTGCGCAAGGGATATAAATGCTTTATCAGGTCCAATACCGCATACATTGATGGAATGTGACTGTACGGGCCATAATAAGAGGAGCCGTTCCTGATAACCTTTCTTGTTTTGAAGACTCTCGGAAAGTATTCATTCTGCACGCAAATAGAAGGGTAGGTCTTGTCGTCCTTTAACAGAACGTTGTAGCGCGGCTTATATTTCTTTATCAGATTATTCTCCAGCAATAACGCATCTTCTTCTGTGTTGACTACGATATAGCGAATATCAGCGATTTTGCTGACCAGTACTCGCGTCTTTCCCGGCTCATGCTCTTTGCTGAAATAAGAATAGACTCTTTTCTTTAGATTTTTTGCCTTTCCAACGTATATAATCGTTCCTTCCGTATTCAGGTATTGGTAAATACCCGGTTTCTCGGGAAGGTTGGCTACAATCCCTTTCAGATATTCATTGGTTTTGCTTTCCGGTTCTACATTCATAATCGTTAGGTATGAGAGATCGCTAGCTGCTTACTTTTGACATATTCTCTGCAATATAGATGCAAATCCTTTATAAAGTCAATACCGATTCTACTTCTACGTCGTCTCCGAATACTGATTTCCCATTCAGTTCTTTCAATTCAATGATGAAGTTCACATATACCTTTTTAGGTTTTAATCTTTTCACCAATTCGCAAGCCGCTTTCATCGTACCTCCTGTTGCCAGCAAGTCGTCGTGTAATAGAACTACGTCATTCTCATCCAGTGCGTCTTTGTGAATTTGCACGGTGTCCTTTCCGTATTCCTTGTCATAGCTTTCTTCAATCGTTTCTGCCGGTAACTTGCCGGGCTTGCGGATAGGAATGAAGCCGGCATTTAGGCGGGTGGCTAAAATCGGTCCCATGATGAAACCTCTTGATTCTATTCCTACTACTTTGGTGATCCCTTTATCCTTATACATGTCAAACATAATGTTTGATAATTCCTGCAGACACCATGGATCTTTGAATAGGGTAGTGACATCGTAGAACAGGATTCCGGGAATCGGAAAATCGGGTATTTCCCGAATACTTTTGATTAGTGTTTCTTTGCTCATAATCATTGAATTATATCGTTTCTTTAAATGCTTTGTTTCACGTGAAACGTTACCGCCTATCGTCCCGAAAGCACGAGCAGTACGTTGATGTCACTTGGAGAGACTCCCGGAATTCTGCTCGCCTGCGCAATCGTCTCCGGATCTATCTTTGCCAACTTTTGCCGAGCTTCGGTGGATAGGGACTGAATGGTGGAATAATCAAATTTTCCTTTGATCTTTATGCTCTCCAAGCGTGCCAGCTTTTCAGCAATCATTCGTTCTCTGTCAATGTATCCTTGATACTTGATTAAAATTTCAGCCGCTTCGAGAATCTCTTCTTTTCGATCTTGATCCGAACTTGTCGCTTTCTCCAGTTCCCGTTGAAACGCCGGAACATGTTCTATTATATTCTCAATTGTCACCTGCGGACGGTTTAGAATTTCTATCAACTTGCACCCTTGACGCAGGGGAGTTGTTCCTATCTTTTCGAGAGCATCATTAATTAATGCCGGTTTCATCGAATAGTTGCGTGCGAAAGAGACGATTTGTTCCACAGCTTCCTTCTTGCTTCTTACCAATTGATAGCGGTCTTTCTTTGCCAATCCAAGCTTAAATGCTTTTTCTGTCAGGCGCATATCCGCATCGTCCATGCGAAGCAAAATGCGATATTCTGCACGGGAGGTAAACATACGGTAGGGTTCATCCACACCTTTGGTAACCAAATCGTCGATTAATACGCCAATATATGCTTCGTCGCGGGCTAGAGTAAATGCTTCTCCGCCGTGGCAGTTGATATGCGCATTGATGCCGGCTACCAATCCTTGTCCTCCTGCTTCCTCGTATCCGGTAGTGCCGTTCACTTGTCCGGCAAAGAACAGATTTTTGATAATCTTCGATTCCAACGTATGTTTTAATTGGGTCGGATCGAAGTAATCATATTCGATAGCATATCCCGGACGATAGATGACCAGATCTTTGAAAGCCGGGATTTGTTTCAGTGCCGCAATTTGTATTTCCATCGGAAGTGAAGAAGAGAATCCGTTAAGATATAGCTCTTGTGTTGTTTCGCCTTCCGGTTCCAGGAATAATTGGTGCTGGTCTTTATCGGGGAAAGTAACAATCTTGGTTTCGATGCTCGGGCAATAGCGTGGTCCGATACTTTGTATCTGTCCGTTGAACAGTGGAGAATCCGGCAAACCTTCACGCAGAATCCGGTGTACTTCTTCATTGGTGTAGCACGTCCAGCATTGAAGTTGCTTTAAGTGGTGCGTGCTGGTATTCATGAAGGAGAACTTGTGGAAGTCACATTCGCCGGCTTGTGTATCCATTTGGTCAAAATGAACGCTGCGCGCATCGATTCGTACCGGAGTACCGGTTTTCATTCTTCCGTAGGTGATGCCGTGACGGGCGATGGATTCGGTCAATTGATAAGAAGCTGGTTCGGCCATTCTTCCTCCCGGTAATTGATGGCGACCTACGTGCATCAGTCCGTTGAGGAAAGTTCCTGCGGTGAGCACAACGCATTTCGCTTTGAAAGTGACACCCCACGCAGTGACCAATCCGGTAACCTCACCGTTTTCAACGAGCAGTTCGCATACCGTATCTTGCCAGATATGAAGGTTGGGTGTATTTTCCAGTTTCTCCCGCCAGGACCAGATGAACTTAGCCCGGTCGCATTGGGCGCGGGGACTCCACATGGCAGGGCCTTTCGAACGGTTTAGAATTCGGAACTGAATGGCTGTTTCATCTGTCACCAATCCCATTTGTCCACCCAGTGCATCTATTTCACGTACAATTTGTCCTTTGGCGATTCCTCCTACAGCCGGGTTGCAACTCATCTGCCCAATCTTGTTCATGTCCATAGTGATGAGACAAGTCTTGGAACCTAAATTAGCTGCGGCTGCCGCTGCTTCACAACCAGCATGTCCGGCACCAATTACAATTACGTCGTACTTAAAATCCATTCCTATCTTATTTATTATCAAACGCTGCAAAGTTACGGAAAAGTTGCGAGACTTGTATCTTCAAGCTGTTTTTGCTTCTGAAAATCCGGGGAGGAATCCGGTTTGACTGAAAAAATCGCCGTAATTTTGAGTTAGAAATATGCAGATTGTTCGAAAATAGCCCGCTTATTGTTTTTTGTGATTGTATGTTTTTAAATAGAATGGTAATAGATTGTGTTTTAAATTCCCTGTTTTGCTTTCTTTTTGTTAGTTGTGTACTTGCTCAATTATGAATGCAACTAGAGAGTAAAAGGAAAGATTTGTTGAGAAGACGGATTGTTGTGGGAATAAACGTGAGGTTTACACTCTAAATTTACCCTACCTCTTGACATAAGTCAAAAAAATAAGTCTGAATGTAATTTTTTGCATGATGGCTTTTGCTGTTTTCGCAAACAGCTATACCTTTGCAGTGTAGTTGTGAAACTACTTATATTTTAGGTATTAGAAAAAGGTAATAATTAAAAGGTATTAGTTTATAAAATTAAGGTATTAGATTTTAAGATTAGTTTTTAGGAAAAAGATTGTTTTGATTAGGTATTAGGAAAAAGACGTTTTCAGGTAAAGAGTAAATGAAAGATGAAGAAAAAGAAGAATCCCATTTATGGGGATTCTTTAAAGGTGGAGCGGAATGATTCGCTCTTTTTTTTGTACCCTTTGCTCTCGTAAATAATAGGTTCACCGGTAATAATATACATTCGGCTGTCTGATGGGATATGACGATGCAGGATATAGTTTTATGCCAATATATTTTCTTTACTGAATGTTTGTTCATTCTCTTCACATGAGGATAAGTCTCAATCTATCAACTCTTTCGTGTGATTACTCTAAGAAATATGCTTCTTTCACATCTTCACAGTCGTTAGTATGTAAGGATGTGCCGTATCTTTTCCATTCATGAAGATACGTGGATGCAACGCTTCTTCTTCTTCCGAAGAGGCATTAGGATTTTCATACCAATCAAACACAATAGCCATTACTTCTTATCAATTTAAGTGTGTAACTTCATCATAGGACAACTTTAATTGGCTATTCGGACGACTGGAATCGGCTGTTCAGCCAACTATTGTCAGCCAACCAGACAACTCCAGTCGGCTTCTCTTAAACAAGTACTAAAGATACGACAAAGTAACGACTTATCCCCATAAGAAAGCTTGTTTTTCATTTCAGGAGAAAATAAACATTTTCTTAGTTAAATACTTGCAAACCCCATATTTCATGTTATACCTTAGCAGCATCAACCGGTCGAAAAAACAACATTTATTCATTTAAAAAGAAGAAAAATATGAAGACATTAGAATATAACTCGAAACGTTTGGCGAAAAGAATACGGGTATTAATGAAAGAATCGTCAAACGTCATCGTTTCACCGAACACTTTAAAGGAAGAGCCAAAAATACAAGAATTGCATGAGCAGGAAGCAGATAAGAAAGAAGTACATAAACAGGAAATACATAAGCAACCCGTCCTTCTGACGCAACAAGTGATCGACTTTTTGAAAGTGCGATATGATTTCCGCTACAACCTACTCACCGAAGAAACTGAATTTCGCCCATTCGGCCAACGAGAAATTCCTTTCTGCCGCATAGACAAGCGAGAACTGAATACTTTCTGCCTAGAAGCCCACAAAGAAGGAATCAACTGCTGGGACAAAGATCTTCAAAGATACATCTACTCCACCCAAGTGGAAAGTTACCATCCTTTCCGGCTTTATATGGACGAACTACCTGCATGGGACGGAACGGATCGGTTGAAGTCTCTGGCGAAGCGAGTATCCGACGCTCCTATATGGATAAAAAGCTTTCACATCTGGATGCTGGGGCTTACTGCTCAATGGATGGGAATGAGCCAAGTACAAGCCAACAGCGTTGCCCCGATACTTATCAGCGAAGAGCAAGGGCGGCATAAATCCACTTTCTGCCGCATGCTAATGCCGCCACAACTGGCCCGTTATTATTCGGATAATCTGAAATTAACCGCACAAGGTAATCCCGAACGCCTCCTAGCCGAGATGGGATTACTGAACATGGATGAATTTGACAAATACGGAGCGCAAAAGATGCCGTTACTGAAAAATCTGATGCAAATGTCCAACCTCAACATTTGCAAAGCCTATCAGAAAAATTTCCGGTCGCTTCCTCGTATCGCCTCTTTCATCGGAACGAGCAATCGGACTGACTTACTGTGCGATCCGACAGGCAGCCGCAGATTCATCTGCATTGAAGCGGAACATGATATTGACTGTACCGGAATAGAATATTCACAAATCTATGCCCAACTGAAAGAGGAATTGCTTGCAGGTGCCCGCCACTGGTTCAATAAGGAGGAAGAACATGCTTTGCAATATCATAACATGGCATACTATCATGTCAACCCTATAGAAGACATTGTACGCGACACATACGCACCTGCCACGTTGAACGAACCGGATTGCTTGTCACTCTCCGCTGTTATTATTCATCAGGAATTAAAAAAGAGATTTCCCGCCGTGCTTCGCAACTGTACACCTATCCAACTGGCGCAAATTCTGACCGTAGCAGGTATCAGCCGACAGCATACGAGATTGGGTAATGTGTATTTGGTGAAGAAGGTGAAAGGTTGTGAAGAGTGAGAATGATACTGCTTGTTCACATAAGATGTCTGTGAATAAGGTAGTTATATCTTTGTGACGACTGTGAATAACAGCATATGTCATTATAATCAGAAAGTAATAAATAATCAAGCCTCGGACATATTTTGATTGGTAATGACTTTAGTTCCAATAATGTTGTTACTAATCGAAGTATTTCTTGTTTTTATATTCTTCTTTAAGGCTAGTCTTTATACCTTGTTGCATTTTATTTTCTATTTTGTAAGCCGGCAAGGTCTGCGTTTCTGAAAAAAAACAATATATTTGCATCCATAATTATCGCAAAAGTAAGTAGTTACGGCGATTTTTGTGAATTCTGTTTCCTTTTTTCGCAGGTAATGTGACAGTATGAACGATAAAATTGACACCATAGTAGCGGGAGTAAACCGGAAGGATGAAAAGATGTGGGGCGATTTCTACGATCGTTTTTATGCTGCTTTATGTGTTTATGTTTCCAAGATATTGCCGGTTCCTGATGCAGTCGAAGATTTAGTACAGGAAGTCTTTATTTCTGTGTGGGAAGGGAAGCGTACCTTTTCTGATATTAAAGAGCTTACCAATTATCTTTATCGTGCCTGCTATAATAATACCTTATTGTATATACGCAATAACCAAATCCATGATACCATATTGAGTTCTTTAGCCGAAGAAGAAAGCGTAGAAGACGAGGATATGATTTATGCATTGACGGTAAAAGAAGAAATTATTCGGCAACTCTATTACTATATCGAAGAACTTCCGTCTGAGCAACGCCGGATTATCTTAATGAGAATCGAGGGGTATACATGGGAAGAGATAGCAGAACGCCTGGATATAAGCATCAATACCGTTAAAACCCAAAAGACTCGCAGCTATAAATTTCTCCGTGAAAGGTTGGGAGATTCCATGAATTCCATAATTCTTTGTTTATTTATCTAAAATAAGAAAAAAGTCAAATTGATACTTCTTTATCTTTTTAATGATTGATTAGGAAATGTTTTCTTTGTTAAAATGGGCGTTTTCTCTTCTGAATTATAGCATAATGCTATTTATATGTCCCTAAAATCCTATTATTCATATTCTTGTCTCAAAAAAATATATTCTTTTTGTCACCCCTTTCCATGGGTTATGTATATCTATAATAAAGATGAATTAAACAATTGTTTAATTAAAAAAATCGCAATAAGATGAATAAGTTCGAAAATGTATATCAAGATGCCGCTTTGATGAGAAAGGTTCTTTTGGGAGAAGCTAATGAAGTGGAGCAACAAGACCTTGAAAAACGGCTGGCGGAATGTCCGGACTTACAAAAAGTATATGGGCAACTTCAGAATGGGGAGACATTGAGAGTTGCCTTTGGAGAATATCAGAATTATTCGTCAAAGAAAGCCTATCAATCTTTTCTTCAGAAAATCGGGCGGATGGAGCCGAAAGTACAGAAGCGTCGTTCTCTCCGGGTTTGGTGGTGGGCTGCTGCGGCTGTCGTTACTTTAGCCGTCGCTCTTTCTTTCTACATGTCGAATTATATCTCACCGGAAGAAGAGGGAAAAGCCTTGATTCAGCCGGGAACTCAACAGGCACAACTGACTTTGCCCGATGGCAGCGTGATTGATGTGGATAAGAAAGAAGTGAGCGTAATAGTGGACGGTGTTCAAGTAAAATATAAGAAAGGGGTGCTGTCTTACCAACCTACCGTCACAACACAACACGAGGAAAAAAACGTCGAAGAGCAACCAGCTAAATCAAATGAACTGGTTATACCTCGTGGAGGTGAAAACACCGTAATCCTCGCAGATGGAACTACGGTTCATTTGAATGCCGGTTCCAAATTGACTTATCCGGTACGTTTTGCCGGTAAACGCAGAATTGTACGTTTGGAAGGTGAAGCCTATTTTGATGTTGTGGCGGATGAAGAGCATCCGTTTGTGGTACAAACTCATCTTGGAGAAATAACTGTACTTGGTACTGAATTCAATGTGAATGCTTATGCAGATGCCCCTGTTTGCTACACGACTCTGGTACGTGGGAAAGTGAATTTTTCTACACCGAATGCGGAAACGATTGCTCTTTCACCGGGAGAACAGGCTGTGGTATTTGCCAATAGTTCGACAAAACGTGTGGTGAATTTGGAAGAATACGTAGGTTGGGTAAATGGCATGTACATCTTTAATGATCGTCCTCTGGGAGATATAATGAAAACATTCGAACGCTGGTACGACATACAGGTTTATTATGAAACCCCGAACTTGCGTGACATTACCTATAGCGGCAGTTTGAAACGCTACGGAACGATCAACTCATTTCTGGATGCGTTGGAGCTCACTGGGGATTTGACTTATAAAATCAGTGGTAGGAATATATTGATATACGACAAAGTGGAAGAAATGGAGTGAAAATAGAATAATTAGAATATTAGATATACAAAAGTTTAATTATTAATTTATGAGAGAAAAACGATGGCTGCTATGTTTTCTAGTGGCAATGTGCTGCACGTTTAGTGCATGGGCTTTACCGTCACAGGACAAGACGGTAACTTTGAAACTGCACAATGTCTCTATCGAGACTGCCTTGGATGCAGTGAAAAAACAGACAGGTGTGAATATGTTGTATAATTCACAAATGTTCAAGGGCGTTCCCCCTGTGTCGGTTAATGTGAAAAATGAGAAATGGGAGATCGCGCTTAAGTTGATTCTTAATCCGCAGGGATTTGATTATGCAGTGAAAGACGGTATTGTGGTAGTCCGCAAAATGCAGGCGGAGAAACGGGAAAATCGTATTCGTGGTATGGTGACAGATTCGAATAAGGAGCCGATACCAGGAGCTAGTATTATCGTCAAAGGTACTCGTTCAGGTACTTCTACAAACATTGAAGGTGAGTTTACACTGGATGTGAAAAGTGATAAAGTGACTCTGGAAGTCTCTTTTATTGGTATGAAAAAGCAAACTATTCAGGTGGACGCTACCCGCAAGAAAATGCTTGAAATTACTATGGAAGATGATATAAAGACGTTGGATGATGTTGTCATCAATGGATATAGTAATGTACGTAAATCCAGTTTTACAGGTAGTTCAACACAGATTTCGGGTGATGATTTGCGTAAAGTATCACAGACAAATGTAATTGGAGCTTTGCAGTCGTTTGATCCATCTTTCCGCTTGGTTAATAACAACCAGTTTGGTTCTGATCCGAATGCACTTCCTGAAATGTATATTCGTGGTCGTTCGGGCTTTGGCGTGAAAGAATTGGATAAAGACCAACTTTCCAAGTCAAATTTAGAGAATAATCCGAATCTGCCGACTTTCATTATGGATGGATTTGAAGTCAGCATTGAGAAAGTGTATGATTTGGATCCTACTCGTATTGAAAGTATGACAATCTTGAAGGATGCTGCCGCTACAGCTATTTACGGGTCGAGGGCCGCAAACGGTGTGGTAGTTATTACTACCGTTGCACCGAAGCCGGGAGAAATTCGTGTTTCTTATAATTTTACCGGAACATTGGAAATGCCTGATCTACGCGATTATAATCTAGCGAATGCTTCAGAAAAACTGGAGATTGAGCGTCTTGCCGGATTATTTGAGAAAGGAAACAATAATAATAATACGACAGCAAGCGGATTGAATGCATATAATGCAAAATACGCACTTATTCAGAGAGGAATAAATACCGACTGGATATCTATGCCTTTGCGTAATGCTTTTGACCACAAACACAGTATTTATATAGAAGGTGGTACTCCAAATTTGCGTTATGGAGTAGATGCTTCTTATAATGGTGGTGAAGGTGTTATGAAAGGTTCGGGACGTGATCGCTATAGTATCGGATTCTCTTTAGATTATCGGGTAAAAAAACTGCAAGTAAAAAACACGGTAAGTTTCGGGCATACGAAGTCAACAGAATCTCCTTATGGTTCATTTAGTGATTATACAGGTTTGCAGCCCTATGAATCACCATACGACCCGTATGATGAGACAAAATTACGTATAAAGATGAAGTATAGTTCTAAGGGGGGAAGCACTGTTAATAATCCGCTTTATGAAGCTACTCTCAAAAATTATGAATGGAGTGCGTATGATGAGATTATCGATAACCTGAGTGTGAATTGGTATTTGACGGATTATTTAACTCTTAAGGGACAGTTCAGTGTAACGAAGCAGTATACTGATACCGAACGTTTTTATGATCCGTTGTCATCTAAAGTGTCTGTTTACGGCACAGATGAGACTAATTTACAGGGCGATTTGTATACGACTGACGGAGGAAGTCTGAGCTGGAATGCAAATGCTTTTGCTTATTATACTCGCAGTTTTGGTAAGCACAACTTTAACTTCTCTGGAGGATGGGAAGCTGCCGCTTACAATGTGGATAATACTTCCGCTCATTATCGTGGTTTTCCGTCAGGGGAATTTAATTCATTGAACTATGCTGCGGAGGTCTATAAGAAACCGACCCGTTCAGAGAATACGACTCGTCGTGTCAGTATATTGGCTACTTTAAATTATACATGGAATGATGTTTATTTGGCGGATGCTTCCGTACGTTTCGATGGATCGTCCGAATTTGGAGCGAATCAAAAATGGGCACCGTTCTTTTCCGGAGGTTTGGGGTTGAATATACATAATTATGATTTTTTGAAGGGAAACAAGGATGTCAATAAGTTGAAAGTACGTGCCTCGTATGGACGTACAGGTAAAGTGAATTTCCCTGCCTATGCAGCAACTACGATGTATGAGGCATTGTTTGACGAGTGGTATATTACCGGCTATGGAGTAACTCTTAAAGCTTTAGGAAATAAGGACTTATCATGGGAAAAAACAGATAAATTCAATGTCGGTCTTGAAACTCAATTTTTCGATCGTCGGCTGACTGTCGATTTTGACTATTATTACGAAAAGACTATTGACTTAATCAATGACGTGACTTTGTCAAATACTTCTGGTTTTTCAACTTACAAGAACAATATGGGAGAAGTGGAAAATAAAGGTGTAGAGCTTCAAGTGCGTGCAGATGTGTATCGGGATCGTGATTGGACAATTGCTCTGTGGGGTAATATGGCTCATAACAAGAACAGGATATTAAAAATTTCAGAATCGCAGAAAGCGTATAATGAGCGGGTTATGGAATTCTATCGGGAAGAACTGAAGAATCAGGATTTATACAAGAATGCTTTAGCTAACGCTGAGTATGCAATTCCCATACCGCAATATTCCGAAGGACAGTCACTTACTTCTATTTGGGCGGTGCGTTCATTGGGTATTGATCCTACTACGGGTGAAGAGTTGTTCCTTAATCGTGACGGTAGCATTACTGACAAGTGGGATCCGGCGCAAGAGGTGGTAGTGGGTAATACAGAACCTAAGTTGAATGGTTCGATAGGTTTGAATGCTACCTATAAAAATTGGAGTTTGTTTGCTGCTTTCCAATATGAGTTCGGCGGACAAGAATATAATCAGACATTGGTAAATCGTGTAGAAAATGCAGATATTAAGGGTGGAAATGTCGATTTACGGGTATTGACCGATCGTTGGCAGAAACCGGGGGATGTGGCACAGTTTAAAAATATAGCTAATAGTAATCTGACTACTTTGCCGACTTCTCGTTTTGTGCAAGACAAGAAATATATACGTCTCAGTAGTGTGACTTTAAGTTATGATTTTAACCGCGAATGGATAAAGAAGCATTTACATATGAATATGCTTCGGTTTGAAGTAAGTTCTTCGGATTTTATCAATTGGAACTCTATTCGTCAGGAACGCGGATTGAGTTATCCTAAATCTTGGAAAATAGACTTTTCATTGAAGGCGCAATTCTGATAAAAAGAGAGTAAGTAATATGAAAAAAATATATAGAACAATCGTCTTATTAAGTGCAACTGCAGTTTTAGGAACTTCATGTAGTGATTGGTTAAACGTGTATCCGTCCGATCAGATCAAAGAAGAGTTCTTGTTTGAGACAGGAAACGGTTATCGTGCTGCATTGAATGGTGTTTACCGGAAAATGGCTTCTTGGAGTATTTATGGAAGCAATCTTAAATGGGGACTTATAGATGCCTGGGGGCAGGTATATGATATGCAACTGTCTACCATACAGCATGGTGGACAAGCTATGGTGAAGATAGAAGGATTGGATTTTAAGCATTATGAATTGGTTTCTGCTACAGATCAAATGTGGAACGATTCATGGAATGTGGTAGCAAATTGTAATGAATTAGCGCAACAGGCCGAACAAGCTGACAGTACACTTTTTTATGGTGGCGAACTGGAACGTAAAATGATTTTAGGGGAGGCTATCGGGTTGCGTGCATATCTTCAGTTTGATTTATTGCGTGTATATGCCCCGTCATTGGCTATGAATCCGGAGAAACGCACTTTTATTCCTTATGTGAATGAATACCCTTCGTATGTAAATAATCGGCAAACGGTATCTTATTGCTTGGAACAAGTGATTAAAGATTTAAAAAGAGCTCAAGACTTGTTGACCGAAGTTGATAAAGATGTAAGATGGAATTGGCGTTTCAATGAAGAAACGAATGATGAAAAAAAGTTTTTGAGTGCCCGTGGGTACCGATTAAATTATTATGCGATAACGGCACAATTAGCGCGTGTTTACTTGTATGCGAATATGCCTGACGAAGCTTACGAACAAGCAGCGATCTTGATTGAGCAAAATAGTAACTTTGAAGCACTTGTTGGTAATGCAGGATTGAAAGCTATAAAAAACGGAAATGTGAAGATGTTTGATGACATTATTTTTGCGCTATATTCTCCTACTGATCAAGTGGAGTGGGATCGCTTGATAAATCACACCAGTGATACAGCGGAAGGAAGTAGTGAAAAAGATAAGTTTTTGGGCATTACTGCTGAAATAGCAGAGAGGCGTTATGGAGATGACTTAGAGACAGATTGGCGGATTTGTTATCAGATGGAGAAAAAAAATATAGATGATTACTGCACGATGAAATATTACCAACAGCCGGAGAGCTTTGCGTATAGTGAAGATAATAATCAAATTGTTCCTATGCTTAGAATGTCTGAAGTCTATTATATAGCAGCTGAAGCTATTTACCAACAGGATTTGGAGACGGCTAAAAAATATTTGTCGCATGTAAAAAAGACTCGTGGAGTGATTACAGACCTTGAGAATGTGACAAAAGATAACTTTATGAACGTGCTGGTGAATGATGCTCAAAGAGAGTTTTTTGGAGAAGGACAGACTTTCTTTATGTTTAAACGGTTAATGAGAACGATGAAGGGACGTGAAGAAGTACAGGCTACAGAGGAAAATATGGTATTGCCATTGCCGACTTCAGAGAGCGAATTTTAATGGTATTAATAGGAAGAGTTTTATGAAAGAAAGAAATAATATATTATTGGCAGGAATCATGACTGTGGTGGGCATGCTACTTTTTATTTCTTGTCAAGAGGAAGGACTGGTAATGAACGGTAATGATGTATCTTATGTTAGCTTTGGCAAGGACATGACAAAAGATACTACCAGGGTTTGCTTTGAGTTTTACGCATTGGAGGAAGGAATGGATGCGAAGGTAGCTGAAATTCCATTGGCAGTGTCTGTCAGTGGAAAAGTACAAGATAAGGATTTGCATTTCACAGTGGGTGTAGATGAAAAATTATCGACTTTTCCTACGTCACAGTGTATTTTGCCTGAAGATTGCGTGATTAAACAAGGGCAATTACAAGACACTATTTACATAAAACTGAAGAATTCGCCTGATTTGAAAGAGAATACAAAGTTTTTAGTGATAAGAATCAATGCCGCCGGTGAAGTGAGTGAAGGGGTCGTTGCTAAGTCTAGAGCAGTTATTGCAGCGACTGATCGTCTTGTGAAACCGGACTGGTGGGAGTATAAAGACTTGTATGATGGTGAAGAAAGTTCCGTAGACTGGTACTATTTGGGAGATTATTCGGAAACAAAATATCGTATGTTTCTGGAGGTCTTGCGTAATAATGATGATATTCTTTTTGATGGACAAGATCGGGCTAAGTTGCGTAAATATTCTTTGGAGCTAAAATATATGGTAGCCGAGGAGAATGAGCAGCGGCCTGCTGATGATCCGTTGCGGGATGAGATGGGAGAAATTATAGAAATACCGGTTGCGGGATAACTAAATGCGAATAAAGAGATGAAAAGAAAATCAATATATTTATTTATTTTGGCGGGGTTAATAGCTTTGTCCGGTTGTTTGGATGATAAAAACAACTATGATTATACTGATATAAATGAGTTGGAGGGTGAAATTACCGGAATGAAGGACGAGTATTCAATCTCATATTCTGAAGATTTGACTATAACTCCGGCTTTTAAATTTACCATTGATCGGGAAAATCCGGATGTCTCTTATGAATGGCGATTGGATGGAAATCTACTTCAGGGAGAAACCGGACCGTCTTGTACTTTTAGCTTTGAGCGAGGGGGCTTATACGAAATTACTTTTTCTGTCATTGATAATAAAACTCAGGTAAGGTTCTCTAGGAGTTGTCGTTTGAAAGTGCGTTCACCGTTTACTCGTGGATGGGTTGTTTTAAGTGAAGGTGGTGGACGACAATCAGTTCTTTCTTTTGTAGGTGGACGGTCTGTTACTCATAAAATGCCAGTCACTTCTCCTGACGGAGCGGAGACTGTCATTATAGATCGTGATTCGCTGGTTTATGATTATGTGGCAAGAGACGTACTTCCCGGTTTAGGAGAGAAACCGACAGGGTTATTTCTGAATGCGGGGCATGTCGGTTCCTATGGTGAATTGTATGATGTTAGTGATGAGGTTGGTGTGATGCAGGAACGTTGGGCGGAATTGAATGGAACTACTTTGGAGCGCTCTGTTTACACGGATCAAGAATTTAGAGGAAGCTTTCCTGAAGCCGGTTTTCATCCTCAAGCGATTTCCATGACTTATTCAGCCAAGGCAATGTTGAATTCCGATGGATATATTTATTGGGCGGCAAATAGTTTTGCTAATGATTTTCATACATGTACTTACGTTAACTTTCCATTGGGAAAAGGCAGAAAGTTTACTGGAGTATACCCAAGTTATCGCTTAAATAACTATCATGCAGCTATACCGGCTTGTACGGAAGAGAATGAAATCGTAGGTATCGTGGATGATGCTACTCCTAAATCGTTTGAGGAACCTAAAATACAAGAATCGTCTTATAGCAGCAACATATATAGTGTTTCCCTTGGTAGTTATGACAAAAATGTGGATGAAAACTATAAACTGGGTGATTGGAAGATTGTAGATATGATGCCTGCCACCCCTTCGTCTGACGACTTTGGTGGTCTGCAGGATGTAAGACCGGGGCATTTGGCTTTGCTGCAAAAAGGTTCTCAATACGAACTGTTCTATTTCCATTGGGCAATAGGAACCCGTAGAACTCAAAGTCGTGTTTATAATCTTGAACGTATCAGGTTCTCTCTTGATGGTTTGAGTGGATATACGGATATGGCTGTGTTTAACAATAAACAGTTTGTGCTGATAGCGGAAGGAAATTCGTTGTGGTATTGCCAGTATAAAAAGGATGGTGAGCAGACGTTGAAGAAAATTTATACTTTTGACTCTCCGGTTAAGGCGTTAGCAGCGAATGATATCCGTGCTGTTCATGTAGAGTGGGGTAATCCTGCTGTAGAATGGCAGCCCGAGCATAATGGTCAGTTGGGAGTGGCATTGGAAGATGGTACTTTCTATATTTATGAAGTGTTGGAAAAAAGTGAAAAACGTGAGAAGGTGACTATTAATCAACTTTTCCCAGATCCAAAGGCTGAACAACCTGTCAATAATAAATTTGATAAGATTGTGGATGTCATTTATAAATATGGTTCTGTTGCCGAATTTAATACTTTTGTATATTAATAGGATGAAATACAAATATTATATAATATTCAGTTTGTTCGTCGGAGTCTTGCTTGCTGAGAGTAAGGCTCAGCGACAAGCGGATTATGTAGCTGCGGAAAAGTATCGCGTCTTTGATCTTGGGGGAGAGTTATCGAGAAATAGTTTGACTATTTATCCACGTGAAATTAATGGTACCGATAATTTTTGGTTCGACTTTCGGACAACAGAAGGTAATTTCTTTTATTATGTAACGCCTCATAACGGAAAGCGCGAATTGTTGTTTGATAATAATAAAATGGCGATGGCGCTGACCGAATTTACGCGTGAGACAATCAATGCCTCGGATATGTCTTTTCAGGAGTTCAAATTTTCTAAAGATCAGAAAACATTTACTTTTGAGCGTAAAGGAAGGACGTATGAGTATAATCGTTTGACTCGGCACTTGAAAGAACTACCTTTAAAGACTGATGAACAGAAAGAAGAAGATGTAGTTTATTCTTGGATGAATTTTTCTCCGGATAAAAAGTATATTCTGTATGCCAAGAATCATAATCTTTATGTGAGAGGTAACAAAGCAATGGGGATAGATACAACAGAAGCGCAACTTACTTTTGATGGAGTAGAGAATTATACGTATGCCAGAACCAATGACGGGTATAGGCCGAATGAAGAGATGCCTGCCAAGGCATGTTGGTGTAAGGATAGCCGTCATGCATATGTTGTTTTGGAAGATGAACGGAAGTTACGTGATTTCTGGGTAATAAATTCATTGTCGGAACATCCTGAGTTAGAGAAATATAAGTATGAGTTTCCTGGTGATAAGTACGTGACACAGCATGATCTGGTGATTGTGGATGTGAAAGAGAAAAAGGCTGGAAAGGCAGATATAGACAAATGGCCGGATCAATATGTGATGGTGTTTGATACTTCTCCTAAAGGGGACTTTATCTATTTCGAACGAACCAAAAGGACATGGGATGAAGTGGATGTTTGTTCTGTAAATACGAATACATTGGAAGTGAAGGAACTTATACATGAGGTGGATAAGCCTTATCGTGACCCTCATGCCCGTAGTGTTGCCATATTGAATGACGGAAAAGATATTCTTTTTCGTTCCGAACGCACCGGTTGGGGGCATTATTACCATTATGACGGGGAAGGTAATCTGAAAAATGCATTGTCGTCAGGACCTTGGGTTTGTGGTCATATTGCTTCTATCGACACATTGAACCGTACAGTTTATTTTTATGCTTATGGAGATGATCCTAAGATCAATCCGTTTTATTATAGATTATATAAGGCAAGTTTGGATAAAGAAGGGGCTATATTGCTTAGCAAAGAAGATGCTCAGCATAGAGTGACGTTTTTGAAATCCAATAAGTATTATATAGATGTTTTTTCGCGGGTGGATATGGAACCTAAATTTTTGTTGAAGGATAACAATGGTAAGGTTATTTGTGATTTGGCTACTCCGGATTTAAAAGCTGTATATGATGCCGGATGGAAGAAGCCGGAGCGGTTTGTGGCAAAAGCGGCCGACAATAGGACGAATCTGTATGGAGTGATGTGGAAACCGGCCAATTTTGATCCGAATAAGAAATATCCTATTATCTCGGTTGTATATCCGGGACCTTATTTCGGTTTTGTTCCTACTTCATTTTCTTTGTCCGAAAGATACTGCGACCGTATGGCGCAATTAGGATTTATTGTCATAGCTGTGGGACATCGTGGTGACTCACCGATGCGTGGAAAGGCATACCACCGTTTTGGATATGGAAATATGCGCGATTATCCGTTGGCTGATGATAAATATGTGATAGAGCAGCTAGCCAAGCGTCATTCGTATATCGACATCGATAAAGTGGGTATTTGCGGGCATTCCGGAGGAGGATTTATGGCGGCGGCGTCTCTCCTTACATATCCCGACTTTTACAAGGCGGCAGTCTCTTGCTCTGGAAACCATGACAACAGTATCTACAATCGTGGTTGGGGAGAATGCTACAACGGTGTGAGAGAAGTAGAAAAGGTGGTGAAAGATAGTCTTGGGAATGAAAAGAAAGAGTATGAGTATAAATTCAGCGTGAAGTCTAACGCAGAACTTGCAAAGAATCTGAAAGGAAATTTGATGCTTGTGACCGGAGACATGGATAAGAATGTGAATCCTGCTCATACTTACCGTTTGGCGCAAGCTTTGATTGAAGCCGGAAAAGACTTTGATATGCTTGTGATTCCCGGAGCTGGACATGGATATGGTTCTGCTGATGAATATTTTGAGAAAAAGATGTTCCGCTTTTTCGCCAAGCATTTGCTAGGTGATACACGGTCAGATTATTGGGGAGATATCAACCGTAATAAATAAGATTAAGATATAACGTTTATGAAAGACGCTCGTTTTAGGTGTTTGTGCTTGATAATGTTTATGTCAATATGCGGCATTGCCGGTGCACAGCAGAAAGCGAATTATCAGTTGGGGGAGAAGTTTCGTCTATTAACTCAGAACCCTATTAGTAAGTATTCGACAAGTATTCATCCGACCTTTATCAACGATACGGATTGTTTTTACTATTCTTTTACTACAAGTGACGGAAAAAAATATTATTATGTCAATCCACAAAAGAAGGAGAAACGTTTATTGTTTGATACCCCTGAGTTGTTGAGTAAGATTGCTGTCTATACAGGGAAATCTTATTCTCCTGCGAATGTGTATTTGTCATTCACGTTTGAAAGTGACAATGAAACGATGCGTTTTGATTTTGACCGTGAGTTTTATACGTATAATATGCGTACGAAAAAGGTGAAAAAGTTAGGAGAGAAATCATCCTATGCGAAAAGCGACCCATATTGGATGAAATATTCTCCGGACAGCCTTTTCTTTTTGTATGCGGAACGGCATAATTTGTATTTTGTTGGTAATGGCAAAAAAGGACAGGATACGATCCCGATACAGTTAACTACTGATGGTGTTACGAATTATACTTTTAATCGTGAAGACGAAGGTGAGTCAGGAGGAAGATGTGGAGCTGAATCTGCTCATTGGATTCCGGGCACTCATCGTTTTTATGCGGTGCGTGAGGATAACAGGAAAGTACGCGATTTATGGCTGATTAATTCTTTGTCTACTCCTTCTCCTGAATTGAAAACATATAAAGCTGAACTGGCAGGTGATAAGCATGTCACTCAATATGAATTATTGATTGGAGATGTTGATACCCGTGAAGTGAAGAAGATTGATATTAACCGTTGGCCGGATCAGTATATTGATGTGCTATATATGTCAAAAGATGGAAAACGTTTGTACTTCCAGCGTTATAATCGTCCGTGGAATCAATCGGATATTTGCGAGGTAGACGTTGAAACTGGAAAAGTACGTGTGGTGATACATGAGGAAGATAAACCATATCTTGATTATCAGATGCGCAACGTTTCTTTTCTAAATGATGGAAAAGAAATCCTGTTCCGTTCCGAACGCACCGGATGGGGACATTATTACCTGTATGATACAGCAACGGGAAGCTTGAAGAATCAATTGACTGACGGTACTTGGGTAGCCGGTCCGGTCGCGAAGATTGATACGGTAGGGCGGAAAATGTACTTTTATGGGTTTGGTCGTGAGAAAGGGATTGATCCTTATTACTATATTCTTTATGAAGCGCAACTTGATCGTCCGAATGTTCTCCGAAAACTGACTGCGGAAAACGCATCGCATGATGTGCATATCTCTCCTTCGGGACGCTATATGGTGGACTCATACTCTACCGTGTCACGAGAGCCGGTGAATGTGGTTCGTAACCGAAAGGGGAAGGTGATTATGACATTGGAGAAACCGGATTTGCGACCTGTGTATGATTTGGGATGGAAAGCACCGGAACGGTTTAAAGTGAAAGCCGCCGATGGGGTTACAGACCTTTATGGGGTTATGTGGAAACCTGCGGATTTCGATTCGACCAAGGTGTATCCGATTATTTCAAATGTCTATCCCGGACCGTTTTATGAGTATGTGCCTACGCGTTTCACAATTAATGACGATTATAATACTCGTTTGGCACAATTGGGATTTATTGTGATAACCGTTGGGCATAGAGGCGGTACTCCTATACGGGGAAAGGCTTATCATACCTATGGATATGGCAAGCAACGCGACTATCCGCTGGCGGATGATAAATATGCGATTGAGCAATTGGCAACCCGTTATCCGTTCATAGATGGTACGAAGGTGGGGATTTACGGACATTCAGGAGGCGGTTTCATGTCTGCTTCTGCTATTTGTACGTATCCTGAGTTTTATTCGGCGGCAGTTTCGTCTGCCGGCAATCATGATAACCGGATTTACAATAAAGGGTGGGTGGAGATTCACTTTGGAGTAAAGGAAAAGGTGAAAACGGTCAAAGATAGTTTGGGAGTGGAACATACCACCTATGAATATAGTGTTGAAACCCGTCCTAATCAAGAACTGGTGAAGAACTATAAACATGGTTTGTTATTGTTTACCGGCGCCATGGATAAGACAGTAAACCCGGCTAATACGTTGCGTATGGCTGATGCCTTGATTAAAGCCGGTAAAGATTTTGATATGTATGTGTTGCCTAAATCTACTCATGGTTTCTTTGGAGAATCAGAAGACTTTTTTGAGCATAAGATGTGGCGCCATTTCGCTCGTTTGCTGTTGCATGATGATTCGGCTGAAGCGGATGTTGATTTGAACAAGAATATGATTAACGGTGATAAAAGAAGGTAATAGATGATGAATCGGATAATAGTAGGATTAGGAGTGGGCTTGTTGTTCGGACTTACTCAAAGTACGGATGCGCAACAGCAAAAGAAAGCTTTAGATATCAATGCTTGTATGTCATGGAAGCGTGTTGATTCTCCGGAGATATCTTCGACAGGAAGGTGGGTTACGTATCGCGTTGTTTCAATGGAATATAATCCGGAAGATAAGGAGGCGAAAACGTTACACTTGTTTGATTCGCGTACACGGGAGGAGGTATTGTTGCCGAATGTAGAAAGATTGGAATTTTACAATTCGGATCAGGCTGCCTATTATCAGATGGCAGATTCCGCAGGAAATATGAAAACAATGCTTATGGAACTTCCTTCGGGAATCAGAAAGGAGTGGGTATACAAGGAAGCTTTCCGGCCTGTAGCGGGAGCTCCTTACTCTGTTTCTATGACCAACGTACCAAAGGATACATTGAACCACATTCCGTCATTTGATCGTTTGGTGATTCGTCATTTGAAGACAGGAGTGGCTTTTCATATTGACAGTATTGGTTATCATAGTTTATATAATCAAGGTCGCTCTATTCTTTTCATCCGTAAACAGGCAAAAGGAAATGCTTTGTGTTATGGTCCGTTGGCAGGTCCTTACCGAACTATTTATGAAAGTGCTGTCAAGAAAGAACCTTCTTCTTTCCGATTTGACGAGAACCGGATGAACGGAGAGTTTACGGTAAATGACTCGCTATGGTATAATTTTTCTTTGAAGAATAATACCTGTGATCTAATATTCGACCGTAAAGAGATTGCTATTCCTGCCGGAATGGAGATTGTTCATGCCAATTTGTCTCGTCAACAGAAGTTTCTGACGCTGCAAATTAGGCCATTGCTTCCAAAAACGGACAAGGATAAGCAGGAAGATGAACCGAAACCGGATAAAAGTTTTGAATTGGAGTTATGGACTTGGAATGAATATGAGGTGCCTACTTTGCAGACTCGAAGCCGTTACTATCGTCCCGAGTACTCTAAATATATCTACGATATAGCTTCGAAAAAATTGACGGAAGTAGCTCCCGGTCATGTTGATTTATTCGAGCCGGATTGGGCGGATGAGATTCATTATGTGCTTTATACGGATGAGACTCCTTACCGTATGCAGAAAGAGTGGCTTGATAAAGTGCCATTTGACATATATGCTGTAAATGTGCATAGCGGAGAAAAGAAACTGGTGGGACGTAGCTATCGGAGTACTCCGAAATGGTCGGTGAATGGAAAGTGGGCAGTCATGTACGATCCGATTGCGAAAAATTGGAATAAGTTTGATGGAACTACGGGTAGGGTGACTGATATTTCGACTGCAATCGGCTATCCGGTGTTTGACGAGGATTATGATAAACCTGCGCCTGCACCTGCTTACGGTATTGCGGGTTGGACTGCTGATGGAAACAGTGTGTTGATTTACGATGCGTATGATTGGTGGAAGATAGACCTGACCGGTGAGTGTCAGCCGGAATGTTTTACGAAGGGATATGGTCGTAAGAATCGGAAATCTATCCGTAAAATGACTAGTAATATTGATAAGGAAGTGTTTGCACCGGATGAAAAAATAGTAGTGAGCTTGTGGGACGAAGATACGAAAGATCAAGGGGTGTATCAGATTGATATGAAAGGTCGTCTAAAGAGGTTGATGGAAGGTTCTTATCTATACACTGTTCATCGTTTTTCTGACAATCGGAAATATTGTATATGGAATCGTCAGAACATATCTGAATTCCGTGATCTGTGGTGGAGTAAATCGGATTTTTCCGATCCTGTTCGCATAACAAATGTCAATCCTCAACAAAGTGAATATAAGTGGGGAACTGCAAAACTGGTGGAATGGACTAACTACGAGAATAAATCTAATAAAGGAATACTTTATCTTCCGGAAGACTATGATGCTGATAAAGAATATCCTGTATTGGTGCAATTTTATGAAACACATTCTGGCGGATTGAATGTGTATCATGCTCCTATGCTGAGTAGTGCAATGGCAGATGTAATATACTTTGTAAGTAACGGTTATATTGTATTTATGCCGGATGTACATTTCACCATAGGAACACCAGGGCAGAGCTGTTATGATGCCGTAGTGAGCGGAACGAAATACTTGATAGAGCAGCGGATAGCACATCCGGGCAAGATCGGTCTTCAGGGGCATAGCTGGTCGGGCTTTCAAACGAGTTTTTTAGTCACAAAGACTGATTTATTTGCTTGTGCTAATATTGGTGCTCCTATTACTGATATGGTAACCGGCTATTTAGGTATTCGCAATGGTAGCGGTTTGCCACGTTACTTCATGTATGAAGAGACGCAAAGTCGTATGGGAAAAACTCTGTGGGAAGCTAAAGACAAGTATTTGGCAAACTCGGCTATAGTGGAGGCGGATAAGATACATACCCCCTTGTTAATCTGGCATAATGATAAGGATGAGGCTGTTCCTTATGAGCAAGGGCGTGCTTTGTATTTGGCTATGCGCCGCTTACAACGACCGGCATGGCATCTTAATTATAAAGGTGAAGGCCATTTTCTTGGCAATCAGGCGGCTCAGAAGGACTGGACTATCCGGATGATGCAATTCTTCGATTATTATCTGAAAGGAACAAAAGAACCGCGTTGGATGAAAGAAGGCATTCATTTGAGAGAACGCGGGATTGATCAGAAATATGATTACTAAATGAATAAATATTGACAAAAGATGAAGAAATTATTAACAGTAATTATGGCTTTAGCCTGTTTTGCATTAACGAGCTACGCTCAAAAAAATGTAGAAAAACAACTGATAGGTAAGTGGTGTAATCCTTATACTTATCAGTCTACCGGTGAACTCAAAGGATTCCATTTTCAGAAGAATGGCAAATGTTCCGCTATCAACGTGCCATCTTTAGATCTTAGAACATGGAAGATAGACAAGGACGGTTATTTGATAATCGAAGGGTTTAGCACAGAGGATGATGGAAGAACGGAAGTGTATAAAACGCGGGAACGTATTGAAAAACTGACATCTGATTCGTTGCGGTTGGTGATGAAAGAATCAAGTCCTCGGCTGGTTTTTCTGTATGTGAATAAAAAAACAATCAAGAAATTGGTTACTCCGGAAGTAGCTCCTGATAAGAAGTAATAAATCTCTCTCTTAAATAATTTAGTGTTTAATATTAGCATGTTGTTGCTAATGAAAGCGCCTCGTCGTAGTGATTACGATAGGGTGCTTTTTATTTTTTAGTATCAGAGTTGTAACTTGTTTTGTAAACCTTTATGTAGGGCTTTATCAAATTCTTGCGATATGCTCTAAATGATTTTATAGTGTATTTAGTATGGAATATCGCTATTTAATTGTATTTTTGGCACAAAATGCCCAAAATGGATAGCAAAGAGATTTCCATAGAACAGATAAATAAACTGGATGCTACAGCTTTCCGTATACTTTATAAGACTTATTATAAGGCATTGGTTTGTTATGCAATACAAATAACAGGGGAATCTGGAGTTGCGGAGGATATTGTACAAGAACTGTTTTCTACTATTTGGGAAAGGCAAATGTCATTTAAGTCATTGGTGTCATTTAAGGCCTATTTATATAATTCCGTCCGGAATGCTTCAATTGATTATCTCAAGCATAAGGATGTTGAATTTGATTATTTGCAAAAGATTATCGAATCACATCAGGCATACAGAGTCGGAGATGAGGAAGAAGATGATTTCTTCACAGAGGAGATCTTTCGTCAACTTTTTATGACCATTGACTCTTTGCCGGAACGTTGCAAGCAAGTCTTTTTGTTGTATATGGAAGGTAAGAAGAATGAGGAAATAGCAGCCGCACTTTATGTTTCTCTCGAGACCGTTAAGACACAAAAGAAACGGGCAATGTCTTTTCTCAGGAAAAAATTAGGTTCATATCATTTTGCACTGCTTTTGTCTATTCTTCCATAAAAAAGATGTTTCCTGAAAAAAAATAGCTTTAACTTGTCCCTCATTTTATTTGTTTAGTCGTCTTTTATATAATAATGCAAAATATATAATGGAACGCAAAAGAAATATAAATTCTGTAATTCATGATCAACTACTAGGACAGCTTTCAGAAGAAGAAAAGAAACGATTGCAGGCTTGGATTGAAAGTTCTCTAGAAAATAAAAAGAATTATGAATGTCTAATGCAAGATACTGAGTTGTCTGAAAGATATCGTCAGTTTGCAACAGTAGACGAGGAACAGGCTTGGGAAATCTTTCAGGAAAAACATTTTCAAGTTCGTAGAATCTATCGCAGGATGCTTTGGAAATATGCTGCTATCCTTATGATACCTATAATTATTGGTGCTGCTATTTGGATGGGAATGTGGCGAAATGCCGATATCGGACCCGTAAGAGCACAGGACGATCAATTGGCAATGTTGCGGTCGGAAAAGATGGGAAAGCAGAAAGCTACTCTTGTATTGCCCGGTGGGCAGGAAGTTGAATTGAAATCGGTTACCAATCAATCATTGCAGGACTCGGCTATCTTGTCGGTGCCCTCTTCTAAAGTTGTGAAAGAAACGCAATCAGAAAATGAAGAAATCTCTGTTACTGACAATAATAAATTAGTCACTTATGATGATAGTGAATTTTGGCTCACCTTTGAGGATGGAACAAAAGTTCATTTGAATTATAATACGACTTTAAAGTATCCGTCGCATTTTAGTGCAGTTAGCCGTACTGTTTATTTGGACGGAGAGGCTTATTTTCAAATAGCTAAAGATGATAAACGTCCGTTTCGGGTTATAACGGCAAATGGAATTGTCAAGCAATATGGTACCTCTTTTAATGTCAATACACATGTAGCCGGAGTCACGAAAGTGGTACTGGTGGAAGGGTCTATCAGTGTTCTTCCTAATCAAGGAGATGAGCATAAGATACATCCGGGAGAACTGGCTGTATTAAATGGAGTAACACAGGAGGTTCAAATCAGTAAGGTAGATATAGAGCCTTATATTGCTTGGAATAGTGGACGTTTTGTATTTGATAATTGTTCTTTGGAAACTCTTATGGAGGTGATATCTCGTTGGTATGATAAGAAAGTTATGTTTGAAGATGAAGATATAAAGACAATACGTTTTACCGGTGATCTTGATCGTTACGGTTCCATAATTCCTATATTAAAAGCAATTCAAAGAGTTACTCATCTGAAAATGGATGTTGAGGGCGAAGCTATTATTATTAGAAGAGAATAAAACTATTATTAACCACATTTACTAAAAAAGGAGGAGGCCATGCAAATAAAAAGGGCCAGAGAGCGTATTGTGATGTCTCTCTGTATTATTTTTCTGTTGTTCGCACCGATATCGGCAACAGCGCAGTCTAATTCAATGAAAGTATCCCTTAATTTAAAGTCTGCATCAGTTAAAGAGTTTTTTGATGCAGTGAAAGCTCAGACAGGTTTGAACTTTATTTATAACACTGAGCAAGTAAAGAGTATGTCTCGTATCACGATCCAAAGTAAGGGGCAACCTATCACTGAAGTTTTGGATAAAGTATTGGCTAATACAGGCTATACTTACGAGATTGAAGGCAATATTGTGACTATTGTATATCAACAGCCAAAAGAAATGAAAAAAACTTTCACTGGAGTTGTTGTAGACGAAGGAGGGGAACCCTTGCCCGGTGTTACTGTTCTGATTATAGGGAAAGAGAAGAATATCGGTACGATGACGGATGCGGAAGGGGCTTTTTCTTTGGGGCTGCCTAACAAGGATGTTATTGTGCGTATCTCTTTCGTCGGGATGCAACCGATAGAAATCAATACTGCAAAGTTGAATTTGGACAAGACACATACATTTCGGTTGAAACCGGACTCAAAGCAATTGGACGAAGTGGTGGTGACCGGCTATGCGAAAATCAGCAAGAACAGTTTTACAGGTACGTCTGTAACGGTATCTGCCGACCAACTGATGTCTGTTTCAAAGACAAATGTATTAGGAGCTTTACAGGTTTTTGATCCTTCTTTCCGTATCGCAGAAAATAATTTGATGGGTTCTAATCCGAACAACGTCCCCGAGCTTTACATCCGTGGACGTTCCGGCATCGGGACAACAGAACTGGACGCGGAGAGTCTCTCAAAATCGGCATTAAAGAATAATCCGAATCTTCCTACATTTATCATGGACGGTTTCGAAATCAGTGTACAAAAACTGTATGATATGGATCCGAGCCGTATTGAAAGTATAACAATTTTGAAAGATGCGGCCGCTACAGCTATGTATGGTTCACGTGCTGCTAATGGGGTGGTTATTATTACAACTGTGACTCCGAAACCGGGAAAAATAAATGTGAATTATAATTTTACCGGTACATTGGAATATCCGGATCTAACAGATTATAATTTAATGAACGCTCGGGAGAAACTGCAGACAGAGGTAGCTGCAGGATTGTTTAAAGCCGACCCGGAAAGTAATACATTTGTTTTCGATCAAGCATCATTGGATGGAGTTTATAATAAGAAACTGAATAATGTAGTTCGTGGGGTAGATACTTATTGGTTGTCAAAACCCTTGCGTACTGTGTTTAACCACAAGCATAGTCTTTATTTAGATGGTGGAACAGATGATTTACGATGGGGAGTTGACCTTTCTTATAATAAGGATGCCGGTGTGATGAAGGAATCCTATCGCGATCGTATGTCTGCCGGTCTGTCATTATCTTATCGTTTGGGCTCTTTTCAGTTACGTAATTATTTCTCATACACTTACACGAATTCGGCAGATTCTCCTTATGGCAGCTTTTCTGATTATACGTCCAAACTGCCTTATGATGAATATCAGGATGAATTTGGAAATTATCTGAAGACAACTTATGGCTGGAACGGCACAAGCGGTTCGGAAAACCCTTTGTATGAGGCTACACTTGGTAATTATAGCCGCGATAAATCATGGGAGTTAATCAATAATGTTGAGTTGTTGTGAAATATCAATCACTATTGGCTGTTAAAAGGGCAATTTAGCATCACAAAGTCCAATTCGGAAGCAAATGACTTTTTGGATCCGCGTTCAAAAAAGAATGCTGAGATTCTTGGGCTTACCAATGTGATATCCGGACAGTTGGATGTTACGACAAATAAAAGTGTAGGATGGGATGCTACAATGACATTGTCTTATAATCGTACTATTAAAAAGAATAGTTTGAACTTCCTGGCAGGTGTAAATGCTACTTCAAGTACTGGAGACGGGCTTGCGATTTCTTATCGTGGTTTTCCTTCTGGTTCCCTTTCTTCTCCAGGATATGCACATTCTATTTATGGTAACCCTTCTGCTTCCGATGCAAAGAGCCGTTTGTTAGGTGCGTTGGGGACTTTCAACTATTCGTACGATGATGTTTATCTGGCAGACGTATCTGTTCGTTTTGATGGTAATTCGGAATTTGGCTCTGATAAACGTTTTGCTCCTTTCTTCTCTGGTGGTGTTGGGCTTAATGTTCACAACTATAAGAGTCTGAAGGATTGGGAATGGCTTAATCGTTTCAAGATACGTACTACTTATGGTGTGACGGGTAAGGTTAACTTTTCTCCTTATGATGCTCAGACCATGTACCGGATTGTGAATGATAATTGGTATAAAACAGGTGTTGGCGCTTCTCTGATTGCATTAGGTAATTCCAATCTGGGATGGGAAAAAACAGGTAACTGGGATATAGGTGTTGATCTGGATTTATTCAATGGTTTGTTTCAAATGGATTTTTCTTATTATCGTAAGAAAACGGTAGATTTGGTGAACAATGTTACTTTGCCAAGTTCGACAGGCTTCACTTCCTATAAGGATAATATTGGTGAGGTGATGAATAAAGGTGTCGAAATTCAGTTAAGGAGTACAATTCTGAATACAAAAAACTGGTTTGTTGCTGTATTTGCGAACATCGCCCACAATAAAAACGAGATACTGAAAATCTCTGATAGTTTGAAAGACTATAATAACAAAGTGTTAGCTAAATATGACAACTATGATGATGCCTGGAACAGAACCAACGTAGATTATGCCAATACACATCTGCAGTATGTGGAGGGTGGCTCATTGACTTCTATATTCGGAGTTCGTTCTTTAGGAATTAATCCGGCAGATGGTCAGGAAATCTTTGTTAAGAGAGACGGATCCATAACATACGATTGGAGTGCAGCGGACCAAGTGGTTATCGGTAACGAAGAACCTAAGGCACAAGGTACATTCGGGGTGAATCTGCGATGGAAGAATTTTACATTATTTTCCACCTTTATGTATGAATTTGGCGGGCAGCGTTACAATTCAACATTGGTAAGTAAAGTGGAGAATGCCCGTATTTCTTCTCAGAATGTAGACCGCCGCGTATTGGACGGTCGTTGGCAGAATCTGGGTGACCGGACACCTTATGGTAAATTGCAGACAGAACTGATTGCAACGACACGGCCTACCAGTCGTTTTATTCAGGACTATAATGTTTTGTCGTTCAACTCATTGACGCTAGGGTATGATTTTAATACTTCTTGGTTGAAGAAGTATCATTTGGGCATGTTGCGATTGGAACTTTCAGGTAATGATTTGTTTCGGGCATCAACTGTTCGTGCGGAACGTGGGTTAGATTATCCTTATTCACGTTCATTTGCATTATCATTAAAAATGAGTTTGTAAGTTGATTTATTTTAAGTAGAACAATGATGAGTAGAAAAAGAAATATAGTGTGTTCGTTGTTTGTTATGTTACTGACGATGAGCAGTTGTAGCTGGTTGGATGTTTCTCCAAGTAATGAAGTGAATGAGGAAGACATGTTTAGCAAAGGCGATGGATATCGTAATGCGTTGAATGGGCTCTATTTGAAACTTAGCGAAAGTTCTTTTTATGGACGGAACTTGAGTTGGGGATTTATAGAGGTACTTGGTCAGCAATATCTGACAGATTTTATGGAGAGGACTTCTACCTACTATAAGGCTGCCGGATATAAATATGACGATGCAGATGTGAAGTCTGTTATTTCCGGTTTTTGGTCTACTGCTTATAATGGGATCGCCGGTTGTAATCATTTGATATTCAAGGTAAGTGAGACGGATTTGTCTGTTTTCCAAGAGCGGGAAATGGAAAGAAATATGATTTGGGGTGAAGCATTGGCCTTACGTGCGTTGTTTCATTTTGACATCATGCGTTTGTTCGCTCCTTCTATGGAAACGGATGACGGGAAGAAATATATACCTTATGTAGACTCATATCCTGTGATTAGCACTACATATTATACAAATACGGAAATATTAAAGAAGATAGAGAGCGATTTGCTACAAGCAAGAGATTTGGTGGCGAAATGTGATATCGAAGAGCATCCCGAATGGATGGAGACTAGCTATCGCATGTTTGCTCGCGGTATGTCCAGTGAGCTTCCGGAAGAAGTGTTCTTTGCTTACCGTGGCTATCGTATGAACTATTACGCAATTACAGCTTTATTGGCAAGAGTCTATTTGTGGGAGAAGGAATATAAAAAGGCTTTTGATTGTGCAGAAGCAGTGGTGAAAGCTACTCATAATGATAGGCTTCTCTTTGGGTTTGTCGGATCATCAGAATTGGGAGGAGATGTAAAAGACTCTGAAAGTTTGATTTTTACAGTATCGAATGAAACGCTGACCGATGATTTCAAGCCTTTTATAACTTCTGATAGTAAAACACGCTTTCTCTTCAGCGGAAGCAGCATTTTTGAAGGTTCTCAGGAAGATCAGCGTGGAAGTTCTTCTATGATAGGAAATCAGGAAAGTGTTCAATATTCCAAGAAGTATACATTGGCAGAGGGAACAGATGGTTACGACATGATTCCGGTTATCCGTTTGAGTGAGATGTATTATATTATGGCAGAGTATTACGCTCGTAATGCAAACTTTATTGAAGCAGGAAAAATGCTGGATGCAGTTCGTTCTGCTCGTGGTATAATATCAAATACTTCTAATATTATTTCACTGGATGACTTCATCAGTAAATTATTGAAAGAAATCCGCAAAGAATTGATAGGTGAGGGCCAATTATATTTTCAGTACAAACGACTGAATAATAATTCTTTTGCCGATGGAGTGAAATTTGTGTTCGACCGTCCGGAGAATGAAGAAATTTAATAAGTTAATTATTTTGATTATGAATATACACATGAAACCCTTTATTTTATTATTGTTTTTGTCTTGCTGTCTTTTTTCTTGTTCAGAAGACGAGATAAAGTCTTATCATGGTGATCAGTATTTATATTTTAGCCAATTGAAAGGCACAGAAGACAAGTCTGTCAATGTGTCGTTCAATAATTATCCGCTTGATGATGAACTGACTGTAAAGATAGCTATGGGGTTGGTCGGTGATCCTTTTTCGAGTCCGGCTCCGTATAAGATCGGAATTCTTGCGGATAAGACAACAGCTTTAGCTGAAAATTATTCTTTGCCGGAAGCACCTAGTTTTAAGGCAAATTCTGCTACGGATGAATTGGAGGTTAAGTTAATAAAAACGGAAAACCTGACAGAAGATGTATCGCTTCTTCTGAAAATAGAACCTAATGATTATTTTGAAGGGAGTATCTTACATTATGATACAATTCGGATTGTATTCAACAATGTAGAAAGTCAACCGTTGTGGTGGGATAAAGAAGTGACGAATGTTTATCTTGGTACTTATTCTCGGGCAAAATACAGGGCACTGGTGCAATATGGAGGTGAAGAGGCTCTCAATTTCGGAGAACTGAATGCATCACAGAGACGTCGGTGTGCCCTGCGTTTGAAGGATGCTATTGCCGAATATGGTCTGAAAGAAGAGAACGGAAAGTCGATGACGGTACCTATTTATTAATCTGACGAATGAAATGAATATGAAGAGGATAAAATTGAAGTTAGCGACGGCTATATTTTTAGGGTCGTTAATGTCATCTTGTTATGAGGATAAAGGAAATTATGATTACGAGCAAATGAATGATATTACAGTGGAAATTCCACTGGAAAGTAGCGATTGTGTATTAGGTGATGTGCTGAAAATAATTCCTGAATTGAAGTTCTCAACAGGAAAGGAAACGGAAAATTTAACTTATCTATGGACATTTGATGGACAGGAGATAGCGACAGAACGGGTATTGAACTGGACTGTTGATAAAGATGGAAAGTATAAAGATCTGCGTTTGGCAGTGAAAGACCAGACTACCGGAGTTACATATTTCGGATCTGCGCTGTTGTCTGTGATTTCCCCTTATACAACAGATGGCTGGGTAACGCTTTCCGCCAAGGAAGACGGGACTTCGATGTTAACGTATATGCGTCCTACTACGAAAGATCAAAAATACACATGTGTAGTGACAAAGGATGTATATGGTCTTTCTAATGGTGGGGCTACTTTGGGTGGCAAGCCGATTTTTATGAGCCAGCATTTTGTTTCTCCATGGGGGAGTGGTGAAGATAATACCAGTTGGTTATGGATTACTCAGCAAGGTGGGCAAGGCTGTGTCGATGTTTCCGGAAGTTCTTATCAAACGGAAGGCTATCTGCCTGCTATGTTTATTAATGGTGGCTATCCACAAGGATTTGAACCACAACGGGTGTATGATATGGTTTATCTTTCAATGGCTATCGGGAGAAACGGAGAGATTTATACTCGTGTGAAAGAGTCTCTGAATCTATTCAACTCCAATTACTTTTTGGATGATAGAGTTCTGTTATATAATGGACAGCCAATAGACGGTACAATGATAGCGATGACCCCAGAATTTTATGAACACGGAGGAGTACTGGCTTATGATAAAAATTCCAATCGATACTTGCATATAACAGACCTGAAAGCGAGTACTCTTGTTATTGGTAGTGGGATGGTAGATAAATATTATTCCGGTAATGTGTTAGCGTTGGAAACATGGGATAGTAGCGATCCTTTTGATGATATGACGGGGTATACGGTGCACTATATCGGAGCCTGTGTCGGTCCTTATGGACAAGGAGGTGGCTCTATTGGCTATATGTCTGTTATTGAAAAAGATAGTCGCTTTTTTATACAGCATTTTGAAGTAGATGATTGTAGCGGAAAATATGCTCCCGGTGCTTATATCACTACTCCTTTGCGGGAAGTCCCATTTGCGGATATCGTTAATGCAAGTACGAAAAATGTATATGCACTTTGTTATTATCAGAATTCCGGTCGTCCGTATTTATTGTTGAGTAGTGATAACGATCTTTATCTGTATTACTTTAATGGTGATAAAGGCAAACAATTAATAAAGTTTGCTACATTTGATGCCCCGATAACCGGTATTGATACTGGAGGGGGGGCTTATGAAGGCCATGCAGGAGTAGGGCTGGAAAATGGAGAATTTTATGTATTGGATTTGAGTTTATCTGTATTGGAGGAAATCATTAAAGAAGGTGATAGTGAGAAGAAAGTCCTGTTTAAGGAAGAAGGTCTAGGAAAAATAGTACAGGTTCTGTATAAGCGTGAAAGAGCACGTGACTATGGTTCTTGGGATTAAAGAGAAAATATTGAAATTAAGATTATATGCGAAAGAAACTGTATTTATTTCTTTTAGTTGCATTGTGTGGGGCTATGATTAATCCCGCTGTAGCAAAGAAGAAAAACAAGAAGAAAGCTTCTACGGAGGCTACTGCAAAGAAGAAAGAGAAGAAAGAAACCAAGTATGACAAACTGTTTAAAGGAAAGAAAGTCACGACGGCAAAAGGTTTCATTACTCTTCATCAGTTTGATAACAAAGTTTATTTTGAGTTGCCGCTCAAAGTGCTCAACCGTGACATTTTGTTAGGTTCTACTATTGCAGAAACAACGGACAATCAGTTTGGATGCGTAGGTGAGAAGTCTGGTGATCCTTTTTTGATTCGTTTTGTGCAGCGTGATTCAACAATTACATTGCGCCGTGTGCAAGCAGGACAATTCTCGGATGATCGGGAGATTAAAAAACGTTTGCAGAGCAGTACAATGCCGGCTATCGCCGAAACTTTCGAGATAAAGGCTTACAATAATGACAGTACTGCCGTTGTGTTTGATATGACCGGTTACCTGTTGAACGATAAGAAAATGCTTTCTCCTTTCTCTCCTTATTCATTGATAGAAATGATGGGAGGGAGTATTGATAAGAATTTTGAAAAGGAAAGTTCTTTTATACAAGGCATCAAAGGCTTTGAGGACAATATTTGTGTCCGTTCCTTATTGACTTATAAAGTAAGCGTAGGGGCTAAAGGAAGTTATGCGATAAAAAATATGCCTTTCTCGGCTGTGATGAACCGTAGCTTTATCTTATTGCCGGAAAAACCGATGCGCCATCGTTATGCCGATCCGCGTATTGGTATTTTCGAACACTCTATTGTTGAGTTTGCTTCCGAAGGACGTGGATTACGTACTCGTCATATCGCTCATCGTTGGAATCTTGAACCGTCAGATTCTGCCGCATATCTACGTGGAGAATTGGTAGAACCAAAGAAGCCTATTATTTTCTATATTGATGATGCCTTTCCTTTGAGCTGGAACAAATACATTCATAAAGGAGTTGAGGTATGGCAGAAAGCATTTGAGAAGATTGGCTTCAAGAATGCGATTGTGGCAAAGGATTTTCCTAAAAACGACCCTAACTTTGACCCGGAAAACATAAAATACTCTTGTATTCGTTATGCTCCTTCTACAGTAGCCAACGCAATGGGACCTTCTTGGATTGACCCTCGCTCAGGTGAAATTATAAACGCATCGGTAACGGTATATCATAATATTGTGCAATTGGTTCAGTATTGGCGTTTCTTACAAACTGCCCCGGCAGATAAGGATGTTCGTGATGTGGTGTTGCGTGAAGACTTGTTGGGAGACTGCATCGCCTACGTACTTTCTCATGAAGTAGGGCATACTTTGTCTCTGATGCACAATATGGCAGGTTCTTCTTCCATTCCTGTAGAGTCGTTGCGTGATCCGAAATTTACTCAGGAATATGGAACGACTTATTCTATCATGGATTATGCACGTAATAACTATATAGCACAGCCGGGCGATAAGGAAAAAGGAGTACGTATGACACCTCCTGAACTTGGTGCTTATGATTATTATGCGATTTCTTGGTTGTATAAACCAATATTTGAAGCAAAAACATCTGAAGAAGAAATTCCTATACTGGACAAATGGATCAGTGAGAAATCGGGTGATCCTAAGTATCGTTATGGTAAGCAGCAGTTCAAACGTCGTTTCGATCCGAGTTCCGTAGAAGAAGATTTGGGGGATGATCCAGTGAAAGCTTCAGAGTATGGGCGTCGTAATTTGCAATATATCCTGAAACATATTAATGAATGGGTAGCAGACAAAGATAAGGATTTTGAATTCCGTAGTGCTTTGTATGATGAGATCGTTTATGGGTATGTTCGTTATTTGAGCTTTGTGCTGGCTGATATCGGAGGTATATATTTGAATGAACGATATGATGGAGACCAGCGTCCGAGTTATAAGACAGTATCAAAAGAGCAACAAAAGAAAGCATTGAATTTCTTGCTGAATGAGTTGAAAGATCTTTCTTGGTTGGATGCGAATGAAACCTTGAAAGAATTTCCTATCCGTACTTCTGTAGCTATGCAGATGGAGAATGCGATTATTGATGGTATTTTATCTCGTTGTGGTGCTGTTTCTATCTGTTCGGACAAGGCGACATCGGCTCCTTATACTCAAAAAGAATATCTGGCAGATATCGAACGTTTTGTATGGGCATCAACACGTGCTGGTAAAACTTTGACAGATACGGAGATGCGTCTGCAGATGAATTACTTGACAAAATTGATAGAAGGCTCTGTAACTGGGGTTGCTAAAAATGCGACTCGTAAAGGTATTACGGACATGTATGACATTATTAAGGTTCCTGAATGGCTGAAGGCTGCTTCGCGTGAGCGTTTTGGTATTATTTCAGAAGAATTTATGGGATGTTTTAATAATAAGCATGCTGAGATGCAGGCAGCCCGTTTGGAGGAAATTAGCGGTTTTGAAGATGATGTTGATTTAAAGGCTCCGTTGGAACCGATGGAACACGTTTATTTCGGTGAGCTGAAGAAAATCCGCAGCTTGGTTGCAGCAAGCGCTTCTACCGGTTCTGCTGATACGCAACGTCATTATCGCTTATTGTTGTACAAAATTGACCAGGCATTAAAATGATAGGAAGTATGAGAAATAGATATAGTAAGATACTTTGTTTATTGTTTCTTTTTATGTGTTGCCTGCCACAAGACGGAAATGCGATTTGGCCTTTTAAAAAGAAGAAAAAAGAGGAAAAGAAAGAAGTTCTGACACCTTATCAGAAGCTTTTCAAGAACAAGAAAGTACAGACAGCTCATGGGCTGATGACTATTCATAAGGTGGAAGATAAAGTGTATGTCGAGTTTCCGGTTGTTATGTTAGGACGTGAACTGCTATTGACTTCCTCTATAGAAAATACGAGTGACGGTGGGGAAGGTGCACCGGGACAGTTGGGAGGAACAGATGTACGTTTGCGTTTTGAGATGATTGATTCTACAATCGTGGCACGTATGCCTTTGTTGAGCAAACCTGTCAATACGAGTGGTGATTCTGATATTGCCCGCGCATTGAATCATTCACATAATCCGGGCATCTTCAAGAGTTTTAAAGTGTTGGCATGTACGCCGGATAGTTCGGCTCTTGTAGTGAATATGAAAGGCTTGTTTTTGGAAGGTTCGGCTTTTACCAAACCTTTCCCGTCGACTTCAGCTAACGGCTATTATGGTTTTGTATCTCGCGACCACTCATTAGAATCTGATAAATCGTCTATCTTGGGTGTTTCCGCTTCTGGAGATAATATTACCGTTCGCGAAGAACTGGTATATAAGGTAAATCATACTTTGATGGGAGCTTATAGTATGTATGAGAATGTTCCGTTGACGGCTGTGGTAAATAAGATGTTATGTGTCTTGCCGGAAGAGCTGATGACTCCCCGTCTGGCTGATTCGCGTCTTGGATTGACCACGCAGTTGAAAAGTGACTTTGCCGGGGCCGGACAAGAAGTGAGGAATATACGCTATGCCAAACGTTGGCGGATTGAACCCTCGGATTCTGCTGCTTACCGTCGGGGTGAACTGATGGAACCGAAGAAGCAATTGGTATTCTATATTGATAGTTTGCTGCCCGTAAAGTGGCATCCTTATGTGAAAGCTGGAGCAGAATCTTGGAATAAAGCTTTTGAAAAGGTTGGTTTTAAGAATGTGATTTGTGTGAAGGAGTTTCCGAAAAATGATACTTTGTTTAATGCGTACAGTTTGGATTGTATGACCATCCGTTATTCTGCTTCGTGGATGAATAGTGCACAAACGACGCTTCATGTAGATGCTCGTACAGGGGAGATATTGAATGCTTCTATTCTGATCAATTCAAATATGATCAGTGTGCAATATATGGATCGTATTGCGGCAACTGCTGCGGTTGATCCTCGCGTCCGTACTGATATTTTCCCACAAGAGATACAGGGCGAGTTGATTCAGGCTGCTATTGCTCAAGCTGTAGGGACAGGATTGGGACTTGCTCCGAATTGGGGAGCTTCTGTTGCTTATCCGGTAGATTCTTTGCGTTCTGCCAGCTTCACACAAACGTATGGTTTGGCTTCTTCTGTTATGGGAGGGGTAGTGATTAATGATGTGGCTACGGCAGATGATGTACGGAAAGGAGTGCGTTTGGTTAATACGAACCCTGGACCGTATGATGAGTTGGTTATTAAATATCTGTATCAGCCTATTTACGCTTCTTCATTACAAGAAGAGAAAGCTATCTTGGATAGCTGGATTCGTCAACACACAGGAGATCCTCGTTATGCTTATATACGTAGTCAGTCTCGTTTCGATTCAGATCCTCGTAATAGTCGTGGCGGCTTGGGAGACGATCATTTGAAGTCATTTGATTATATGCTTTCCAATATCCGTACCGGTTGTGAGAATTATTATACTTGGTTTTCAAAAGGAGACAAGGATATGACAATGCGTAAGCGGGTATATTCGGCACTTTGCGAACGATTGAACAGTCGTGTATATGCGGTTCTTTCGTATGTCGGTGGTATTTATCTGAATGATATTCGTGAGAAAGATGTGATTCCGAGTTACTCGATGGTAGACCGTGAGAAACAAAAAGCAGCATTGAACAGGGTTTTGAGCCTGGCAAAAGATCTGGATTGGATAGAGAATACAGCTCGTGCTACAGATTTCACAATTGCTGATAAGAAGACCGATATGATGCGTTTGGATATATTCAAGAATATCTTTAATCGTTTGCCTTATATCGAAGTGTGTACGGAACGTTTCCCGGAAACTGCTTATACGGCTTCTGAATATTTGGATGACATTTACAATGTAGTATGGGAAGGAACCCTGAAACATCGTCCGTTGGATAATGTTGAGAAAACTCTGCAAACAGCTTTTCTGGAAAGTATCATTTCCACCTCTACGGTAACTGCACCTATTGGTAGCTTTAAGGCTTCAAAGACGTCATTTGCTGATAACTGGAAGTCGGAAATTAATCTGACAGCTTTACGTGAAGGAGAGAATGTAGAACATCATTTGCGTTCTTTGCAGGCTCCTGAAGAAATAAGTGGTTTCTCTTCTGTTCCGCCTATTTATACGAATCAGACCAAAGTTGCTGCATATTATTTCGATCTGTTGATGCGCACGAAAGAGATGTTAGAAAAGAGTATTTCGGCTATGCCTGAGGCTGATCGTTCACATTATGAGCTTTTGATATATCGTATAAATAAAGCGGTAGAGATAAAATAGTAAATTTCTCTCTCTTAAATAAATTAGTGTTAGCATTACGTTGCTAATGAAAACGCCTCGTCGTAGTGATTACGATGAGGCGTCTTTGTTTTACAGTATTTATACAGTATGTTACAGTATAGTATGTTTGAATAAATCGCTTGTTTATTGAAATCGTTTGCTGTTGAGGCTTGTTTACACTTTTCGTATAGATAATGCTTTGTTTTCAGCACCTTCCATAATCTCCCGCTCCCCGGGACCTTTATCGTTGATGCCGCATAAGTGAAGAATTCCGTGGATAATCACACGATGTAGTTCGTCTTCGTATGAGGCGCCAAACTGCTCTGCATTCGTACGTATCGTATCCAGACTGATGAATAAGTCACCTGATAAACGATCGCCTTCACAATAATCGAAAGTAATAATATCCGTGTAGTAGTCATGTTGCAAATACTGACGGTTTACCTCCAGAATCTTTTCGTCCGAGCAGAAGATATAAGCGATTTCACCGAGTCTTTTTCCGTAAGAAACAGCTACGGCTTTTATCCATTCCGTAGTCTCACGTTTCTTGATATCAGGCATTTTTACGCCTTCTGTTTGATAAGTTACAGCCATAATTGAATGTTATGATTTAAAAGAAAAATAAATAACTGATTAAGATAGCGGCTATAATACCCGAGAAGTCTGCTATCAGACCACAAGTTACCGCATTACGAGTTTTAGTGATCCCCACACTGCCGAAATAAACGGCCAGAATGTAGAATGTGGTGTCCGAAGCTCCGCGAACTACACAACTCATACGTCCTACAAACGAATCAGGTCCCAGTTCTTTCATCGTATCGATCATCAATCCGTTTGCACCGCTACCGCTAAGTGATTTCATCAATGCGGTAGGCAGCGCTCCTACAAAGCTCGTGTCCACTCCGCATAAGCCTACTATATAGCCGATGCCTCCCACCAGAAAATCCATTGCTCCCGAAGTGCGGAACACTGCAATTCCTACAAGAAAAGCAACCAGATAAGGAATGATGCGCACAGCCGTCGTAAAGCCTTCTTTAGCTCCCTCCACAAATGAATCGTATACATTGATTTTTTTCCTGACTCCCGTCAAAATAAACAGGATGATGACACTGAACAGCAGAATATTCGCTATCAATGTAGAATAAGTACCCATATCCTCTCGTGAAACGCTTAGGAACAAGTAAATCAAGCCGGAAAAGAAAAGACAAATAATGCCCATTAAAATGAGAATAGGCTTATTGATTAAGTTTATCTTTTGAGCGATGCTGACTGCTATGACTCCTACTAAAGTGGAAATGAAAGTACTTAGCAGGATAGGGATAAATACATCTGTAGGCTGTGCAGCCCCCATTTGTGCACGATACACCATGATACTGATCGGAATGATGATAAGGCCGGATGTATTAATCACCAAAAACATAATCATCGGATTGGAAGCAGTGTCCTTTTTCGGATTCAGTTCCTGCAGCTCTTTCATCGCTTTCAGCCCTAATGGGGTGGCTGCATTGTCGAGGCCAAGCATATTGGCAGACATATTCATGAAGATGGACCCTAACACCGGATGTCCTTTAGGAATATCTGGAAACAGTCGGCAAAGCACCGGACTAAGAAAGCGAGCCAGTGCGTTAATCAATCCACTGTTTTCTCCGATTTTCATGATACCCAGCCAAAGAGCCAGTACGCCTGTAAGTCCCAAGGATATCTCGAAAGCTGTCTTTGAAGAATCGAATGTAGCGTTCATGATAGCTGTAAATATCTCCGTATCTCCCAGAAAAATCACTTTTACAAGGGCGATGATAAAGGCGACGACAAAGAATCCTATCCAAATGTAATTTAGAACCATAGTTGATAGCGTGTATATAGATAGTGCAAAAGTAGTTATTACGTTTCAAATAAACTAAATCTTCGTCTTTCTTATACTGAAAATGAATGTAAATCTCTATCTTTGTCTCCTACTTTTCAAGAAATAAATGGAACAGGAAGATTTTAACATACGCGAACATCAGCTTACTTCAAAAGAACGGGATTTCGAGAATGCACTCCGTCCGTTAAGCTTTGAAGACTTTAGCGGCCAGGACAAGGTAGTGGAAAACCTTCGCATTTTTGTGAAGGCGGCACGTCTGCGTGGCGAAGCACTCGACCATGTGCTGTTGCATGGTCCTCCCGGATTAGGAAAAACAACTCTTTCAAATATTATCGCCAACGAATTGGGAGTCGGCTTTAAAGTAACTTCCGGTCCGGTGCTAGATAAACCGGGTGACCTGGCTGGTGTATTGACCAGCCTCGAACCGAATGACGTGCTTTTTATTGATGAAATTCATCGTTTGTCACCCGTAGTGGAAGAATATCTATATTCGGCCATGGAAGATTACCGCATCGATATTATGATTGATAAGGGACCTTCGGCACGCAGTATCCAGATCGATTTGAATCCTTTCACGCTGGTTGGTGCAACCACGCGTAGCGGTCTGCTGACGGCTCCGCTTCGTGCACGTTTTGGTATTAACCTTCATTTGGAGTATTATGACGATGATATTTTGAGCAATATCATCCGTCGTTCTGCCTCCATACTGGATGTGCCTTGCTCGGTACGTGCAGCCTCGGAGATTGCTTCCCGCAGTCGTGGGACACCCCGTATTGCCAATGCTTTGCTTCGCCGGGTACGTGACTTCGCACAGGTGAAAGGCACCGGCTCTATCGATACGGAGATTGCCCAGTTTGCGCTGGAGGCATTGAATATCGACAAGTACGGACTGGATGAGATAGACAACAAGATACTTTGTACCATTATAGACAAGTTTAAAGGCGGCCCTGTCGGTATAACGACCATTGCTACGGCTTTAGGAGAAGATGCGGGAACCATTGAGGAGGTTTACGAACCTTTCCTGATAAAAGAAGGATTCATGAAACGTACTCCCCGCGGACGTGAGGTGACCGAACTTGCCTATAAGCATTTGGGAAGAAGTCTTTATAACAGTCAGAAAACACTGTTTAATGACTAACATAAAGTGTCATGTGATAAGTGGTATTAACGGTATAAAAGAACTTTATAAAGCATAGTTGGATGATGAAGCAATGGACTACTTTATTTGTTTTTCTCTTTTTGAGCCTTTCTCTATCGGCTCAACAGGGATATGGAAGAGATATTTTTGTTTCTTCTAAAGGAGATTCCTTACCTTACCGGATGATTCACCCCGAATCGGTGAAACCGGGTGAGAAGTACCCCCTCGTGCTGTTTTTGCATGGAGCCGGCGAACGGGGAAATGATAATGAGAAACAGTTGACTCATGGCGGACAGATGTTTCTTAATCCGGTCAATCAAGAAAAGTATCCTGCTTTTGTGCTGATTCCGCAGTGTCCGACAGACGGTTACTGGGCTTATACGGAACGTCCGAAGTCTTTTATACCTGCTGAAATGCCGGTAGGACAGGAGATCAGTCCTATATTGCAGATACTCAAACAGTTGCTCGATTCCTATCTGGTGATGCCCGAAGTGGACACGCAACGGGTTTATATTATCGGTCTTTCAATGGGAGCGATGGGAACGTATGATTTAGTAATACGCTACCCGGAGATATTTGCTGCTGCAATTCCTATCTGCGGTATAGTCAATCCAAACCGGCTGTCGGCTGCCAAAGATGTGAAGTTCCGTATCTTTCATGGAGATGCGGATGATGTAGTTCCGGTGAAAGGTTCTCGCGAAGCATATAAAGCACTGAAAGCTGCCGGTGCAGATGTGGAATATATTGAATTTCCCGGTTGTAATCATGGAAGCTGGAATCCGGCTTTCAATTATCCCGGATTTATGGATTGGTTGTTCAAACAAAAGAAGAAACGTTGAACCAATCTGAATGATAACCACTAATAAAACATGGCTGGACTAAAATCATTAGCTAAAGATACTGCAATTTATGGGTTAAGTAGTATTGTCGGACGATTCCTTAACTATATGCTGGTACCCCTGTATACAGCAGTATTACCGGCTTCCACCGGAGGTTACGGAGTCGTATCGAACGTGTATGCGTTTACAGCCCTGATGCTCGTACTGCTTACGTTCGGTATGGAAACGGGATTCTTCCGTTTTGCCAATAAATCGGGAGAAGACCCGATGAAAGTATATGCCAACTCCCTATTGTCAGTAGGAGGCGTATCTTTGATTTTCGTTCTCCTTTGCCTGTTGTTCCTGCAACCGATTTCCAATTTGCTGGATTATGGCGATCATCCGGAATTTATAGCTATGATGGCTGTTGTGGTAGCTTTAGATTCTTTTCAATGCATTCCTTTTGCCTATTTGCGATACAAGAAACGCCCTGTCAAGTTTGCAGCTATCAAACTGCTCTCTATCATTGGCGGCATCGGTTTGAATCTGTTTTTCCTGTTGGTGTGTCCGTGGCTGAATGTACATTGTCCGGCAACCATCTCCTGGTTTTATGATCCGGACTATCTGGTGGGATATATCTTCATCAGCAACCTGATAATTTCGGTTGTCCAGATGTTCTTCTTTATTCCAGAGCTGACAGGTTTTGCTTATAAGTTGGACCGGGTGTTGCTGAAGCGAATGGTAGTATACTCTTTTCCGGTATTAATCTTAGGTTTGGTAGGTATTCTGAATCAGACTGTTGACAAGATGATCTATCCGTTTCTCTTTGAAGATCGACAGGAAGGGTTGGTACAATTGGGTATTTATGCGGCAACCAGCAAAATAGCGATGGTGATGGCCATGTTTACACAGGCTTTCCGTTACGCTTACGAACCGTTTGTGTTTGGTAAAGACCGCGAAGGAGATAACCGAAAAATGTATGCGGCTGCGATGAAATATTTTCTTATCTTCTCATTGTTGGCTTTCCTTGCTGTAATGTTCTACCTCGATTTGCTGCGTTATCTTGTAGCAAAAGGTTACTGGGAAGGTCTTGGAGTAGTAGCTATTGTGATGCTTGCAGAAATCTGTAAAGGGATTTATTTCAATCTTTCCTTTTGGTATAAACTGACGGATAAGACCTATTGGGGAGCTTACTTCTCGGTGATCGGCTGTGTCATTATTGTTGTATTGAACATATTATTTGTGCCGGTTTACGGCTATCTTGCTTCGGCATGGGCTTCTGTTGCAGGCTATGCGGTAATTTTGCTGTTATCCTACTGGATAGGACAGAAAGAATACCCGATTCGTTATGATTTGAAAAGCCTCAGACTTTATGTTCTGCTGGCAGCGGTACTTTACGTTATTGGAGAACAGGTGCCTATCCCTAATCTGGTGCTCCGTCTCGCTTTCCGTACCGTACTTTTATTGCTATTTATAGCTTATATTATCAAGAAGGATTTACCATTGAGTCAGATTCCTGTTATTAATCGCTTTATAAAGAAGAAATAACTATGAAGACAGATGAACGTAATAAGTTTGCTATCAAGTCCTTTCTGGGAGAATACCTGGACTTGAAAAAAGACAAGGATAACGAACTGGCCACCGTGGATTCTATCCGTAAAGGTGTAGAGTTCAAAGGTGCCAATTTATGGATCCTGATTTTTGCCATCTTTATGGCATCACTCGGATTGAATGTAAACTCTACTGCAGTAATTATCGGTGCCATGTTGATTTCTCCGCTGATGGGACCTATTATGGGAGTAGGACTCTCTGTCGGACTGAACGACTTCGAATTGATGAAACGCTCTTTAAAGAGCTTTCTCATAACGACCGCTTTCAGTGTGACGACGGCCACTATTTTCTTTTTTCTTGCCCCTATTGCCGGTTCACAGTCAGAGCTGCTGGCACGTACATCGCCCACTATTTATGATGTATTCATCGCGCTTTTTGGTGGTTTGGCAGGTGTGGTAGCTCTCTCTACCAAGGAAAAAGGAAATGTGATTCCGGGCGTTGCCATTGCTACTGCATTGATGCCACCGCTTTGTACGGCCGGTTACGGACTGGCTTCCGGTAATCTTATTTATTTCCTGGGTGCTTTTTATCTTTACTTCATCAACTCTGTTTTTATCAGTCTGGCTACTTTCCTCGGAGTTCGTGTGATGCATTTCCAACGAAAAGAGTTTGTAGATAAAACCCGTGAGAAGATCGTACGTAAATACATCGTTCTGATTGTGGTGCTTACCATGTGCCCTGCGGTTTATCTGACATTTGGAATTATAAAAAGCACCTTCTATGAGGCGGCAGCCAATCGTTTTATTAGCGATCAGTTGAGCTTTGAAAATACACAGGTACTTGATAAAAAGATCAGCTATGAGCATAAAGAAGTGCGGGTTGTTTTGATTGGTCCTGAAGTGCCCGATGCTTCGATTTCTATTGCCCGTAGCAAGATGAAAGAATATAAGTTGGAAGATACGAAGCTGGTTGTATTGCAGGGGATGAATAATGAAGCGGTAGATGTGACTTCTATTCGTGCCATGGTCATGGAAGACTTCTACAAAAACAGCGAGCAGCGACTTCAGCAACAGGCAGTGAAGATTTCCCAACTGGAGACAACGTTGGAACAATACAGAACGTATGATGCAATGAGTCGTACATTAGTGCCCGAACTGAAAGTGCTTTACCCTTCCATCACTACGCTCTCCATCGCTCATTCGCTCGAAGTGCGGGTTGACTCGATGAAGACCGATACGGTAACATTGGCTGTTTTGAAATTCGACAGACATCCGTCTGCTGCCGAGAAACAGAAAATCAGCGAATGGCTGAAAGCCCGTGTAGGAGCGAAGAAGTTGAGGCTGATTACCGAATAATGAATCTAAAAATAGTAATATGAAATTCAGACTAACCGTCTTGATAGTCTTTTCCCTCTGTCTGTCAAATGTATTTGCCGATGAGGGAATGTGGCTGCTGGGAAACCTACGCAAAAACAAACAGACAGACCGGGTAATGAAAGAACTTGGTTTGCAAATGCCTGTGAATAAAATATATAATCCGAAGAAACCCTCTCTTTCAGATGCTGTTGTCAGCTTTGGAGGTTTCTGTTCGGGAGTGGTGGTTTCCGAAGACGGTCTGGTGTTTACCAATCATCATTGTGGTTTCAGCAGTATCCAGCAACACTCTTCTGTAGAACATGATTATCTGAAAGATGGCTTTTTTGCACGTAGCCTTGACGAAGAGCTGCCGAATCCGGAGTTGTATGTCCGTTTTCTGCTTCGTACGGAAGACGTAACCAAACGGGTATTATCTGCTGCCCGCTATGCTAAAACGGAAACAGAACGCCGTGTAGCTGTTGATTCGATCATGAATGTAATCGGTCTGGAAGTTTCCGAAAAAGATTCTACGCTGACCGGTATTGTCGATGCTTATTATGCAGGTAATGAATTCTGGCTTTCCGTTTATCGTGATTATAACGATGTTCGTTTAGTCTTTGCGCCTCCTTCTTCTGTCGGGAAGTTCGGATGGGATACGGACAATTGGATGTGGCCGCGACATACGGGCGATTTCAGCGTATTTCGTATCTATGCCAATACGAAGAATGGCCCGGCTGATTATTCTCCTGACAACGTCCCTTATCACCCTGAATATGTAGCGCCCATCTCTTTGGATGGATACAAAGAAGGTTCTTTCTGCATGACGCTTGGCTATCCGGGAAGTACGGAACGCTATCTTTCTTCGTATGGTATCGAAGAGATGATGAATGGAATCAATCAGGCAATGATTGATGTGCGGGGAGTAAAACAAGCAGTTTGGAAACGGGAGATGGATCGTCGTCCGGATATTCGTATCAAGTATGCTTCAAAATACGATGAAAGCTCCAATTATTGGAAAAATAGTATCGGGACAAACAAGGCCATCAAGCATCTGAAGGTATTGGAAAAGAAACGGGCGGCTGAAGCAGCACTTCGCGACTGGATTCAGTCTCATCCGGAAGAAAGAGAGAAACTGATTCGTTTATTCTCTTCTCTGGAGTTGAGTTATAGTAATCGTCGGGAAACAAATCGTGCGTTGGCTTATTTCGGTGAATCGTTTATCAATGGTCCCGAATTGGTGCAGTTTGCTCTTGAAATTCTCAATTTCGACTTTGAGGCCGAGGAGAAGCTGGTGATTACCCGCATGAAGAAGTTATTGGAGAAGTATGATAATCTTGATCTTTCCATTGATAAGGAGGTTTTTGCTGCCATGCTCAAAGAGTATCAGTTGAAAGTGGATAAGAAGTATCTGCCTGCTATGTATGAAAAGATAGATACACTCTATAACGGGAATATTCAGGCTTATGTAGACTCTTTGTATGCAACGTCCAATATAACGTCTCCTAAGGGCCTAAAACGTTTCCTGGAGCGGGATACTACGTATAATCTGATAGAGGACCCGGCTGTTTCCTTGAGTCTGGACCTGATCGTGAAGTATTATGAGATGAATCAGAGTATTTCCGAAGCTTCCGAGCAGATAGAGCAAGGGGAACGCTTGTTCAACGCTGCCATGCGCCGTATGTATGCTGATCGTAATTTCTATCCGGATGCCAATTCCACTATGCGGCTTAGTTTCGGAACGGTTGGGGGATATACTCCTTTTGATGGGGCCACTTACGATTATTATACCACCGTGAAAGGCATCTTTGAGAAGGTGAAAGAACATGCAGGTGATATTGACTTTGCCGTCCAGCCCGAGTTGTTGAGTTTGCTTTCTTCCGGTGATTTCGGAAGATATGCCAATGCACAGGGAGACATGAATGTTTGCTTTATTTCTAATAATGATATTACAGGCGGTAATTCCGGCAGTGCCATGTTCAATGCCAAAGGAGAATTGCTTGGGCTGGCTTTCGATGGCAACTGGGAAGCAATGAGCAGTGACATCGTATTTGAACCTGACTTGCAGCGTTGCATCGGAGTAGATGTGCGGTATATGCTCTTTATTATGGAGAAATATGGTAAGGCGGGCAATCTTGTTCAGGAGTTGAAGATAGCTCGATGAAGTAAATGTTTCGATAAAAGATATATATTTACTAAATAGAAAGGCAACTAATCTGTGGTAGTTAGTTGCCTTTCTATTTTATTTAAATGAATTCCTTTTTACTTTTTGGGTTTTCTACGTGCCCATCCTTCCTCGCTGAAGTCAGGCTCTTTGTCTTTGAAAAATTCTTGCCAGTCATCTTTCTTTTTTGGACCACGGGCATCAGAATAACCTCGTTCTGCACGACTAGGTTTATCTTTTTTAGCTGATTTAGCACCTTTTGCAGAAGCATCTCTCGATTTTCTATCCTTATTCTCATAGCGTGGTGCACGTTCGTCACTTTTGCCGCCGAATCGTTTACCTCCCTTGCGCTCATTAGAACTGCTTTCGCGTCCTTTTCCGCTTTCTTCACCGGCTATTTCAATAACGACCTTACGTCCGTTCCATTTAGCTTTGTTCAGCGCTTTAATTACATTGGTCGCTTCCTTTTCGGGTACTTCAAAGAAAGAATAGTTCTGCATCAGGTCAATGCGTCCCAATTCAATGCGCCCTCTTGTATTGCTGTTCAACAGTCCGATAAGATCACTTGGAAAGAAGCTGTCTGTTTTACCCAGATTGATAAATAAGCGGTTGAAGCCTGGAGCAGCTTTTCGGCTTCTTTTCTCGAAACCACCTTCTTTACGATCACCACGTCCGGCGCGTTCTGCACGCATATCGGTTGGTTGTTCTATTTCAGGACGGTTGCGGTAATATTCTGCAAAACGGTTGAATTCGTGAGAAACCATTCGTTTAATCAAGTCCTCTTTGCTTAGCCATTCCAGTTTGCGATAGATTTCCGGCATAAAGTCGGCAATCTCTTCTTCGTTCACTTTTACTTTTTCGAGATCATCAATTACCTTAATCAGCTGTTTCTGACAGATACCTGCCGCTGTCGGCATTTCTCCGACAATAAATTTTTTGCTGATAATCCGTTCGATTTCTCTCATCTTTCCCTTTTCGCGGAGGTTGATGATGGCAATGGAAGTTCCGGTTTTTCCGGCACGCCCTGTACGTCCGCTACGATGTGTATAGCTTTCTGTGTCGTCAGGCAATCCGTAATTGATGACATGTGTCAGATCGTCTACGTCAAGTCCACGGGCAGCCACGTCAGTTGCAACGAGCAGTTGCAGATTACGGATGCGGAATTTCTGCATAACGGTATCCCGTTGTGCTTGGGAAAGTTCGCCATGCAAAGAATCGGCATTGTAACCTTCCTGCATCAATTTGTCTGCAATTTCTTGAGTCTCTTTACGGGTACGGCAGAAAATGATACCGTATATTTGTGGGTAGTAATCGACGATACGTTTTAAAGCTTCATATTTATCTTTAGCTTGTACGGTATAAACAACGTGTTTAACGTTGTTGGTACTTTCATTCTTACGGCCAATAGTTATTTCTTTCGCGTTACGTAAGTAGTTCTTGGAGATACGTGCGATTTCCGGGCTCATTGTTGCAGAAAACAGTAGTGTGTTACGTTCTTGCGGTACATCAGCCAGGATGGCATTGATACTCTCTGTGAATCCCATATTAAGCATTTCGTCCGCTTCATCCATTACAACGTTGTGGATGGTAGATAAAGATACGGTTTTGCGTTCCATCAGGTCCAGCAGACGTCCTGGTGTGGCAACGATGATATGTACACCTCGTTTCAGGCTGCGTATTTGGCTATCAATGGAAGAACCACCATATACAGGCAGCACTTTCAGTCCGTCAATGTATTTGGAATAGTCGTTCAGATCTCCTGCTATCTGGAGACAAAGCTCGCGGGTAGGGCAGAGGATAAGCGATTGTGGAATTCTGTTTTTTACGTCAATCTGTTGGAGCAAGGGCAAACCGAATGCGGCTGTTTTACCTGTTCCTGTCTGTGCAAGAGCTACTACATCATTATTTTCTCCTAAAAGGTACGGAATCACTTCCTCTTGTACCGGCATGGGATTCTCGTATCCCATTTCTTCAATTGCTCTACGTATCTCCGGAGAAACGCCAAGCTCTTCAAATGTCTTCATTAAATCTCTGTATATCTTTTATTTCAGCTGCAAAGATAGTTAATTTAGTTGATAATAAATGGTTGATAACGGATAATTATTGTAGACGTCATCGTATTTATCATTTATCAACAATCAATTATCTGTTAATAAAATGCTGCGCAACTGTTTTAAATCTTCCGTAGAAAGTCCGATTCCTTTTTTCAGATAGGTTTGTACACTCCCATATTCAGCTTCAATCTGTTCCTTTGCGGCATTCAGGAAATCTTCTTTAGCCGAATAGATGGTAGTGATTGCTTCTTGAGAGTTGATCGGCAATTTATAGGCGTATTTAGAGGCTTTGGGGATATTGAAATAATCGTTACTCAAACGATAATCTTCCATTATCACATCTTCATTGACGCCTAGAGCGGCGAGTAGGAGTGCGGAAACAACTCCTGTACGTCCTTTTCCGGATGTACAATGAATAACAACCGGATAATTGCTACGGTCGAGAAGAACGGTGAACAGCTCTTTGAATTCCTTTTGGTAGTTTGTAACTAATTCCCGGTTCATTCGTTCTACGAGGCGGTAGATGGTATCAGTTTTTATTTTTTCTTCCCGAATACCTTGCAGAATTTTTTCCATGTTCCCTGTGAGGATGGGGATATGTACGATTTTAAACTTGTCATCATGTAGTTGCGGATAGTTGTGGCGTTCACTTTCAGAACGTAAGTCTATGATTGTTCGTATTCCCATATTCTTAAGCTCTTGGCGGGAACAAGGAGGGATACTGTCTATTTGTGCGGAACGGTACATCATTCCCCAACGAAGAGATTTTCCGGTGTCGGCAGATTCGTATCCTCCTAAGTCGCGGAAGTTCTGTATACCGGGGATATTGATGTTGCGGGTAGCTACTTTGATACGGTATTTGTTGTTAAACACCATCAAGTAGTAATAACGTTGGGACGGATCGTTGGTTACGATTGTCATTTTACCACTGGAGATGCTAGCCATTGCAATGGGAGAATCTTCCGGAATAATTTCCGGAGAAGTAGAGGTGTATACTTTTACCTGTCCTTTTAATATCGGTGTTGTTTCCCATTTGATAATACAGTTTCCTATATTATTTTCCTCACACACCACAGATATAGCAGGTGATGTGCCGGAGCACGACGGGAGCACTAATAAAACAGTAAGCCAGCTTAACAGGTTTTTATACATAGTTTCTTTGTCTTGAATCGTATACTGCAAAGATAAGAATTACCCGAAGATGTGATAATTCCTTTGCGATAATTAGCCAAAGTTAATAGTAATTTACGTGTTAAAAAAGGGCGCATCTTCCGGTGGAGGAGCGCCCTGAATGAGTAGTTGCTTGAATCAGCTTTATTGAATACTGTTTAATAAATCCGTTTTTCCTTCATTGATTAACTTTAGAATAAGTTCGCCAAATAAGGTATTTTGCCATGCAAACCAAGCACGGGTGAAGTTATTGGGGTCATCTTTGTGGAAAGATTCATGCATAAAGCCTGTCACTGCATCCGTATTGAGCAGCATTTTTACACAATTTTTGATCTCCTGATCGTCCTGGCTGGTAAATGCTTTCATCATGATGCTCATCGGCCATACCATATCATAACCGATGTGAGGCCCGCCAATACCTTCTCCTGCCTTTCCTTTGAAGAAATAAGGGTTATCCTTGCTCCATACAAAACGGCGTGTATTTTGATAGATAGGATCGTTGATTTCTACATCACCAAGATAAGGCATTGCCAGCAAGCTTGGTACATTAGCGTCATCCATTAAGAAATGATTTCCGAAGCCATCTACCTCAAAGGCATAAATTGTACCATATTTAGGGTGATTATAAGTCGCATATTTTTTTAGTGCAGCTTCTACTTCTTTTGCCAGATCTGTGCATTGTTTTGCCAGTTCTGCATTTTGATTTACAGCATTTAGAATTTCGGCAGCTTTCTTTAGCGAAGAAACAGCGAAGAAGTTAGACGGAACGAGAAATTGCAGGGTTGTAGCATCGTCAGATGGGCGGAAGGCTGAAACAATAAGTCCGACAGGATTTACCGGAGCACCTAGGCCATTATTGTTCAATGTATCGAGTGCACGTTCTGTTTTGCGTTGAAATTTATAAGGTCCTACACCTTCTTTGCGTTGTTGCTCCTTAAAAGTAGTCAGGATATTGGTGATGGCTTGTATCCATTCACTATCAAAAATACTGGCGTCACCGGTTTCCTTCCAATATTGGTAGGCCAGACGTAGTGGATAACATAGAGAATCTATTTCCCATTTTCTTTCATGTAATTCAGGTTTCATGTCGGTCAGGTCGGACATCCATTCCCCTCCGACAGCTCCGTCATTAAAAGCATTAGCGTATGGATCAATATTGATACATTTAAATTGTCTGCGGATCACTCCTTCAAGCATTTTCTTTAATTCCGGGTCTTTATTGGCCAGCTGTACATAAGGCCAAACCTGTGCTCCCGAGTCACGTAGCCACATGGCATGAATATCGCCTGTATAAACAAAAGTATCAGGCTTGCCGTCTGTTGTGCGATAATGAACCGTTGTTTCAAGGGTATTGGGAAAACAATTCTCGAACATCCACGCCAATTTTTGGTTAGTAAGCAACTTTTTTACTCTGATAATTTCTGCTTCCACAGCTTTTGATGTAAAAAGACGCTTGTTTACAGGTGGACGGTTACTTTTATAAGCGGCCACTTCAGCTGCCTGATTGACTACATTGGTGTGATCTTTAGCAAGAATAAGTTCAGTAGCATTCGCATGACTTCCCATTAATAGGGTGGTTGTAATAATGCATATTCCGATGTTTCTTTTCTTCATCTTTACAGTGTTTTTGAGAGGATTATTAAAAGTGGTTATTATAAATTGATTCCGGCTAATCTGCCGTACATTTCTACAAAAGCTGCTTGTGTCAAAAGCCATTTTTTCTCATTTTTATCTGCTCCGCTCCAATCTGTTTGGAAGAGTCCCCGTTCATCCCTGGCATATTGCCATGCATAATCAAGGCTTTTTTGGAAGTCGGCTAGATAGGTCTTATTGTGATCTGTGTGATAAAGTTCTATAAATCCTCTTAGCATGACTGCTGTGAACCAAATATTTCCTTTTTTCAGTAATTGAAATGTTTGTCCGTTCGGCAAGGTGAAATGAGTGAAAAAGTGCTTGTGGCATGCTTCGGCTATATTTTGAGCATCTTCCAGATAGTTTTTCTGTTTTGTTATTTGGTAGAGTAGGGCGGCTGCTTGCATCATTTGGCCGCTATTATAGGCAAATTTGGCACGCCCGATTTTCTTATTGAGTGCAATGTTGTCAAAGTATAAATGATCTTGTGGATCTTCTAAATTCTTTTTAGTCCATTCGTATAACTCTTTCCCTTGTTTCAAATAGGTGCTGTCTTGAGTTGCCTGAAATAGCTTGAGAGCAAAAACGGCTCCCGGTGCATTTGAACAAGTGTTTTTGGACTCTTTTTTCTGCTCACACCAGTAGATTCCTCCTCCAAGCACTTCGTCTTTACCGCTAAGAATAAACTCCCATATCAGTTCGGCTTTTTCCAGATAGGCTTGTTTTTTAGTCATACGATAAGAATCGGTAAAATCAATGCCTAACCAAACGTTGTCATCGTAAAAGCGATCAGAGAGAGGTTGATTACTGATATAGGATGAGTAAGCGAATGGTTCTCTTCGTGTGTCGAAATACTCTTCCAATCCGGGGAGTACTTTATTTTCCAGAAGTTTCTTGTATTTTTTGTTTCCGGTGCTTTCCAGTAATGCGTTTACTGCAGAGAATGTACCCGAATATGGCCAAAGATAAGAATATTCATTATGCCTTTTTGCTTGTTCTTCTGACGCCAGATAAGTTGCTTTGGTGTTCTGGTCAGAAGGATAATTTTCGCGCAGCAAACAAGTATTGGGTGCTGCATAATATTTGTAGAGGGCATCCAAAGTTTGTTGGGCTCTTTCTGCGTTAGGACTGGTTGTTGATAGAGTCAATGCACAGAAAATGTTCACTAGTAAGTAATGCATGGTTTTGTTGTTTTATAAATGATTATTGCATAAAAATATTTACCTGTTTCCAATCGTTCTCAGTATCGTTTGCTACTTCTGCTCCTGGTGTAGAACGTCCTTCTTTCACGTACTTTCTAATGAGCTGTGTCATTTCTTTTACTTCTTGCTCGTAGCATTTATCGTGAATAATATTTTCTTTCTCCGATGGATCTTCTTTAAGATTAAATAGTTGCATTGGAGGTAATTGTGCTAGATCTGCGGGTTTATTAGGGTATCCCCATCCGCCTGAACCTCCATTGAATACTAGTTTAAGTTGTGGTGTACGCAGAGACAGATATCCTTTTCCTGATTCATAAACAAGGTCTTTGCGGTTAGAAGCCCCTTGCTTACTTAATATAGGCCATATACTGTAACTATCTACAGCTTCTTCATCTTTTAGTTTGTGATTGACCATTTGTGCAAAAGTTGCATAGAAGTCGGTAAGAGAGACAAGAGAATTATTTGTTTCGTTGGAGAATTTTCCTTTCCAAGATACTATTAGGGGAATTCTATGTCCTCCTTCATAAATATCTGTTTTATAACCTCTGTAAATATAACTTGGAAAATGTCCTTGTTTTTCCATCTCTTTTACACCAACATAGGGTGCACAACCATTATCAGATGTAAAGATCACAATGGTATTATCTAGTTGACCATTTTTTTGTAGTGCTTTTATGATTTGTTGTATCATATCGTCTATCATCACGACAAAATCACCATAATCTCCTATTGTGGTTTTTCCCTTATATTTATTGGCAGGTAATACCGGTGTATGAGGAGCTGTGATGGGCAAATACAAGAAAAAGGGTTTCTTGCTGTTTTTTTGTTTGCTGATATAGCTTATGCTGTGACGAATGATATTAGGAAGGCAATCTTGTGGATCAAAGTCAGCTCCTGCTACTCCCCCATGCATCAGTTTAAGTCCTTTTTGAGGTTCGATTATATGATTAGGAAGGGCAGTCACTTTGTTATTTTCTACATAGACATAAGGTGCTATGTCAAGAGAAGAAGGTATGCCGTAAAAATAGTCGAACCCTCTTTCTGTAGGACCATTTTTGATAGGAAGTGAAAAATCTACATCTTTTTTATTCTGGGCATTTTGAGGATATCCCCAGTCCCAGCCTAGATGCCATTTGCCAATACAAGCAGTGTTATAGCCATTTTCAGATAACATTTGGGCTATTGTTCGACGATCAGGAGTAATCATGGCAGGAGAGTATCCATCAAGTACTCCTTCTTTTAATTTAGTACGCCATGGATATCTTCCAGTGAGAATGGAATATCGTGAAGGTGTTGACAAAGCGGAGGACGAATGGGCATCCGTAAAAGTAATCCCATCTTGAGTCAGATTATCAATGTTGGGAGTGGAAATCTTAGATTCTGGGTTGAATGCTGAGATATCTCCATAACCTAAATCATCCGCTAATATAAATATTATATTGGGAGATTGGGCGTTTATGGCTGTTGTTGTAAATAGTGCCGATGAGAGTGTTATTAGTTTATTCATATAATTTTTTTAGTATGAGTGTAATATCTGGTCTAATCCCATGTCTTTAGGAGTTTCTAATAAAGGAAATTCTGGTAATATGCACATAGGCACTGCAGGATCTCCCACTTTCCAAGCAGGTATAGTTAAGAAGAGCTTTTCTAGCTTTTTTCTTGACTTTTCCGCTTCTGCACTTCCTTTACCCTTTTTGATCGGATTTGTTTCCTCGGGATCGTTTATCGTGTCATAAAAATTGCCATCGGAATAGAGTTTATATTGTACATCTCTGAAAAATTGTTTTGCATTTTTACTTCCTGATGTGCCGAATCTCGAATCGTAATGGCAGAACACCCATTCGCGAGCCTTACCTTTCTTCCCCTTTATTTGAGGTAAAAAGCTTTGTCCGTCTATATCCCATTCTTTAGGCACTTTAGTATTCATGGCTTCGGCAAAAGTAGGCATAAAATCGGTAAAATCTATCATATCTGTACATTCATGTTCTCTATAGACACTCTTTCTCCAGTAAACTATCATGGGTACACGTACTCCGGTGTCGCTTGTCAGTCCCTTTCCACCCCTCACTACCGATCCATCTTTCATGGTTGTTCTAATTTTACGATTTGTTCCGTTATCTCCTATAAAAATGATAATGGTATTGTTCAATAAGTTCAAATTTTCCAACTTGTTGAATATCATGCCCACGTTTTTGTCTACATGTTCTACCATCTTTGGAAAATTGGCGTTATTGCGTACCTCGCGCATGGAGGGGTCTTCCCATACATCACTTTGTGGAGTGGGGTAAAATGGGTCGTGCACCAGTACCATAGGATAATACACGAAGAAAGGTTTAGCTTTGTTTTCTTCAATAAAGTCGGTCACATATTGAGCGAATATATCCGGTCCATATTCATCGTTTGAATAAAGTTTTATACCTCCATCTTGTTCTATTAATGGAGCAGCATATCTTTCTTTTATCATCCTGTCATAGCTTAACTGCCAAAGGCAATAGCGATCAAAACCAAAATGATGAGGTAAGTTTTTGTTTCTGCCTAATTGCCATTTGCCGGCTATCATAGTAGTATATCCGGCATCTTTTGCCAAATGGGCAAAGGTTTTTTCCGTTTGATTCAAGTGTCCAAAGCGTGAGTAATTCTTATTGTTGTATTTACCTGTCATTAGTTGTACACGTGATGGTGTGCTTAGGGGTTGGGAGAAACAATTGTCGAATCTCACTCCTATTTCCGAAAGTCTGTCAAGGTTTGGGGTGTGATAGGTACTACCGTAACATCCTAAACATTCGCGCCCCATATCATCGGCTAAGATTAACACGATATTAGGCTGACTGTTGGTTGTTTGAGCCATCAGTGCCGAAGGAACTATTGCGAGACACTCCCATAAGAGACAATTAATTGCTTTCATTTGTCGATATTTTGAGATATTAATATTTTAACTTTAGAATTCTGCTATTGCATGAAAATTTCGATTTGCTCCCAGCTATTGCTTGTATCATTCGCACTCTTCTTTCCGGGTGTGGAACGTCCTTCTTCTACATACTTCCTGATTAGTTGTGTCATTTCTTCTACATTTTTCTTATAACGTTTGTCATCAATGAGATTCTTTGTTTCCGACGGATCTTTCTCCAGATCGAAAAGTTGCATACTGGGCAACTGGGCAAGTTCGGCAGGCTTGTTCGGATAACCCCATCCGCCTGAACCACCGTGGAATACTAGCTTCAATTTGGGAGTGCGCAGAGAAAGGTATCCTTTGCCTGATGCATAAATAAGGTTCTTACGCGCAGACGTCCCTTTTTTGTTTAGTATTGGCCATATACTATAACTATCCTCTGCTTCTTTATCCTTTAGCCGATAGTTCATCATTTGGGCAAAGGTAGCGTAGAAGTCGGCAAGTGAGACCAGTGATCCATTGCTTTCGTTTGCGTATTTTCCCTTCCAGGATACGATGAGCGGTATACGGTGCCCACCTTCGTAAATATCATTTTTATAACCTCTGTAGATGTAACTTGGGTGATGTCCTTTCTCTTCCATTTCTTTTACACCTATATAAGGAGCGCATCCGTTATCCGATGTAAAGATGATGATGGTATTTTCCAGTTGGTTATTTTTCTTTAATGTTTCCACAATTTGTTGCACCATGTCATCTATCATGACTACGAAATCGCCATAATCTCCTATAATTGTTTGACCTTTATATTTCTCTGCCGGTAATACGGGCGTATGTGGTGCGGTGATGGGGAGATAGAGGAAGAACGGTTTCTGACTGTTGCGTTGTTTGTCGATATAATCCACGCTGTGGCGTATGATATTAGGCAGGCAGTCTTGCGGCTCAAAATCGGCGCCTGCCACTCCGTTGCGTATCAGTTTGATTCCTTTCTGTGGACCGATGGTACGGTTGGGAAGAACGGTCACTTTGTTGTTTTCTATATAAACGTGTGGAGCTGTGCCCAGCGATGCTGGTATGCCGTAGAAATAGTCAAATCCTCTCTCTGTAGGTCCGTTTTTGATGGGTTGTGAGAAGTCTACATCTTTCTGCTTTCTCTGACTATTTTGTATGTATGCCCAGTTCCAACCAAGATGCCATTTCCCGATGCAGGCAGTGCTGTAGCCGTTTTCAGAAAACATTTGGGCAATTGTCCGGCGGTCGGGAGTAATCATGGCTGGAGAGAACCCATTCAGCACTCCACTTTTCATGGTTGTCCGCCAAGGATACCTTCCGGTGATAATGGAGTAGCGCGAGGGAGTGGAGAGTGCGGAAGATGAATGGGCATCCGTAAAGGAAATTCCGGAGTGTGTCAAGTTATCGATGTTCGGAGTATGGATTTTGGATTCCGGATTGAATGCCGAAATGTCCCCATAGCCTAAATCATCTGCTAATATAAATATCACATTGGGCGATTGCGCCTTTATGGCAGTTGCCGCAAGGAGTGCGGATGAGATTGTTATTAGTTTGTTCATCACTTTTGATTAAATCTTTTTGTGAATTCTATATCTTTATCAATTAGTCTATGTGAGTCCAATGAATCTTCAGAGTAATATAACGTGAAAAATCATTGAACTCACATTTGTTGTTTATTCTTGTACTATAACATTTATAGGACAGGTGAATCCATTCTCAAATTTGGGGGTTGCCGTGCCTGAGTTAGGCAGTGAATCGAATATGAAAGTGAATGTTCCCGCTTTATTTAATAAGGTACTTGCATCCGCATTAAAATCGACATACGATATGAAGTACTTTTCATTTAATTTTGGATCTTCAAAGAAATGAACGGTCTCATTACTTTTCTTGTTGGCTGTTCCAGCTCCAATTTTGGATTTGTTACCGGCTACTTTTACAACATCTGGTGTGTAGAATCCTCTAAACCAATTGTTCTTACCGTCATCATGCGCTTTGAAGTTATAGCCTATTGGTGCTGTAGCTCCTTCTGACTTGTATGTTGCAAACCAAATGCGCAAAGCAATATTACTTCCAAGTGCCTCTCCTTTGGTTAGGATTTTTGTTTGCTGGTTACTTTTGTATACCAATTCTCCTCGTACTGCTTTTACGGGATTACTTTCTGTAGGTTCCCAATCTTCATTGAAGGCCGGTATGTTAGTATCAGTAGTAAGGTTTGGATTGACAACAAATCCGGATACCGGATTTTCAGTAATTGTAAATTCAAAAGGCACCCATCCTGTTTCTCCTGTGACAGGATGTTTGGGAAAATACTGCACGATGTCATTACCGGCATCTGTATTTGTATATTTGATATATATCTTATAGTTACCAGGCTTTTCGATATAAGACTTGGGCGTTGAAGCACTGATAGTCCAAGATGCAGATGACATGGGGCGTGTGCGGTTTCCCCCATAGAGTATATCAGATGTGTTTTCGTCCCACATGCCTACAGAAATTGGTTTTGAGTTTGTCCCATGAAAGAATATGTCATTTTCTCCCCAAACGTGGCTTAGAGCGCCGTCTTTTAATGTAAAAGCTTCGGGGTATTGTTCGATGTTTTCTTGGGTGGGAATAAACAAAGTAAGTGCTTTTACGCCATTTTCTTCGGTAAAACTGGGGCGAATGGCATTATTGGCAATCATAATGGAATTGTAACGTAGGTTAGCAACACAGTTGTATGTAAGTCCTGCAGTTTTGATTTCTGTGGAGGGGCTGGACATTCGCGCATACCAAAATATTTGTTCGTTTTGTGCTCCGGTCACTGGAGCAGATTGATTTACCCAGTTAATTTCTCCACCGAGAAGAACAAAAGGTTTCTCACTGGTAGGAATGAGTTCACGTGCAGGACGTTGAGTGCCCTCAGCCCAAATTGGAATTGTTTTAGTGACAGTAGTGCCAATTTTTTCTCCATCTTCAAAAATATCAAATGAGATAGGTACCGACCCGTCTTGCGTTGGGGTTCCGCTTATTGGGAAATAAGCATATTGTTTATCTCCCTGAAAGGAGAGTTGTACCTCTCCGTCTTCTATTTTCAATCCTGTTTCGGATGACCGATCAACAAACTTGACGAGTAGTTTCCGACCAAACCCGTTGACGAACGGAATACCCAAGCGGTCACCCGGTTCGTTTTCATCACCAGCAAAAGCGGGGGTACCTTTGGCTAGGAATCCGTCTACATAAATGGTTGATTCTTGTACGTTTAACCCCTTTTCTTGTACAATATATTCTATTCCGGGGTGTTCGCAAGAACAGAACAGACTTGAAATAAACAATATGGATAGTAATGCGGTAATCTTATTCATAATCATGTTTCCTTTCGTTTATATAACATTTGTTATCTTGCACCATAATTTTGTGTCAGCTTAGGATTGGAACGTATCTCTTGTGACGGAATAGGAAATAAGGTACAGTATTGGTCAATCTCAAATTTTTCGCTCTTCATATAGTAGTTGTTCATATTAGGAGAGCTGTTGGAAGTATAAGCATTATAGAAATTGGTGAAGTGTTGGTTCATTACTTCTACTGCTTTCCCTGAGCGTACGAGATCGAACCAGCGATGTCCTTCGAACGCCAATTCCAATGTTCGTTCGTCATAGATTGCTTGGTAAACCTTTTCCGGAGTATCTAGAACCCATTCTTTATTAGAGTCTCCAGATGCAAGGTACGGAACAATACCGGCCCTTTCCCGTACAAGGTTGATTGTATTATTCAAAACGCTTTGTGACAGAACTCCGTCACTTATATGTGCTTCCGCTTCTGCCAATAACAGCAGTACGTCCGCAAAACGGAGGATATACCAATTGTCATCAGAATCATTTACTTTATATTCTGATGAACCCATGTATTTGCCGCACATCCACTGGTCGTCTGCGCTAAAGCCTTTGACAGAAGTCCGGAAAGAGGTACCAGTATAAGGGTCGTAAGGATATGCGACGTTTTGTGTATAATCTTTATTTTCATTAACCGGAAGATAAGAAATACCATCTGTGTCTAATTTGATATTACCGTCGCTGATGCGTGTATCGGTGTAGATAACATCATCGAATTTGCGTACTTCATATTGATAATCGGGATACATGGAATCCCATTTCTTTGCCATGTCCATAAAATATCCGGTCGGTGCGCATGCGCCATTTCCTTGATTTGAAATGGGAGATGGGATATATCCGTTTGAGTTGGCTTTATTGCGGGGTGCATAGGATGCGGGTGAGAAAAGAGTGTAGAACGGGCTGCCCAATCCTTCTGCCTGACCTGTTTTATATTCCACTTCCCATATAGACTCACTTGAATGTTTGTTTGTGGGCTTGAATAATTCACTGAAATTCGGGTACAATTCGTATCCTCCATTGTTTATCACATCTTCTAGATAATACTTGGCGGCTTCGTATTGCGTAGTGGTCGTTTCCGGATAAAATACGGTAATGTTTGGATTGGCAGATATATCTTTCCATGCTTCTACGTTGGGATAAGCAGCTTCTGTGATGTCGTTCGGCATGGATAGAAGTACTTTTCCCAGTAAAGCCTCTGCCGCATATTTGTTGACTCTTCCTGTTGGAGTTTTCTCTCCGTTATTTGTTGAGCGATAAAGATTGTTAGATTCGATGGCGGTGGTCAAATCGGTGAGAATTCGTATATACACCTCTTCTGTGGATGCACGCAGATGACCTCTGGAATCTGTGTATTCTTGCGGGATATCCATAATGATGGGTACTCCGCCGTAAGCGCGAACTAAGTTGAAATAGAAAAGGGCACGTAGTACTTCGGCCTCTGCAATGTATTTCTGAACGGCTTCATCATTTCCGAAAAGTTCTTTTCCTTTCTCAATGACCGTGTTGGCTCTTATGATTCCTTTGTAGTGATGAGCCCAGTAGTTTTGGTTTCCGCTGTTGTTGGCAGATATGGTAAATTTTTCAATTTCATGTCGGAAAGTATTGGCATAATAATTGGTCTGATTCGGGAATGCGACATCCGAACGCACATCACCGAAGAGATAGATGCTGGCCGAATACAGTCCGTTGTCTCTCAATGAAGAGTAAGTTGAATACAATGCCGAACGTATATCATCGGGTGACTTGTAGAAATTTTTACCCGTTAAAGTGGTTTCCGGCTCAATGTCTAGAAAACCAGTACAAGCGGACATACAGGTAGTAACCAATGCCATTGTAAATATATTCTTCAAATTTTTCATATTCTTTTTCATGCTTTAGATTTATAATGTAACTTTCAGTCCCATGGTGAAATTTCTGGATAAAGGATATCCGGTACGGTCGATGCCCGGTGCGGTGGCCGAACGGAATGTGTTGGCTTCGGGGTTCATACCGGTATATTTGGTGAAAGTATGCAAGTTGTCGATATTGAAACTTAGTACTAATCCGTTTAAAAAGGTTTTCCGAAGCATCTTTTTGTCGAATGTGTACGAAAGTTGGATATTACGGATGGACAGATAAGAACCATCTTCGAGATATCGGTTGGTAAATTTACTCATTTCCGTAGTTGGACGTACATCATTGGAGGTGTAAGTACGGTCCGCTAAACCATTACCCGGCGATTCGGGCGAACGCCATCTGTCTACTACTTTGATGGAAAGGTTGTTATTGTTGTTTCCGCGGAGTGTTTCACGTAATGTATAGTTGTAAATCTGATTTCCGTATTGTCCGTTCAACTGAAAACTAAATGAGAAGTTTTTGTATGAGAATGTGTTGACCATACCGGCATTGAAACGTGGATAAGGATTTCCTATAATAGTACGGTCATTATCATCATAAAGTCCGTCACCGTTGAGATCATACCATTTACAGTCTCCTGGACGAACGTTCGGGTCGAAAGCTAGTCCTGAATAGGGGTCGTTCCGCAGTGCTTGAATCTCCTCCATTGACTGATAGATACCGCCGAATACATTTCCGTAGAACATACCTATCGGATAGCCTACTTTCGTGATGTTTGATTCTGCTACTCCATCAGTGATGGCTTCAGAATCGAGTCCTAGTGCCAATACCTTGTTTCGGTTGGCGGAGATGTTGAACGTAGTTGTCCATTTGAATTTGCCGGTCAAGTTACGTGATACGATATTGAACTCGATACCCTTGTTTTCAACGGAACCGACGTTTTGTAGCATGCGTGAAACTCCTAAAGTGCTTGGAACGATTGTATTGAGAAGCATATCGGAGGTGATAGACTTGTACAAATCAAGTTGCATGAATATTCGGTTGTGGAAAAGACCTATATCTATACCTAAGTTTGTCTGTTTGGACACTTCCCATTTCAAATCTGGATTAGCAATGTTCGATGGAGCCCAGCCATTTACAACAGAACCATCTACTATATACGATTGCTGTGACATTTTGGTCTCATAGTTGTAGTCTCCGATAGCATTGTTGCCGGACAAGCCGAAGCTACCTCGCAATTTGAGTTCACTAAGTACTTTCCTGAGTGGTTTCATGAACTTTTCTTCTGTCATAGCCCATCCTGCAGAAATGGAGGGGAAATAACCATATTTGTTGTTCTTTCCGAAGCGGCTTGAGCCATCTGCACGGAATACTCCTTGAACCATATATTTTCTTTTGTAGTCGTAGGTCAGTCGGGCTATGTAGGATAGCATACGGTCTTCGGTTTTATTATAATATCCTCCGTTGACTACACCTCCGTTGATGGAAGGTAGAGATTCTGTCGCAAAATGATAGGCGGATGTGTAGAGCTTGTTGAGTTGGTTGCTTTGTATAGTCATACCTCCTACGGCACTGATGTTATGGTCTCCGAACTCTTTCTGATAGGTCAGTATGTTTTCGTTAATCCACATGAGCTTGCGGGTCATTGTGGTGGAAGCCTCAGAGTCAGTACGGTTTTTGCCAATGGAAGCCGGATACCATATTGAGTTTTCGGATGACATGATATCGATAGCCAATGATGGTTTGAACGTTAATCCCTTGGCCAACTTTAATTCGAAGTTAAGACCGCCAACAATGCGATTCTGACTCGTTTCGTTTTTGTACTCATGAGCGATTCTGACTGGGTTGTCTTGGTTGTCAGCTAATGGCGAATCGGTAAGAGTGGGGAATGCACCGGTTTCGGGATCTCTTGAATCGGTTGCCTTAGTCGGTGCCAGGTTGTACTCTAATGTGGAAAAATATTCTCCATTCGGGAGTTTGACCGGGAAAAAGGGATACATGGAAATTGCGGTTCGGATTACACTGTTCGAGCCTTCTCCGCCTTCTCTGGTCCTTCTCTGATTGATAAACGTAGGAGCAAAGTTCACAGTTACTTTGGCCCATTTATTTAATTCGATGTCGAAGTTGGAACGGAAAGCGAATCTTTTCATTCCAGTACATATCAGAATACCTTCCTGGTCGAAGTATTCGCCGGAAATTCGGTAACGCATATTTTTACTTCCTCCTGCAATAGATAAGTTGTATTTCTGTTGAATGGCATTTTGGAAGATGGCATCTTGCCAGTCTGTATTGAGATTCTCGTCGAAAGGAAAATAGTCTTGATTTTGATTTGTTGTGTAACGGAATCTTTCATTCAGATTCTTATCTTTATAATATTCCAGCAATTGGGCTGTGTTCATCAATTCAAACTTATGTTGTATTTGGGCTATGGTGGTTGCGGCATTAATGGTTATTGTTGGTTTTGCACTTTCACCGCGCTTTGTGGTAATAAGTATTACACCATTGGCACCGCGCGAGCCATATACAGCGGTTGAAGCGGCATCTTTCAGAATCTGAATGTTGGATACATCATCAGGATTGACTGCTGACAGGCCGCCTTCCATCGGTATTCCGTCGACAATGTATAAAGGTTCCGAGCCAGCAGTAACGGTACCGATACCACGAACTTCTACATTAATATCACCACCGGGAGTTGCATCGGAAGTCTGTATACGAACTCCTGGCACTAAACCCGAGATGGTCTGTTCGATGGAAGAACCTACATATCCAGATAATTCTTCGGATTTGATGGAGGTCATGGCAGACGTTATTGTTCTTTTGGTCTGCGTTCCATAGCCAATGACTACGGTTTCATCCAACATATAGCCGTCTTCAATCATGACTACCTTAATAAGTTTCTTTGGATCTTTGATTGTGATCTCTTGTTTTTGAAATCCGATGAACGAAAATTCAAGAATTGGATTTTTACCTTTCGTTTGAATTTTGAAAGTGCCATCAATAGTAGTGGTGGTCCCATAATTGGAATTTTGGCAAAGGACATTCACGCCGGGTATAGGCTGTCCTTGCTCGTCAACAACAGTTCCTGTTGCAAATGTTCGGGCATTCTGGGCGTATGTATTTCCATCTGTATATGAAGAAACTGCAAATATGGAGAATACAATAATTAGAAAAGAATGCGGATAGAAATAATATTTCTCATATAGTAATAAATTTAGTTATGCCACAAAAATACAATCAATATACTAATTTTTTATAGGATGTAAAGCCGCCAAAGAGAATTTGTAAAACAGTATAATATATAATATATTGAATAATAGCTGTTTATGTGCCGTGAGTGATGGGGAAAATGTAATAGGTGTGTGAACTGTTTATAGTTGAGGAAGGTGTTGAATATGGAGATATCGGATTTTATATTCATTTTTACCATAACTACATAAATTGTCTTTATTTCCAATGTATTTATTTGATTTATAGAGTTTTATCTGTTGGTAGACTTACTTTTATCTTAAAATGGAACCAGATGTGACTCAATGGTATTAGCATTTCGTATATTTGCATAAATATAAAAGTATTTGTTTTCCCTTTCAACAACTAAAATCGCATAAAATATGAAGAATCACTCAAGACATTTTGTAGCCGCTACTTGTGCTTTAGCAGCATTTTCTCCTGTTGAAATGATGGCTCAGAAACAACCTAACTTTGTTATTATCGTTGCAGATGATATGGGATATGGTGATGTGGGCATATATGGTAATGAGTATATAAGGACCCCGAATATTGATCAAATGGCGCGAAAGGGGATGATGTTCACAGACTTCCACTCGAACGGTTCAGTTAGTAGTCCGACGCGTTGCGGGCTATTAACCGGACGTTATCAACAGAGAGCTGGTTTGGAGAGAGTTCTTTTAGTACCCCGGAATGATAAAGATAAGGAGGTGGGACTTCCGTCGGAAGAAATAACCTTTGCAAAAGTCATGGGAGACAATGGATACCGGACAGCTTTGATTGGCAAATGGCATTTAGGATATTTACAGAAACATCATCCGATGAATTTCGGCTTTCAGAAGTTTGTAGGTTTTAAGTCCGGAAATGTCGACTATCAGAGCCACCGCAACCGTTATGGTGATATGGATTGGTGGGATGGACTGGAAGTGAAAGATATGCCGGGATACACAACAACCCTATTAACAACGCTCTCTGAAGATTATATAAAGGAAAATAAAGATAAGCCGTTTTGTCTATATATAGCACATGCGGCTCCTCATTCTCCCATGCAGGGCCCTCATGAGAAAGCGATTCGTACAGAGGCCACTCCGGAAGGGGATAAAAACTCTGATAGATCGAATAAAGAAATCTATAAAGATATGGTAGAGGAATTAGACTGGAGTGTAGGGCGGATTCTGGAGACACTGAAGAAATATAAACTGGATGAGAATACTTTCGTTGTCTTTTTCTCCGACAATGGTCCGGTAATAAATAATGGAGGTTCTGCCGGAGGATATAAAGGTGCTAAAGGAAGTCCATGGGAAGGTGGTCATCGTGTTCCTAGCATTTGTTATATGCCCGGTACTATTAAAGAGGGCACAACATGCGAACAAACAGTGATGAGTTTCGACCTTTTTCCAACTATGTTGGATATGGCTGACATTCATTATAACGATTCAAAGAAGAAACTGGATGGAACCTCTCTGGTGCCTTTGTTCAAAGGAGAAAATCTTGCTCCAAGGCTTTTATTTTGGGGTAATGGTAATAAGACTATATCAGTGAGAGACGGTAAATGGAAACTGGTTCGTTACAATCAAAAGGGGGACATTACGCTGCATTTGTTTGATTTGAACAATGACCCATACGAGAAAAACAATTTGAGCAAGCAGGAACCTGAATTGGTTGAAAGACTGGACAAAGAGATTACCCACTGGGCTGAGTCCGTCTATTCGGAAGTTCCTGATCAGTTTGCTCGAAAAGTACAGCGCACGAATAAAAAATAACACGTTAACATACATAGTAACTATGAAGATAGAAAAAACAGCCTTGTTGGCATTGGGAGCTGCTATGACTTCCGGTGCGGCTTTGGCCTCGAATACGGTTGATAAATCGACTCCTAATGTCTTGCTGATTCTTGTAGATGATCTTGGATTGGGCGATTTGTCCTGCCAATATGCCAAAGATTTGAGTACTCCCAATATTGATCGCATCTTTGAAACGGGAGTACGTTTGGATAATTTTTATGCCAATTCATCGGTATCTTCTCCTTCGCGTGCCGCACTGTTGACCGGGCGTTTCCCGGCTATGGTAGGAGTGCCCGGAGTCATACGTCCCTCCGTTGACCAAAATTGGGGCTATTTCGATCCGTCTGCCGTCACTATGCCCGAGGTGCTCAAGAATGGTGGTTATAGAACCGCGCTGATTGGTAAATGGCATTTGGGTTGGGAAAGTCCGAATCTTCCTAATGAAAGAGGATTTGATCATTTTCATGGCTTTCTTGCGGATATGATGGATGACTATTACACGCATCGGCGACAGGGAGGAAATTATATGTACCTGAATGACAAGGAAATCGATCCTAAAGGCCATGCTACCGAATTGTTTACTTCATGGAGTGTGGATTATATCAAGAAAGAAGCAAAAGAGAAGAATCCCTTTTTTCTTTATCTTGCCTACAATGCTCCCCATTCTCCTTTGCAACCTCCGGTAGAATGGGTGAACAAGGTGCAAGAGAGAGACAAGTCTCTGCCGGTTAAGCGTGCAAGGCTGATAGCCCTGATTGAACATTTGGATTATAATATAGGTAAGGTGATACAATCTCTTGAGGAAAGTGGTCAATTGAATAATACGTTGGTGATATTTGCTTCTGATAATGGAGGAGACCGGGGAAGTATGGCGAACAATGGTCCTACCCGGGGTGCCAAAGGCGATATGTTTGAGGGTGGTATTCATGTCGCTTGCGCATTGAATATGCCGGGAGTTTTCGAAGGTGGCCGACGTGACAATCACTTCGTGGTGATGATGGACCTTATGCCTACTATATGTGACTTTGTAAATGTACCGGTCAAGCATGAGATAGACGGTATTTCCGTACTGGATGCCATTAAGGGAAAGACCCAGAACACAGAAGACCGCTTTGTCTTCTGGCTCCGAAATGAAGGTGGCGCGCAGTTTGGTGGCAAGTCACAGAGTGCTGTGAGGTATAATGAGTATAAACTTTTACAGAATCTTCCCTTTGAAAAGGCGCAGATGTTCAATTTGGAAGAGGACTCTTTGGAAACTACTCCGCTACCTTTGCAAGGGGATATGTTTCGGAAATTGAACAATGCAATGACTAAACATTACCGTGCTTGGGGGGCAGTCCCTTGCCAGGCACCGTCTAAGTAGAAACTTAAATCATAAAATAAAACTAGTATGATGAATTTAAAAATGAAAAACAAGACTCTGTTCCTATGCCTTCCAGCCATATTAAATGTCCCTTTTGGAGGCTCTTCTGTATTCGGGGCAAATCCAGAAAAAGTCAATAAAGAAAATAGCCCGAAACGTCCTAATGTACTTGTATTACTAACGGATGACCAGACATTCAGCACTATCCATGCCTGGGGTAATAACGAGATTCAGACTCCGAATATGGATAGGCTTGTCAATCAGGGTATGTCATTCACCCAAACTCACGTAATGGGTGGGCTCAATGGCGCCATCTCGCAGCCCAGTCGTGCAATGCTCCTTACCGGGCGCGGTCTGATGGACGTACATCGCAATGGACAAATCATTCCCAAGAATGAGAAAACATTTCCCGAACTGTTCCGCGAGAACGGCTATACAACCTTCGGAACCGGCAAATGGCATAGTGACAAAGCTGCATTCAACCGTTCGTTCTCTACGGGTGCAAATATTTTTTTCGGGGGAATGCATCCCTATGGAAATGAAAAGGAAGAAAAGGGACACCGATGCCCTTATCTGCATGAGTATGACCCGACAGGGAAATACAAAAATGGTCAATGGGTAAATGCATCACTCAATACTTTCTCATCTGAGTTGTATGCCGATGCCGCCATCAAGTTCATTGAAACAAATGCATCGAATGATAACCCGTTTCTGATGTATGTCGCATTTACTTCGCCGCATGATCCGCGTAACGTATTACCCGATTACGGACGCAAATACGGCAGCAAGGAAATTACGATGCCAAAGAATTTTGTCACACAGCATCCGTTTGATAATGGTGATCTTAATGAACGTGATGAAAAACTGTTGCCTACTCCGCGTGTACCAGAACAGGTGCTTGCTGAAAGGGCCCGCTATTACAGTATGGTGAACGAGGTAGATGTTCAGATAGGACGTATCCTTGATATGCTTGAAAAAAGCGGCAAAGCCGATAACACCATCATCGTATTTGCTGCGGACAACGGCCTTTGTGTCGGAGAACACGGACTGTTGGGGAAACAGAACTTATATGAAGCAGCGGTGAGAGTGCCTTTAGTGATATGCGGACCTAATATCCCGCAAAATGTCATGAGCGATGCCTACTGTTATCTTTATGACCTTTACCCCACTCTCTGTGATCTTTCGAATATAAAGGCGCCAACTACTGTTAAGGGTATTTCATTAGCGCAAACCATACAGAACCCGAAAGTGAAAAAGCGCAAGGACATATTGCTGACATATATTAACCTCCAAAGAGCCATCAAGAAGGATGGCTTCAAACTTATACTTTACAATGTGGACGGTCAGCGTCATCCACAGCTTTTTGACCTTAAGGCGGATCCAATGGAAATGAATAATCTTTATGACAATCCGAAGTATAGTAAAAAACGTGAAGAGCTTACTAAATTACTTTATGCTCGAATGGCGTCTGTTGGCGATTTCTGTGATCCTACTAAACCGGATTGGGGCTATCCGACGAAACTGAAATGGGAACAAGTTGTTAAAGTCAATCCTTGATGTAGAAGAATGTGTGTTCGGGGGCTTGTATAGCTCGATATGAGAAAAATAATCATTCCCACTGCAATAAGAAAAAAACAGCTTATTGCAGTGGGTGTTTTTTTATTGTCCGATACGTCCCACTCTTTCCTCGAAATCGTTACGATCACCAATGGCTTTGCTTCTCATTTTTGAGCGGTAGTTGTAAATGGTCGATAGTGAGTATTGCAGGAAATGGGCTATTTTCACACTATCTGTGATTCCTAACCGAATCAGTGCAAAGATTCTCAGTTCGGGAGTCAGTAGTTTACCAGTACCAGGTATTATGGCATTTTCGGGTGATAAGAGCGCGTTAAAGTCCGCTACGAAGTTGGGGAATAAGTTGAGAATAGCTTTGTCGAAATTATTGTAGAACTCGGCCAAGTCTTCTTCCGTGTTCAACGAAGATTTGAGGAAAGAAACCACTTTATTGATATCTTCACTCTTTGCTATTTTAAGGGCTCTTTTTTTGAAACTGTCTATCTGAGTGATATAGTTGGTGTATTGTTCCATATATAATCCCACATATTCTTCCTTAATTTTACTGCTATCAGCCAGTGCAGAGTTTATGTTTTGTATTTCATCCAAATGATATGACAGGCTTTTATTGGCTTGTTCCACTTTTTTCTTTTGCTTTTTTAGTTGGGTGAAAAGTATAAATAATAGGATACAGACAAGGCACAGCGAACTGAGTAGGCTACTAATAATAACAAATTTGCGTTTTTCTTTCTCTTGAAAAGCCTTGTCGATGAAGAGGTACATATCCGAGGCTTCAATTGTATTGATTCTGGCATTACATAAGATGGCATCTTCCATTGCATTTTTCATGTATGTGTATGCCCGATCTATGTCTCCACTCTCAAAAATAAGTTTTGCCAATATTCGCAAAGAACGGTTCTCTCTAGTTCCGCTTATTGCATCGGATATGGCAGATATGGCAAAGTACTTGATTGCATTCTTAGAGTCACCTTTGCCTTGATAGGCAGAGGCTAATGAATAAGCTAATATGCCGGCATTCCGTGAATATTGGGGATAGCTTAAATAAGCACTATCCAGCATATAGATGGCATCATTATATTTCTTTTTGTGTAGCAGGATAGGGGCAATTGTGAAAGCTCGTATATTGGAAGGGACTTCTGCGCATTGAAGTAAAGAGTCACGATAAGTTTGTTCTATCAAATCATTCTTGCGTGATTCTATTTCACTGGAAGCAAAATTCTTTTGGTGATTGTAGATAGTGGCTTGTCCGAGGAAGTATTCCACTTTAAGTTTGGGAGACAATAATTCATGTTGTATGGGATTGACAATGGACAATGCTTCTTTGAAAAATCCCATGGAAGATAAAATACGTGCATAGTCTAACTTGGCTTCAATGATAAGCTCTCCATCTCCACTTTCTTGAGCTAATTCATTCATATGAATAGCATAGGTTAAAGCGGAATCTTTTTGAAAGGAAGAATAGGCGAAACATAATAATTCGGCTATTTGTACTTTTTTGTGTATTTTATGGTGTAACTTCAGTTCTATTTTGAGACTATCTATTTGCTCTTGCTTTTGTTCTGCATAATCTAATTTATACTTTAGGGCTTTATCTAATGTTTTTAGTAATGATTTGATTTCATCGTTAGCTGTAGCCGGATTGATAAAAATAAAGCAGAGTAACACAGGTAAAATAAACTTTCTCATGATTATATTAGATTTTATCGCTAAAGCTGAATTTGGGATAAAGGTAAATATAATATTTGATAAATGCTAGCTTGTGATTTAATTCTCATGTCTGAGATTTATAATTCCATACCAAACCGTAAAAGAATACCAGTTTGATATGGAATTTATGATATGAAATCTTTTTCAGAAATGTCTATGTATAATTAAAGAATAATTGTTATTTGTATTTTTTTGCAAACTCTACCGAAACAGAATTACTAAAACTTCCGCAAACTTCCGCTGCGAAGTCTTTTCCGCATTGGATTATTTTATCCCAGATTTCTTCATTCAAGTTATTTAGATCGCGGTATCGAACATCATATTTGAGTAATCCATAAATGAGTCCTGCATTAAAATTGTCGCCGGCTCCAATGGTGCTGACTGCCTGTAACGGTTCTACCGGGTAATCTTTGTTGACTAGATTGGTGCGCAACGCTACCTTTTGCCCGCCTGCAGTACAGATGAATTGTGGGCAATAGAACTTGATTTTATCCTTGTATATCTTGTCTATATCCTGCATGTTGTACATATAGAGGAAATCCTCTAATGAACCGCGTACAATATCTGCATATTCAAGATTCTCAATAATGGTTGGAGCCAGTTTCATGGCTTCATTCTTATGAGAAGAGCGGAAATTCGGGTCATAATAGATGATGGCTTTCTTTTCCCGTGCCTGATCGAGTAATTCGAGAACCTTTTCCCGTAATACCGGATTCAGTGCATAATACGAACCCACCATCACAATGTCATCTTCCTCTAATTTAGGGAATAGGACGTCCAAGCGTTGTTTGGGATAATCCTTGTAAAATATATATTCTGCATCGCTTTGCTCGTTGAGAAAAGCGAGTGATACGGGTGATTTACCGTCCGGGAATACGTTGACATGATCGGTTGGAATATTATTCTCACGCATAAACTGTAGGATAATATTGCCTACACGGTCATTCCCGGTTTCACTGATGAAGCCGACGTTTATTCCCATTCGTCCCAATGAGACGATGCCGTTGAATACAGAGCCTCCCGGTACGGCTGCGGAAGGTTGGTCACCTCGAAAGATGATATCGAGGATTGTCTCTCCGATACCGATTACTTTTCGCATAGTGATCTTGATTTTTCTCCCAGATAACCACCATGATGGCGTTTTGAATATTCGGCGATCGTAAATCCGGTTTCTTTCATGGTTTGTACCACCAATATATCTCCGATCACTGTCATGGCAGTGGTAGAGGTAGTAGGAGTCATGCCTAACACACAGACTTCAGCCGGCTTACCGGTACTAAGACAAACATCCGACTCTTTTGCCAACGGACTGTCCGGATTACCAGTAATAACAATAAACTTCAAATCCGGATCCAGATTATGAGCCAGACGGGTTAATTCCACAATCTCCCGTGTCTTGCCCGAGTTGGAGATCAACAGGAGTAAATCATTTTTTTGTAAAATACCCAAGTCCCCGTGTTGCGCTTCGCTGGGATGCAGAAAGACAGATGGAATACCGGTGGAACAAAAAGTTGTAGCAATGTTCATGGCAATCTGTCCGGCTTTTCCCATACCGGAAGTTACCAGTTTTCCCTTTTTCTGATGTATTTGTTCTACAATCAGTTTCACTGCTTTTTCATAAGCGTCTGTTACAGGGATATTGAGCACAGCTTGTGCTTCCTGTTGCAAAAGTTGTTTGATGGAGTCTATCATATAATCAGTTTATTTTTTCTTTTAATTCGTTCAATGTGTTTGCTACTTCGTAGTAGGTTGAGAATGGTTGCCGCGCAAAACCTTTATCCTCCAATGTGTGGAGTGCTTTCAATAGTTCGTCATAGAAACCATATTCATTGTAGAAGATGACCTTTTTCCGGTGATAACCGATAGAAGCAGCGGCTATTACATGGAAAATCTCATCGAGTGTACCAACGCCTCCGGGTAGTGCGACTAACACCTCCGACTTCTCCGTTATGATATCTTTGCGGTCACTCAAATTGCGGGTGTGAATTTCTTCGTCTAACAGAGTGCTTACTTTGCCGTTCTCCTCCAGTTTGGCGGGAACAACTCCGATGACCTTGCCTCCGTTTTTTTTCACGGCGCGGGCTACACATTCCATCAGTCCGAGGCTGGCCCCTCCATATATCAAGGTTTTGCCTTTCTGCCCCATCCATTCTCCTATTTGGCGGGCACTTTCGAAGTACATTTTGTCAATGTTTTCGGAGGCGGAACAGAATATTCCTATCTTTTCCATATACGTTGTTGCTGTTATAGTCCACAAATATCTGCAATTTTCTATAAACAGCAATAAGTTTTATTGTATTTTTGTGGCATTAATTCAATAAGGAAGTATAAAACAATGCAAGGTAACGAATATACATTGCCAAATGGCTTACGTATTATCCATGAACCGACCCTCTCAAAAGTAGCTTATTGTGGTTTTGCGATCGATGCCGGAACGCGCGATGAGGCAGAGAATGAGCAGGGAATGGCCCATTTTGTAGAACACCTGATTTTTAAAGGAACGGAGAAGCGTAAAGCCTGGCATATCCTCAACCGGATGGAGAATGTGGGGGGCGACCTGAATGCTTACACTAATAAGGAAGAAACGGTGGTCTATGCCGCTTTCCTGAAAGAACATCTGGAACGGGCGCTTGAACTGTTGGGGGATATTGTATTTCATTCAACCTTTCCGCAGCATGAGATAGAAAAAGAAACGGAGGTCATTATTGATGAAATCCAGTCGTATGAGGATACTCCGTCGGAACTGATCTTCGATGATTTTGAAGATATGATCTTCCGCAATCATCCATTGGGAAGAAACATTCTTGGTAAACCGGAACTGCTGCGGAGTTTTCGTACGGAAGACGTTCTATCGTTTACCCGCCGGTTTTACCAACCGGGGAATATGGTGTTTTTTGTTCAGGGACAATATGATTTCAAAAGAATCATTCGCCTGGTAGAGAAATACCTCTTGGATATTCCTGATGTAAGAGTAGAGAATCGTCGTACACCTCCGCCTCTTTATGTGCCGGAACATTTGACGGTTCCCAGAGACACACATCAGGCACATGTTATGATTGGTAGCCGTGGCTATAATGCGTATGACGACAAACGCACGGCTCTCTATTTATTGAACAATGTCCTCGGAGGTCCCGGGATGAATAGCAAACTCAATGTGTCCCTTCGTGAGCGTAGAGGACTGGTTTATAATGTCGAATCCAATCTGACCTCCTACACGGATACAGGGGCTTTCTGTATCTATTTCGGGACGGATGTAGATGACATGGACACCTGTTTGAAACTGACCTATAAGGAACTGAAGCGGATGCGTGATGTGAAAATGACTTCTTCCCAGTTGGCGGCAGCGAAGAAGCAATTGATCGGACAAATTGGAGTGGCATCTGATAACTTTGAGAATAATGCACTGGGAATGGCGAAAACATACCTTCATTATCATAAATATGAATCATCCGAGCTTGTTTTTAAGCGTATTGAAGAGTTAACAGCAGAGCAACTACTGGAGGTTGCCAATGAAATGTTTGCAGAAGAGTATTTATCAACGCTGATTTATAAGTAGCTTTTTGATACTGCTACGATACACTGACAATTAATAAACTGTTAATATTAAACTGACCATGAAAAACTTAACACGAAATGTCTGGATTTGCCTGGGTCTGATAATGTTTCCCCTTACAACATTCGGACAGCAGAAGAACAATTTTACCTATGTGCCGGCTCAAGAGCTTTTATTGGTAGGAAAAGCGACTATCGAAGGTGAATATTTCCATCGGGTAGACACAGCAAAGTATTGTACGATGCCTCCTGCAGTAAAGAAGCTATTCACCAACTCTGCGGGTTTGGCTATTTCCTTCACAACGAACAGTCCGGTGATAAAAGCTAAATGGACTGTTCCTGACAATTACCAATTGCCAAACTTGACCAGACTAGCCCAGAAAGGCTTGGATTTGTATATCAAACGGGATGGGAAATGGCAATTTGCCGGAGTAGGGATGCCGGGTGGCGTGACTACGGAAAGAGTGATTGTCGATAATATGGGAACCGAAGAGAAAGAATGTTTGTTATATCTGCCCTTATACGATGAGTTGAAGAGTCTGGAGATAGGCGTTTCTTCTGATGCTCACATACATAAAGGAGAAAATCCGTTCAAAGAGAAAATAGTAGTCTACGGATCCAGTATTTTGCAGGGAGCGTCTGCCAGCCGTCCGGGCATGGCCTATCCGGCCCGCTTATCCCGTAGCAGTGGATATAATTTCATTAATTTGGGATTGAGTGGTAATGGAAAAATGGAGAAAGAAGTTGCCGGGATGTTAGCGGATATTGATGCAGACGCTTTTATCTTGGATTGTATTCCTAATCCTTCTCCCAAAGAGATTACCGAACGGGCTGTTGACTTTGTAATGACCTTGCGGGAAAAACATCCGGATACACCTATTATTATCATACAGACATTGATACGCGAAACGGGAAACTTTAATCAGAAAGCCCGTGAGAATGTAAAGCAACAGAATGAGGCTATCGCCGAGCAAGTAGAAGTACTGCGTAAAAAAGGCGTAAAGAACCTGTATTTCATTAAAGAAGACCGTTTCTTGGGAGCAGATCACGAGGGAACCATCGACGGAACTCACCCGAACGATTTGGGGTTCGACCGGATGCTGAAGAAGTATAAACCTGCTATCAGCAAGATCCTGAAAATTAAGTTTAGAGACGAATAACGGAAAGAAATAAGAAGAAATAAAGGTCAATTCATGGGGGTGAATTGACCTTTTTTCTTTTGCAAATGTGTTAAGTTGTTCCTGAAAACAAGAAGCCCGCTACTTCTTTAATAAGATGTTTCGAATGACTTATAAAGAAGATTGTTCCAGATCTCTCAATCCTTTTTCCTCCAAATAATGAATAAGTTCTTGTGGGCGGTCTGTTTGTATCATTGTTGCTTTATGTTCCAGTATCCATCCCCAGTGTGTGTCTTTACCTTCAATTAAAGCATTCTCGTCGTCATGTCCTCCACACAAAGAATCCCACAAAGTGTTTATCCACACGCGGCTGCCAGATTCTATGATGGAATTGATTATGTTTAGGTCGAGAGATTTTTCGTCTTTAAAACAAAGCTCGTAAGCCACTGGAACAAAGTCTTTGATAAATTCCTGTACCGATGCAACTGATTTGTCATTCCATAAATCAATAATAGGCATATATAACATTCCTTGGCTTGAACCATAGCTTTCCTTGACTTTCTCAACGGGGTATTTCCCTTTGATAATGACTTGCTTTTCCATGTCGCATTTTTTGATAATGGGGAGGATTTCTTTGATGTATTTTTCACCCTTGTCAATATTGACAAGAATTCGGTTTTTACAAACTTTGAGAACCTCTTCCAAAGTTGGGATCTGACGTCTGGTCTTAATACCGTTACCACTTCGCAAAACTAGCTTTTTGAGTTCTTCCGTAGTATAGTCTTTTATCGCCCCTACGCCGGTCGAAGTGCGTTCTAACGTTTCATCATGCATACAGATGAAGTTTCTGTCTTTAGTTGGCTGAATATCTATTTCAACCATATCTACTCCCATTTCGATAGCGTTTTCTATACACTGTATGGAATTCTCCGGAGCATTTCTCCAGTCACCACGATGGGCAATCACAAAAATATACTTAGAGTTCTTATCGTGTAGATTATTGAGCAATTTGTCAGATCTTGTTTGAGAAGCTACGTTCAAAGAAACAAGTAATATAACTAATATTAATCGTATTTTTCTGATCATTCTTTTTCAATTTTATATAATCCTTGGCTATTGAAAGTTGAATAATTAACGTACTCCTTTTTCTTTTAAATATGGGATAATAATATCTGAATAATCAGTCTGTATCACTTCTATTTTATTTTGGATGAATACATCCACTTTAGAGTAATCATTATTATTTAATAATTGACTGTCATCATTTTCCAGGTGATTGGCATATCCTATTAGTTTGGCTGTTTTAATGGCTTCCACTAGTGTTGTAAGATTATTTACGTTAATATTGAACTGTACCATTGGTATGGATTTTGCATAATATTTCTGATAGTTATTCACATCTGTCGTATTACTAACCCATGGGAAAGGGATTGCATCTTTATTGTATTCTAGAATATTATCTATATAAGTGCTTCCCACAAAGTAGCACACCTCGTTTGTCATGCCTTTATCTGCTACCATTTTGACAAGCCTTCTTAAGAGTGCAGGCTCTTTTACATCCACACAGATGTAAATTTTTCCTTTTGCAGCTTTTAGAATTTGTTCAAATGTAGGGACTTTAAATTGGGTGGCACGTCCTTGATTATCTTTTAGGTAATAGCCGAATAATGTACTTGATAACATGGTAGACAGATTACCCGAACCAGTGGTTGTATTTCCAATACCAGCATCATGCATATTGACAATAACTCCATCTGAAGTGGCTCGTGCATCAACTTCTATCATGTCTACTCCTGCTTCAATGGCATATTTAACAGCTTCGACAGAATTGCCCGGAATCCCATTCTGGATACCTTTCAAAGTATTGCTACGATGTGCGCAAGTCCACATCTTCAAACTGGTGTTTTCAGACAATTGTTTTAAGTCTGCTTTTAGGTCTCTGCCACTGGGCTCACTCGAACCATCTTCCGGTTCGTCAGAGTCGTCCGGATTAATAGGCTGTTCTTTCTTTATTTCATCGTCGGATGAGCTACAACCGGAACAAATCATTAGCCCGGCTAATAAAATAGCGAGGGATAGGAATAATATTTTTCTCATAATGAATCGTTTGTTTAGGGAGCTTTTTCAGATAAGCTCCCTATTATTAATAAAATGATATGTAGTTATTTGATAGTAGATGTATGCTGTGGGTCTTTCCCTTTCATAGGCCATGCACTTGTAGCAGGACCGCTAACTAATCCGGAAGTTAAAGCAACCATTAGGCTTTGTTTTTCATTCTCTACATTAGTGATGGCAATGTAAATAGTACCATCGTTTCCAATAATCGGAGAACTCCAGAATTTGCCTTGTGTAGGTAACCATTCGGAAGCATAAGGGCTGTGACTGTTTGTGATAGCTCCAGCCACATCAAGTGCGGCAACAATGTCACGGCCATTTGAATCAAGAATATAGAAATTACCCTTTTCTGTGCCGAATAGAATATGTCCGTCTGCATCAATGGCAGGAGTTCCGCTTACACTTTCTGGGGATTCATACTGCCATTTAATTTCACCATTGTTTGGAGATAAAGCTATGATTCCTCCAGGAAGGTCGCCTGTTGCTTTCAATGATGCATAAACAGTTCCGTCAGTACCAATGACTAAACCACCTTGATCTTGTTTGCCTGCATTATCAATCAGTTTTTCCCATACAATAGCTCCAGTGCTACCTTCTATACAGAATATTTTCTGGGATGTTCCTCCGGTAAGTCGCATTCCATACACTCTTCCATTATAATCTACTGCTATGGATGCAAAACAGGCTTGCGACTCTGCAAATGATTTCCATTTCCATGGAACAGCTGTGTTGTCATCTCTTTCCATTTTACTTTTTTCAACTCCATGTACTCCCCAGCCACTAAGAATAACCATCATTCCTTGATTGGTAACAACGGGACCTACATAAGTCCCTCCTGCAGGGCCTGATGCGCCATTGGCCATATATGCCACACGTTTACCTGTCGATTTATCAAAAGTAACTAGAGAACCAATGGTTCCATGGTTGCCGCAATAGACGTATTTACTATCAGAGACAGCTGTCCCATACGCTAGACTGGGCTTTGACTCGGCTCCATTGTTCCAAAAGCCATCTGTTGCATTGTTGAATGCGAACCATTTCATGTTGCCATTAGCGTCAATTGCAAAAAGTTTTCCGTTTCCACTAAACCCGGTGCCGATGTAAATCGTTCCATCCTCGTCAACAGAAGCAGTCATGGATGAATTTCCTGCTGCCACAGTTCCAAAACTGGGGTTTGCCATATTGAATTCCCATTGTTGTGAACCATTGGATGAGTCATAACATCGTAAGACATGGTCATTGCTATTGATATAAACCGACTTACCATCTCTTGACAATGCTGCTGTACTTCCTGCCAGCTTGGCAAGATGTGTGGAAGATGTCCATTTCAGTGACAAATCTCCAATTTGCACGATCTTATTCAATATTTCTATTGTTTTCCGGTAAATATTTGTGTTGCCGTTTCCATCTGTTATTTTCAGCGTTACGATATAGACTCCTTTGTCTTCATATATGTGCTTGGGGTTTTCTTCGGTTGATTTTTCCCCGTCTCCGAAATTCCATTTATAAGAGTAATTACCGTCGCCACCGTAAGAAGTACTGGTGAACTGTACGGCATCCTCAACAAATGCTCTTGATGCCATACTGAATGCTGCGGAAGGAATATCCTTTCCCACTTTATCTTCACTATTGCATGCTACAAATGATAATAGGCTGATTATAAGCATAAACGGAAGTGCTTGTTTCATATTTCTGGTAGTTATCATAAATATCATAATCGTTTAAGGTTGTGTTATTCGTTTTCTTTAGCTCCGGCATATCCGGGATTTTGAGGATACGCATCCGTACCTGCCATATCAATTTCCGCTTGCGGTATTGGATAGTACATCAGGTGAGTGCGTCCGTTGAGAGTTTCGAGCAGTTCGAGGCGGTTGGTGCGTTTGATGTCTTGCCATCGCATTCCTTCGGCGAAGAACTCACGGCGACGTTCGTCAAGAATTAAAGTTTGATAATCTTTGTCCGAAAGGGATTGGATAATCATCTCGGTTGGCACGGTTGTATATCTCTTTTTCATGAACTCAACCAATGTGGCTGCTCCGTTTGTTTTGCCCAAGGCTTCAGCCTTTATCAGATACATTTCCGAGAGACGTGTTATAATAACCGGAGTAGATTTATAATCGGAAGTAGGGGCCAACTGGTAAGTACCATTCGGATATTTAATGACTCTATTTTTATCTTGTGCGGAGAATGTAGCATTCTTACGTATGTCTCCTTTGCGGGACAAACTGCTATCGTCGGAAAATAGATGATTGTAACACCAGTCACTTGGTGCGTAATTCCATGAAGCATCAGTATCATTTACATAGGTTGTAAAGGTGAGAGGGCTGGAAGCTCTTGAATTGTTGACAAAAGCAAATACAATTTCAGAACTCGTACTTTCTGCACTCCAGTTTTTAGAGAAATCCAAAGAACTGCCTGTTAATGAAAAAACAGAGTTCTTCAGTACTTCGTTGGCATAATTAGCTGCATCCGGCATTTTATTCTGGAAAAGAGCAACTCGTGCTGCAAGTGCGTTGGCAGCTTCATAAGATGCATACCAGTGAGAATTAGTTTTTGGCAGTAACTGGATAGAACTCTTCAGATTTTCTTCTACGAAACTCCATACGTCTGCTTCCGGAGAAATAGGTACAATATCATTCGAACGTTTGCGTAAGATGGGAACATTACCGTAGTGCGAAGCGAGACGGTAGTAAATGAATGCCCGGAAATAGTAGGCGGTACCACCCATCTTTTTCATAAATGCAGATTCTTTATTACTTGCTGCTTCGTAAGATTCAACTAAGAAGTTAACTTGATTTAATGTAGTAAACGAACTTCTCCAGAAAGAGAGAATATTGATGGTTTGGTTGGTAAAGGAGGGAGCCATATCGCAAGGATCTGTAATAGCGCCGCCACCGGGGCCTCCCTTGAAATTCTCACCTTGTAGGTCGTCTGCCCACCAATAAGTGAATACATAGCTTTCCATGGTAGCATACAATCCATTTAGAAGTTTCTCTAAATCGCTGTCTGTCAAGGCTGATTGTGGAATGGCATTGCGAGGAGCTATATCATCCAGCCAACTGGAACAGCCTGTGCTAAAGACGGTTATCAGTATCGTTATAATTGCTAATTTTATATTTTTCATATCGTTATCAGTTTTAGAAGTTAATGCTTGCACCTATGATAAAACTCTTTAATGTTGCTTGTTCGCCGAAGTCTGCTCCATAGCTGTCACCAGTAGGACTGCTGTCGTAAGAGAACTCCGGGTCATATCCGGAATACTTGGTGAATGTAAAGAAGTTGTCGAGTGACACAAAAACACGGGCTCCTGTTACATGAATTTTGGACAACAAGTTTTTGGGAATGTTGTAGCCTAAAGTGATAGTCTTGATTTTGAAATAGGATGCATCTTCCAAATAACGGGTGGAGACGAGATTATTACCAAAACCGCCAGAGAATGTGCCTGCCAGTGTAGGACGCGGAACTGTATTACTCGTTCCTTCACCTCTCCAATAATGATTGGCTGCATATTTGGAAATGTTATAGAATTGCTGGGAATCTACCCATGCTCCGTTTTTATATCCTTTGATATTGGCAGAAGCTATTCCAAGATGTTCAGTACCTTCTGTTCCTCCACACCCTTTCCATGCAGATAATATTTTACCTCCGATAGCATATTGACAAAAGATAGACAAATCGAAATTTTTCCAGCTCATGTTAGAGGTAATACCACCATATACATCCGGAGTTACTTTACCTACATACATTCGGTCGGCATCGGATATGTCTCCGTCTCCGTCATAATCGAAATATTTGCAATCACCTGCACGTACTCCCTTGTCGTAAAGTTTGATGGGAATTTCAGAATCAGTTTGATAGATACCATCCTGTCGAAGCATGTAGAAGGCACTAACTGGTTGGCCAACAATTAAAGCGTGCATCACTTTTCCAGTATTGGCCCCCCCATTATTGATTTTCATATCAAGAACACCGTCCAGTGATAACAATTTATTTTTTGTATAGGTGAGATTGGTATTCATATCCCATTTAAATGATCCTTTCAGGATTTGACCGCTGAGCATCACTTCTAAACCTTTGTTCTCTAATGAACCGACGTTGGATGTGCGGCTGGTATATCCTGTTGTGGAAAGAGTACTGGTATTATACAGAAGTCCTGTTGTTTTTTGATAATATCCATCCAATGCAAAAGTAATGCGTCCATCGAAAAGTTCGGCATTGATTCCGACATTTATTTGATTAGCTTTTTCCCAAATAAGGTTAGCGGCATCTGCACCGATTTTAAATCCGGCTGCACCGTTGTATGAGCTTCCTCCCGATGTAACCAGTGACATGGCCGCCCAGTTGCTAATGCCATCCATACTACCCGTATTACCCCAACTGACACGCAGTTTCAAGTCATTCAGCGGAGTCCCTTTTGGAAAGAAAGGTTCATTGATAATGCGCCATGCAAAAGAGGCGGAAGGGAATGTGCCATAACGTTGGTCTTTAGAGAAACGTGAGGAGCCGTCACGGCGAACCGTGGCATTTAGTACGTAACGATTGTCCCAGTTCAAGGCGATGCGGCCAAAGTAAGATTCGATTCCGTATGCATTATACCCGATACTTCCTGCATAAATATTGCTGCCGGAATTTATCAGCCCGAAGTTGGATGAAGGAAATGCCCCATTACTATAATTGTCACTGTAGGCCCCGAATGTTTCATATTTGTACTCTTCATATGAATGACCGATCATAGCCGAATACATCAGTTTGTTCCAACTGTTTTCGTAAGAGAGTACATTGTCTATGATATACCGGTAGCTGACATTCTTTTGTTCTCTGATTGCTCCCCAGCCTGCTCTTTCAGCATAATCATTCTGTTCTGTGATTGTTTTTTTCTCTTCATCGAGAATACCATATACACTAAATGAAGGAGTATATTTCAAACCTTTGACAGGGGTGATGTCAAAACTTAAAGCTGCTACTCCTTGTTTTTTATGTACTGTCCATTTTTCTTCATTAAGTATCATTGCCGGATTGTGGCGGCATAGTTCTGTCGACATTGTAGTATAAGTTCCATCCTCACGGTAGGCCCCTACCCAAGGCTGTTCCTCGCGAGCGGTACGAATAACCTTTAGGCTGAGGTCTGAATCTTCTACCAAGTCGAACTTGCTATAAGAACCTGTCAGGTTTAAGTTTATCTTGAACCAACTGTTCAATTTGTGAGTGAATTTAGCGCGCAAATTGGTTTGTTGAAAACCACTAGTGCGAATGATACCTTCCTGGTCGTTAAATCCTAAAGAAGTAAAGAATGAGGTTTTGTCATTACCTCCCGATAAATTAACTGATGCGGTGGTTGTCTGTGCCATACTGCGTTGAATCTCTTTCATCCAGTCAGTTTCTGTGATCTGATCTGGGATAAAGAATTGTTTAGTATCTTTCTGCTGTACATTCCAGTTATCCACAGCTGTTTGCATGGTGCGTGTGTACTCGCTGACATTTGCCATCGGAATATCATGGGCAATCCATCCCAAGCTGTGACGTACACTTGCATTAACTTGAGTTTTACTGTTGGTGTTTCCTGACTTAGTGGTGATGATGACTACTCCATTGTTGGCACGTGAACCGTAGATCGCTGCCGCAGAAGCATCTTTCAACACATCCATTCGCTCAACATCATTCGGGTTCAGCATTGGCATTGATTCACTGGGAACACCATCGACAACGTAAAGAGGGGTACTGTTGCCTGAGATAGAGGCAATACCTCGTACTCGTACGCTAGGCTGTTCACCCGGAGTACCGCTGGCTGATGCAACGTTTACACCCGGAGTACGTCCTTGCATCATTTTAGCAACGTTGTAATCGTTACCTTGATCTACATTATCAATCTTGAGACTACTGATAGAGGTGGTAACCAATTTCTCTGACTGCGCACCATAGCCTACTACTACAACTTCGTTCAAGGCGACACTGCTTTCCTGTAAGTAAATTCTCAAATCATTTTTGGCATTTGCTTTTATTTCCTGTGGCTTGTAGCCAATGTATGATATCGTGAGAGCTTGAGAAGGGTTTGCAATAATGGTAAAGGTTCCGTTAATGTCAGTAATTACACCCGTTGTTCCTTGGGTAATGTTCGCGCCAATAACGGGAGCCCCTGTTTCGTCATAGACGATACCTTTTATTGTTTTTTTCTCTTCATTCGTTGGCTGTGCCTTTTGTTTTACTAATACGATTGTGTTATTGTTCACTGAATAAGTAATGTTCAGCGGAGTAAAAACTTGCGAAAGAATTTCCTTGATAGGTTTATTCGTACAATTTACCGTAACTTTACTTTGAACGTTGAGTACATTATTTCGATATACGAATGTATATTTGGTCTGTTTCTCTATTTGTTTCATAAAAGTTTTTACTGTGCCGTTTTGAATATTAACTGATATATTCCCCTCTTGTGCAAGGAGTACTATCGGAAATAATAGCAGTACGACAAGTAAAATGGTAAAGTTCCTAAAAAAAGAAGACTCTGCTTCCTTTGTTCTAAAAGAAAAAGTTAACTTTGTGTAATTCATAGTTGATACTATTTTTCATGTTTAATGGATTAATTTTATCGACTTACATGCAACCAAAGGATTGGGCGATTCTTTGGTTGTTTTTTCATAATTATCGGGTATCTTCCATAGGCTCCTTTCTTTTTATGTTAATAAATGGTTATTTTATCTTTATGTATTTCATACCTGAATTTGTATTGCAGGCTCAATGAATGAATAACGTTCTGTATGCTTTCGTGGCGGAAAGAACCGGATAGTAAATCTTGTCCAATTTGCGGGCATCGTAATTCTATTTTCACTCCATACCATCTTTCTATTTCTTCAATGACATCTATCAAAGGTTCGGAGTCGAATATCAGATAGTCGTCGCACCATCCGGTTATCACATGTGCGTCGGCTTTCGTTATTTTGAGTGTTTTATCTATGCTGGAGTAGGTTGCCTTTTTCCCCGGAGTAAGCACATACTCTTGTGGAAGTGAACCGCCGGAGATTTTAATTCGTCCGGTGAGTAGAGATGTTTCGATGACATTCTTCTTATAGGTGTTTACGTTGAAAGAAGTTCCCACTACTTCGATTTGCAGGTCGTTGGCTATCACTCTGAAAGGGCAGTCCGGATTCTTTACCACGTCGAAAAAGGCTTCTCCCGAAAGTTGTACTAATCGTTCCTTGGCGTTATTGACATTATATGTAATAGTGGTGGCACCATTCAATTGTACTTTAGTCCCGTCCGGCAAGATGATTTCCGATTTGCTGCCGGGTTTCACATTAGCGGTTATCATCTGCTTTGTGTCGGAAGTTTCAAATAAGGAATAAATGCCGAAAACAGAAGTGATTAACAGAGCGAAGACGGCAGCATATTTGGTAAACTGTTGCCAACGTCGTTTCCATATAATCAGACGCAGCTCTTTCTGTATCTGATTTTTCACCATTGGAGGCATTTTTATTTCTGTTGTGGTATCTTTATCCATATCTATCATGGTGTTCCAAAGTTCTTCGTCCGGCATATTGGATAGTTCTTTTTTGAACTCTCCAAAGTCAGGCGAAGGAATTCCTTGCTCTATATACTGCCGATATAAATTTTTAAAGTGTGTAGTCATATTATGGGTGTTTCTATTGGTTATACGTGAATGAAATAGGAGAGTACTATGATTTTTCTATGTTTTATAACATAAAGATTAAAAAGGTGCGAGAATGTCTTGTAAGGAGGCTTTCTATAAGAAGAAAATAAAGAGAATATTATATTTCATTATTTCGCTGCGAAGGATTTTCAGAGCGGAAGTCAGATAGTTCTTTACTGTTTGCTCGGAAAGCTCCAGTTGCTTGGCAATCTGTTTGACTGGAATTTGTTTTTCTCTGCTTAGTTCATAAATCTCTCGTTCCCGTTGTGACAGAATATCTTTTGATTTCTTCAGTTGTTGCAGGAATTCATCATACAATAATAGGTCTTCCGGAGATACATCGCTCTCTTGGTTCTCGCAATACTCCATAAAGTCTTCGAATTGTAGTTCGTTGACTTGTTTGCGGAAATAATCGATTACCTGATGTTTGGCAATAGTGAAAATGAAGGCTTGCAGGTTGCCAAAGCTATTCAGTTGGCTACGGTTGTCCCATAGGCGTAAAAAGGTATCCTGAACAATATCTTGTGCCAGGGAACGATTTTTTAGTTGTTTAAGAACAAAGCTGTAAAGTCGGTCGGCGTAGGCTTCATAAATCTGGGTAAAAGCCTGGTAAGAGCCGTTGCGTAGTTCTTTTATACACTGTATTTCGTCTATTTTCATCCTTTCTGTAATAGAAGTAGGTCAGGCAAATGTACTGAAATAATTTAGAAATAAACAAATCTATGTGAATAAATAAAGAGAAACCGATGTCCGGTAGTTGGCAGATGAATTTTATTTTGCAATCATATTACAATCATATATTGAGCTTTATTGTACCGTCTCTTGCTTTCCGCTAATTAATTTTGTATCTTTACTGTTTTTTACCCTTGCAAAGACAAGTGGTCATCTTATGCAGTGATAAATATCACTTTATAAGGTGATATTTGTTTTTCTATAAGGTGACTATTGTCCCGTTACAACTGGACAACTACCCGAGTGCATAAACTATGATAAATCTCTGCACTGAAAATCTTTATTCTCTGCACTGAAAAGTCTTAAATATAACAATAAGATTATGGCCTTTTAAAGAAGAAGCCTGCCTTGACTACTAAGGAAGGAGAAACGGAAACAATGTATGCCGACATTGTCTACAGTGGAACGATTCCGGCAGAACGATTGATCCGTGGCGTTGCTAAGAGAACCGGATTTAAGGAAGGAGTGATAGAAGGTATCCTTATGGAACTGAAAGAGGATGTATTGCAATATCTGGGTGAAGGATACCGTGTCGAATTAGGAGAGTTCGGTTTCTTTTCAGCCAAAGTGAAAGCTTCCCGATTGGTGGCAAATAAGAATGATATTCGTTCTGAATCCGTAGCTTTCAACGGGGTGAATTTCCGTGCCTCTAAGAGTATGCGTGTAGGTATTCGCGGAGATTTGGAGCGCAGAAAGTGTGTCGATTTCAACACTTCGCGTAAGTGGGACAGGGAGAACCTGAAGAAACTCGTCCTGCAATATATCGGAGAGCATGGCTTCATCACAAGAACCACTTATACAGAACTTACCGGGCGTTTGAAGAATACTGCATTGGACGATCTAAAATCTTTTGCAGCCGAAGGCATTATCAAGCGGGAGGGACGGGGTAATCAGATGCATTTTATAGCACCGCTACGAAAGGAACCGGATGGCGAGTAGTGAACTCTGATTGGATATGTTTAATTTGCGCTCGTGTGTCTAAAACATACTGTTATCGTCCATCATTAAATGATATTATGGCTAGAAATTTGTATCTTAGCGCCCATGTTGGGTTGCTAATCCGGTAACCGTGTATGTTTGTTTTTATAATACTTCTAAAATAAAAAACGATGTTTCAGAAACTTGTAGCTATAGAACCGGTCAGCCTGGTTCCGTCGGCCGAAAAAGCGTTGTATTCATTTGCCGGTCAGGTGGTGATGTATCCTGATATACCCGCGAGTGATGATGAAATCATTGCCCGTATCGGAGATGCCGATGCGGTGCTTTTGAGTTACACCTCCCGTATCAACCGGTATGTACTTGAATGTTGTCCGAATGTGAAATACATTGGAATGTGTTGCTCGCTCTATTCCCCCGAAAGTGCCAATGTCGATATTCGTTATGCCAATGAACGGGGGATCACGGTAACGGGTATCCGGGATTATGGTGATGAGGGAGTGGTAGAATATGTCGTCAGTGAGTTGGTGCGCTGTTTGCATGGCTTCGGGCAGGAATCATGGGAGGAGTTGCCTCGTGAGATTACCGGATTGAAAGTCGGAATAGTCGGACTGGGTAAGTCAGGCGGCATGATAGCGGATGCTTTGAAGTTCTTTGGTGCTGATATTTCATATTATGCCCGCAGTGAGAAAGAAGCGGCAACTGCCAAAGGATATTGCTTTTTGCCATTGGAGAAACTTCTTGCAGAGAGTGAAGTCATTTGTTGTTGCCTTAATAAAAATACGGTTCTGCTGCATGCAGAGGAATTCAGGCAGATGGGTAACCGGAAGATATTATTCAATACCGGTTTGTCACCGGCATGGGATGAGGCTGCTTTCACTGAATGGCTGGAAGGTGATAACCTTTGCTTTTGTGATACGATAGGCGCATTGGGGAGTGAGCAACTGCTCAATCACCCGCATGTACGTTGTATGCAGGTATCTACTGGCCGCACGCGTCAGGCGTTTGATCGCCTGAGCGCAAAAGTATTGGCCAATCTGTCAGAATACAATGGGTGAAGCGATATTAATCAGGGTGCTCACTACTGACCACCCTGCAATATCCGATGTAGCACTATAAATGTCTACTACGGCATGCACCTGGTCATTTTTGATTTCTACCCTTTGCGTATCTCCCACAAATCCGGGGGTAGATTGTATGGATACCTGCATGTTCTCCGGACCGACAGAAGCTCGTGAGGCGGCAACTGTAACATTCACTTTGGTTGGAAAGAGGCGAATAGCTTCCGCAGCACTTCCGGAGAAAACGGTACGTTGCTCCGTTTGCAAAGAATCATCATAAGCGGGAGTCCCTTTGAGTCCGTTAGGACCTTTTTCATTGAAGAAGCGGGCCGTCGTATTTCCCATCAGAGAGGCAGTTCTTAAAACATCGAATCCACCGGTAGCTCCGGATGCGATATAGATTCGTGTACCATTTGCCTTGGCTGTTTCTGCCACTTCCTGATAGAATGTCTCGTCTGCCAAGGCACCGATAGACAAGGTAATGACAGAGGTTCCGTTTCTCAATGCTGGCAAAGCCAATTCCCGCATAGCGGCAGGAGAGGCCGATTCCACCAAATAATCTGGTTTTAATGCTAATAACTCTTCCAATGTGGCGCAAGCAATGCAAGGCTTGCCATGTTGCTGCATTTTATGAACGATGTGCGCTGCTTTTGAAGCCGTACGCGAATAGACACCTACCAAGTCATAATCTGGTAATAAGCCTTTGACAACTGCATCCGCAACGATTCCTGCAAGTCGTCCACATCCTACAATGACTAACTTTTTCATGCAACAAAGATAATACTTTTATTGGTAAGAGCTTGGATTGGTAATATGGTATTTATTTTCATCAGGTCTGTATCTGGGAATGGATTTGTCTGATAGAGTAAGACTCATTTTTATTAATAATAATGTAACATATACTCTGTCTGGCTTCTGTTTTTTCTTTATAATAGTCTGTTTGTTCCTTTAATTTATGAGCCATTTATAGTTAGGTTACGAAGATTTTCTCTACATTTGTCCGGTTAATCTCTATCATCTCATACTCACTAAAGTCTATCCGCCCAATGAAAAAGAACTGTCTACTCTGCTTTTTGTTCTTCTTTTCCTGTTATTCGGCTTTTGCTGGTGAAAGCCTGGATTCATTGTTGAATGTGCTTGATAAAACGATTAAGGAAGCCGATACTTATGTACAGATCAAAGAGAATAAACTCCATGAACTGAAAAAAGAAGCACGAAAGACACCTCCCGTTTCTGTCGAACGCTATCATCTGAATAACGATATTTATCTTGAATATAAAGCATACAGTTCCGATTCCGCACTCCACTATCTGAATGAAAATATGCTGCTGGCCCGCCAGTTGAATGACAAAGAGCGGGAACTTAAAATTCAATTGGAGCTATCCTATCTGTTATCCTCCATCGGAATGTATATGGAAGCAGCGGATATACTTAACTCAATTGATCGTCAGACATTGCCATCGTCTCTTTTGGGATATTACTATACTTGTTACGAGCATGTATATTTCGAAGCAGGAGCGGCACAACCCCGATATAAGATGTTTGCTTCCCGTTATGCGAAATTGAGCCATGCATACCGTGATTCGATGCAGGTCACTTTAGATCCGTCCTCGGCTACATACCTGTGGTTGCGTGAGACGCAATTAAGAGAAGCCGGAAAATACGATGAGGCTCTTGAATTCAGTGACCGCCGGCTCGCGGAATCTTCTTTCGGCACACCTCAATATGCACTGGTAGCCTATCAGCGTTTCCGTCTTTTTGAGAGCATGGGCAAGAAAGACGAGCATTTGTATTATCTGGTGCTTTCAGCCATTTCAGATGTGCGTTCCGCCATTAAGGAGCAATCTTCTTTGATGGTACTGGCACAAGAACTGAATAGAAAAGGAGATTTGAAACGTGCCTATGACTATATCAATTTCTCATGGGAAATATCACAATTCTATAAAACGCGGTTGCGAAGCTGGATGAATATCACCCCGCTTTCTATGATAAACGGGAATTATCAGGATATTATCAAGCAGCAGAACCGGGAATTACTGATCTATATTACGTGCGTAGCCTTGTTGGCATTACTGTTGGTGATTGCATTAATCTATATCTATCGGCAGATGAAAGCCCTTTCCATCGCCAAAAAAGGATTGCAGGAAGTAAACGAACGGCTCTTCTCGTTAAATGAAGAACTTGAAGAAGTGAACCGTCATCTTCGCTCCACCAATCTCGAGCTTTCCGAGTCCAATCTCATTAAAGAAGCCTATATTGCCCGTTTCTTCAAACTGTGCTCTGTATATGTAGACCGTTTGCAAGCGTACAGAAAGCTGGTAAACAAGAAACTGCAATGCGGACAAGTGGCAGAATTGCTCAAGATGACACATTTTAGCAATGACATTGTAACCGTTGAAGTGCAAGAATTATATGCGAACTTTGATTCCGCTTTTCTGCATCTCTTTCCTAATTTCGTGGAATCTCTCAATGCCTTATTATTGCCGGAAGAACAAATCGTTTTGAAACCGGATGAACTACTGAATACCGAACTGCGTATTTTTGCTTTGATACGTTTGGGAATAAAAGACAGTTCGCAGATTGCGGAACTTCTGCATTACTCGGTGAATACAATCTATAATTACCGTTCGAGAGTAAAAACAAAAGCACGTGTTTCACGAGATGATTTTGAAGATTTGGTGGCAAAAATCCGTTAATAAAATCTGTGCCCAATCTACCTTTTAATGTGAGCTTATTTAGAAATAAGATATTAATAATCAAGTGGTTATTTCTTTGAGAGAATTGTAGATTTCCACTTATATTCCCTTTGCTATTTTTTATCGGGGCATTTCCCTCTATTTTTGTCATAACCGAACGGAACGAACAGGTTCCGCCTTCGGGAGTTCCTTATTTTTATTAACCTTTATAGAAATACAAATGAAAAATGAATTACTGCATTTTTTTGTTCCGGAAAAAGGAAGAAGAACAAAACGCCAGCCGATAAGCTGGTTATGCTGTTGGGCTATTCTATTGGGAATAGTTTGCAACGCTTGCTCTGACGATGATCCTGTGAAAAAGAATCCTTACCTGCAAGTAAGTACCCGTGCCCTGCTGAAAGAAGTGGTGGAGGTCAAATTCAACAACATTGATGGAAATACCGATATTACTGTCGATTTTGGTGACGGGACGGTCAAGGAAGGAAAAGCTGCTACCCCTATCACTTATGCCTATACCCAAAGTGGCGACTACACACTGCATGTTACAGCAGGTCAGTATGAGGTGCAGAAGAGAATCCGTATTTATAATCTGTTGGCACTGACGGAGGCGATGAAGCAATTCAGAGAGCCGGACAACAAAAAAGTATGGGTCATGACACACCGGGCGCACACGTCGGACAGGACTGTTCCCGAAAATTCAGTCTCTTCCGTAGAAGATGCCATTGATTCGGGCGCGGAAGTGATCGAGTGTGATACTCATGTGACAAGCGACGGAGTGGTAGTGGTATGCCATGACCAAACCATTAATGCCACTACGGATGGTACAGGCGACATCACAAAAATGACCTATGCGGAATTACAGAAGTACAACCTGAAAGACCGGAATGGCCGGGTGACTGATGAGAAAATGCCTACTCTGGAAGAGTTTCTGAAAGCAGGACGCGGTAGAATCTATTACAACCTCGACTACTCTCCGCGCACGGCTACTTCCCAGCAGGTGGTGGATATCGTGATGAAGCTGGATATGATGGAATCTGTATTCTTCTATTGTAACAGTGCACAGAAAGCGGAAGAAGTATTGGGCATTACTCCTAAAGCACATGTGTATACATGGACAGGAAGTCATAAACCGATGATAGGGCTGCCGGGCAATTACTTTGTGCAATACAGTTACCTGACAAACGGGAAAAGCACTCCTTTGGGAAGTTCAATCAATGACGGAATGCTTGCTACGGTAAATATGCTTCCGACAAGTGGCAGTAGCGTATCCGAATGGACACTGAACGAGGATTATCTGAATGAACTCTTGCAAATCTATCCGATGGTATGTATGATACAGACGGATTTACCGGACTTGTTGATTCCGGCATTACAGGCAAGAGGGCTTCGTTAACTTTATCATCTAATATAAAAATCATCTATTTATGAGAAATATTCATTTCAAAACGTGTACCTGTCTGTTAGGTATATTGCTGATGCTGTTTTCCGGTATTCAGGCAAGAGGAGCTTCTTTAGAAGTGCAGCAGGAACGTAAAATATCCGGTACGGTGATCGACGAAAAGGGGGAACCTGTCATCGGAGCTTCGGTGGTAGTTGTAGAGACGAAACAAGGCACCATCACCAATATTGACGGTAAATTCCAGGTGAATGCTCCGCAGAACGGACGTTTAAAAATCTCTTATATCGGTTATGAGACACAAGAGGTGGCTATCAAAGACCGGCAGTCATTGAAAATCGTGTTGAAAGAAGAATCCACAGCGTTGAATGAAGTGGTAGTGGTGGGTTATGGTACGATGAAACGGAAAGAAATGACCTCGGCTATTTCGCATGTCGGTGCGAAAGACCTGAATCAAATCTCCAGTCTCGATGCTTCTATGCTGTTGCAGGGAAAAGTATCCAGTGTATCTGTTTCCAATACGGCTTTGGCCGATCCGAACAGTACGGGAAGTATCCAGATTCGTGGTATATCTTCGCGTAATGCCGGGCTGGGCCCGTTGATTGTTGTAGACGGAGTGCCGGGAGGCGATATGACGAATATCAATCCCGCCGATATTGAATCGATCGATGTGTTGAAAGACGGTGCCGCTTCCGCTATCTACGGTACGCGGGGTAGCAACGGTGTGATCCTTGTGAATCTGAAAAAAGGAACCCGTGACGGGGAAGTGCATACGACTTACAGCGCTGCCGTCACCTTCAATAAAGCAAAGAAAGAGCTCGACATTATGAATGCGGAAGAATATCGTGCTTACCGCACGGTTTCTAATCCACTTTCCGATATGGGAGCCAGTACGGACTGGTTTGATGCCGTTACCCGTTTGGGAGTGACACACATGCACACGTTGACCTTCTCCGGAGGTAATGCGAGAACCAATTATCGCGTAACAGCCGATTATCGAAAAGCGCAGGGAATCGACTTGCGTTCCGACCGTCGGGAATATGGTGCGCGTGCTACTATCAGCCACACAACGAAAGACGGCTTGTTTACCTTTGCAGCTAACATGACTCCCCGTGTCATCGACCGGAACAAGTCAGCCAGTGTCTATGGCAGTGTCATCAAGAATAATCCGACAATGCCGGTTTATGATCCTGAATCAGCTAACGGATACTATCGTTTTCCGTCCGGAGGCGACAGCTCGAATATTGTCGAACAATTGAATGAGGAAGAGAATGGCACAGAGATTAAATTGCTGGAATGGAATGCTACTGCTGCCGTTAATTTGTTGCCGTTGTTCAATCCTAAGAATCCGAACATGGTCTTGAAATCACAGGTTACTGTTTCACAGTATCAGGTGGATAAGTTCAACGGATGGTTCATCCCGTCTACTTATGGTCCCAATGTCAATTCGGGCGTTGCCGGAAAAGCGAGCCGTGACTTTGATAAAAACACTAACAACAATCTCGAATGGGTGACCAACTTCTCTACACGTATCAAGGATCATCAAATCCGTGCAATGGTAGGTTATAGCTACAATTATGGGGTAAGTTCGGGTATGGGAGCCGAGAACTGGGACTTCTCTTCCGACGGATTGACGTACAATAATCTGGGCTCCGGTCTGGAAGCAGCCAAAGAAGGAAAAACCATGATGAGTTCTTATAAGAATGACCATAAATTAATCAGCTTCTTCGGACGTGTCAATTACGATTGGAAAGAGCGCTATTTGTTCACTTTCTCTTTACGCCACGAAGGTTCCTCCCGCTTTGGTGAGAATCATAAATGGGGTAATTTCCCGGCGGTATCTGTCGGCTGGCGTATCTCGGATGAGAAGTTTATGAAAGGATTTTCATGGATTGACGACTTGAAAGTGCGTTATGACTATGGGGTGACAGGTAATCAGGAAATAGGTAACTACCAGTCTTTGGCAACCTATAGAGCCTATGGCTGGTATCAGTATGGCGGCAACAACTTCCATGTATGGGGACCGAGTAAGAATGTCAACTCGGAACTCCGTTGGGAGAAAGGGCACAACCAGAATATCGGTTTGGACTTCTCGCTTTTCAAACACAAAGTGACCGGTTCATTTAACTATTTCCACCGTAAACAAAGCGATTTGCTCGGTAGCTATTCCGTATCGGTTCCACCCAATTTGTTCTCTACCATCTATGCCAATGTGGGTACATTGCGCAATACCGGTTTTGAGCTTGATATAACTGTAAATGCTGTCCGGACAAAGGATTTTACTTATAGTTTCACTTTAGTGGGAGCCACTAATAACAATAAGTTTGTCAGCTTCTCCAATGATGTGTACAAGGGACAGAAATATTACTCCACCTGCAACATGGCGAATCCTAACAATCCAGGATATTTGCAGCGGATTGAAGAAGGAGAACGTATCGGCAACTACTTCACCTACCGTTATGCGGGAGTGGACAAAAAGGGTGACTGGCTGATTTATGACAAGAAAGGAAATGTGATTCCTGTTGCGCAGGGTACGGAAGAAGACAAGGCAGTGACCGGAAACGGTTTGCCGAAATTCACCGGTTCTATGACGCACAACTTCACTTACAAGAACTTCGATTTGACTGTTGCTCTGCGCGGTGCTGCCGGATTTGACATCTTTAACGTGCATGATTTCTATTTCGGCTTGCAGAGTATGAGTACCAATCAGTTGACCACCGCTTATTCGAAGAATGCACATATCACAACAGGTAAGAATGTGATTACCGACTATTTCATTGAGCCGGGTGATTACCTGAAGATAGACAACATTACTTTAGGATATACGATGAACCTGAATAAGAAGTATATTGAAAAGATACGTTTGTTCGGCACAGCCAACAATCTTTATACATTCACGAAGTTCACCGGTGTAGACCCTTCTACCTACGAAGTGAACGGACTGACACCGGGTACTTTCGGAGGAGGATACAACTATTATCCGTCTGCCTTCCAGTTTATTTTAGGTTTACAAGTTAGTTTTTAAAAAAAGAACCATTATGAAAATAACAAAATATATCATAGGATTAAGTATGATGGCGGGCACAGTGTTAGGCTTACCGTCTTGTACGGATCTGTCGGAAACGGTGTATGACCAGGTGATGTCCAAGAACTATTATAACACGAAACAGGATGTTATCAACGCCGTCTTCCGTCCCTTTGAGCACATGTATTGCTGTATCTGGATACGCCATGAGAACGAGGAACTTCCCGCAGACCAGTTGATTACTCCCACTCGTGGCACTTGGTGGTACGATGGAGGTTTGTGGGAAATGTATCACCGTCATCAATATGATGATATCAATCAGGGCGACTGGTTGAGCGAATGGGAAAACTTTTATGTAGGTATCGGCCAATGCAATATGGTATTGGACGACTTGAACCAATTGAATCCGTCCAATTATGGTTTGAGTGACAGTGAATTTGAAAGTTTTAAAGCGCAGTTGCGCTGTATGCGTGCCTGGGGTTATCTCCGTCTGTTGAATACCCATCGCAACTGTATTCTCACCACTACATCAGACCAGGCTGTGAACGAACTGCCGGAAAATCGGAAGCAAGTCTCTCCGCAAATCATGTTCGATTTCATCGAGAGTGAATTGAAAGATTACTGTCTGGCGGCCTTGCCCTCCAAGAGTGGACAATCCGGGAATGGTAGCCAACAGGGACAGTTCACGAAAGCTGCTGCGGCATCCTTATTGGTGCGTCTCTATTTGAATGCGGAGGTATGGATTGGTCAGGCGAAATGGCAGGAATGTATCGATATGTGTAAACGTATCACGGGAGGAGAGTTCGGATATTATGCGATTGCGGATAACTGGTATGAACCTTTCGACTGGAACAATGAAATGTGCAATGAGGTGATCTTCGGTTTTCCCGGTTCTTACGGGCTGACCAGCTGGCATCTGCAAAATGACAGAAGAACGGTTTACGGACGTGGTTTGCCTTATGGTAGTGCGTATTACCTGAAAATAGAGGGAAACGGCGAACGGAATCCGAAATACGCGCTTTCACCGAGCTATGACAATCAGCAGCCACGCGAACTGTTCGACTATGGATTAGGAATGGTTACCCGGAAGTTTGCCAAATATCAGGGAGACATACGTTATAAGCAATATGTAAACACCGGTAACAATACCCGCGAAGGTATGTTTTTTCTCGAAGGTAAGATTGCCAACTCCGCTGTCAGTGGAGGATATGCCAAGAACCCGGATAATCAATATGTGATTTATTTGCGTGACCAGGTCGGACGATTCGAAGGGAATGCAGAGTCAGGTTATATCTCCAATCCAGCTTATAAGGAATCTAAATTGGGGAATGGTGACTTTAACTCCGGACTTTACTGTGTGAAGTATCCTTTCTATCCGTTTACAGGAGGTTATTATATCGAGTCCGACTATACAGAGATTCGTTTGGCAGAGATTATTTATTCTCAAGCTGAAGCCCTTCTCCGTCTCGGACAGGCAGGTGAGGCTGGTAAATTGCTGAACAGCGTGCGTAAGCGCAACTACGAAAACTTTACAGCGAATATCGCTTACCAGCCGGAAGGCAACGTGGTACTCGATCAGAAAGAAATGCTGGATGAGTGGGGACGGGAATTTCTGGCGGAAAGCCGTCGTCGTACAGACTTGATTCGTTTTGGCAGGTATCAGGAAGCATGGTGGGACAAACCACGGGATGCGGACAAGCATTATGAACTGTTCCCTTTGTCGCAGACACAACTGGAACAGAATGAATACCTGAAACAGAATCCCGGTTATCCGGATATTGCCCGGTGAAATCGGTGAATTTGTGATTATTCTTATCTAATGTACAAGTTAAAAAAGAAAGAAAATGAAAAATAGTTTATTCATAATATCGAAGCTATGTATGCTGGCTTTCATTCTCCTGTTGGCACAGGGATGCCAGGAAGACTATGAGATGATAGACCCGCCGATGATGACCGACTACGACGATGATCTGGACGAAGAAGTGATTATGCAGAAAGGACTGGAGAGTTACTTCGTGACTCAATTCGGTGAAGGGGAAATGGATGGTAGTTCCTGGGAACAGGCGTTGGATGTGGCTGGCTTCCGTAAGTTGTTGAGCGGTTCTGTCGATCTGTCCAAGAGTACGATTTACATGAGTCAGGGGAAATATGTCATGTCCGAAGAAAGTGGACTTGGTGTAATTGTTCGCAAGAATGTAAAGGCGATTAAGGGCGGATATAGTCAGTTTAGCGAAGGGACCGATGTTTCGGCACGTGATATAGATGCGTATGTGACTGTTATCAGCGGCGATGTGAACGGAAATAAACAGGCGGATGCCGGTGACTGTGGTTTGTTATTGGTGAAGAAAGGGCATATTGCCATTGAGGGAGTTACTTTCCAATATGGATATGTGTCTGAAGCGGATGCCAGTACAACCGAATGTGGTAGTGGAATTTACGTGAGTGGCGGTGCCGGTGATACTTCCATCGAGTTGACCGATTGCGTGATTAGAGATTGTACGTCAGCAGTAACGACTTCTGCCAAGCAGGGTGGTCCGGCAGTCTTTGTCTTGTCGGGACAGGTGCGGCTGAATAAGGTAAACTTGCTGGATAATAAGGCCGTCGGTCGTGGAGGTGCTGTTCGTTGTAGTAGCAAGACAGCGGTGGTGTTTATGAATGGTTGTCTGTTGAAAGGCAACTCTCATAACGGCTCGTGGGGAAATGGTATTCAGATGTCGGAAGGACATATCTGTATTAACAATACCACGCTGATAGATAATATGGGGACGGGTGCCGCTTTGAACGGAGGAGGAAGCATCCTGCTGACCAATAATACAATCATTGGAAATGCGAGCGATAGTCATGGAGCGGTACGTTGTGAGACAGGTGCCGGTGGTGATACGAAGTTTATTAATAACCTGTTGATCTCTGAAAATCCTTCGGCTCCGAGCTTTAATCTGAATGGCAGCAACTTTGAAGCCTTTTCGAAAGGATATAATGTGTATCAGCGCGTGACGGGAATAACGATGAGCGCCTCCGATACGGCTTATCCCAATCCGGTGAATGGCACGCTGAATGAAAAGGGAGTATATGTGTGGGATCTCAATCAGATTGGTTCGGTAAAAGGATATGCTACCAAACAGGCGGTGATAGAAGTTGCGAAAAGTTTTAATCCAGTGGCTTCACCTATTGCTGATTTGGGAGAAGTGTTTGTGGAGTGGATCGGTGAAGATGCTTTCGGTATAGACCAACGCGGAGTGACTCGTAATGCGAACAAGATGCAAGCCGGTGCTTATGATGCGGTTCTGACAAATTAAACTCTAAAACGACTGTAACATGAAGAAGATATTTTATATAATAGCTTTGGGTATCGCACTAGCCGGATGCTCAAATAACGAGGATGAGTTATTATCAACGGGCAGTTTCCCCGAAGATCATGTCATCCGCGTCATTACCGAAGTGAATGAACCTCTGTCGCGTGCAGGGTATGACGCCATGAATCTGGAACGTTTCGGATTAATGATCCGGAACAGCGAAAATGCTGCTTATAACTATCATAAACAAATGGTTGGTTCTGGCAGTGCATGGAGTACGTCTGACGGTCAACAGATGCTTTGGGATGCAGAAAGAACACCTGTGACGATGATAGCGTATGCGCCATTTATGAGTGAAGCCACTCCGGACGCTTCGTTGACGGTCAATGCGTTAACCAACCAGTCTACCGAAGAAAATGTGAAATCCTCCGATTTCCTGTTGATGAAAGCAACAGTTGATCCGGAGCAGGATTTGACGGCAGATGGGAAACTGAAAATCTCTTTGAATCATGCCATGAGTAAGTTGATTATAAAAATCACGGTCAATGGTACGACGGATGCTTCCATGAGTAAGTTAGGAGATATGGCTATCAATGGGGCTGTTGTCAATGCCACTTGTGATTTGTCGGCAGCGGCTCCGGTAGTTGTTCCTGCGGCGGATGCAGTAGTGGCAACTGTGGCTCCCTATAAAGGGACGGAATCTTGCGAATGTATCCTGCCTCCGCAAAAAATAGCAGAGGGCTTCTCTGTTAATTTCAGTTATGACGGGAAACTGTATATCTGGACTGCAAAAGAGCCCATTGAACTGGAAAAAGGAGTGGAACATACCTTAACTCTCAATGTAAACACAACAGTCCGACTGGCTGCTAAAATAGCCAGAAATTGGGCAACCGGGCAACTTATCGACCGGAATTAAAGAAGGAGGAGATAAACGATGAAGATTACAAAACTGATATTGGCTGCGTATCTACTGACGAGTATGGCGGCTTGTGATACAGATAAGAATATAGCTATGTACGGTGAAGATTCCGGTGCTATCCGGATTGAAGCCGCTATTAATACTGCCTTTACCCGCAGTAATCCCGGTGCGGCGGGAGATCAGCAGAAACAATTTAATGAGGGTGATGAGATTCAGTTAAGTTGTGAGGATGGGTATTTGAGCTATGTACTCTCGGAAGGAAAATGGATACCGACGGATAACTATTATTTAAGGTGGGGTGCGGAGCCGGTGACTTACTCGGCTTTCTATCCGGTGGTGAGCGGAGCCAGTACGGCCAACTTTACACTTCCCACCAACCAGCAACGTCTGGAAAACCTGGCCAAAGCCGACTATATGACATGTACTGTGGAGAATGCAACAGATGATGGTTCCCGTATTCTTCGTTTGGGTATGAACCGGAAAATGGCAAAAGTGATTATGACGCTTGCAGATGTAGGCGGACAAGGCAAGGTGCAGGGAGTAAAGATCGGTTCTTATCAGGGATACACGAATGGCGAAGTGGTATCGGGCACTTCTTTGATATCACCGTTCATTACAGTTCCCGAAGGTGGTAAGGCAGGACAGAACGGTTGTACTTATACTGCCATCGTAGCTCCCGGAAAAGCCGGAACCACCGCTACCTTTGTCTCTTTGAATTATTTGGGAGAAGATTTGGTATTACCCGGTATTCCGGAATTGAAGCCCGCAAAGTGTTATGAATTCACGCTGAAAGTGGAAGGTTCGATTATAAGTATTAGTGAACCCATTGTGTCTCCGTGGGATAGCGGTACTTTGCCGGGAGGAGATGCGGAAGAACTGCAGCTTGCAGCTTACTACGTAAAAGAACAGCCTGCCGGAAACGCAACCGGTATGGATTGGGATAATGCCATGGGAGTGGATGCGTTGCGCAACTTGTTACAAACGAATGGTAACAGTGACATCTCCAACGCTAATGCAGTCAAACTGGATGGCAAGAAGATTTATGTAGCTGCAGGCTCTTATGAGATGGCGAAAGAAAATTCCGGCGTGAAGATAGAATATAGCGGTTATAGTAAGCAAGTGGAAATAACGATTGAAGGCGGATATGATCCTTCAAGCACGGGAACGGACTTGACGAAGCGTGACATTAGCAAACACACGACTGCTTTTGTCAGAAATGCCGGTAGTGGAGCGTCTGCGACATCCAACTCTTTATTAGTATTGGGCAATCAGACAAATATTATTTTCGACGGTTGTACTTTCAACGGACAATATGGATTGAACGATGCAGGAAGTGTCCGTGCCGTATTTGTTGCGGCAGGTGGAGGTGATGCAACCCTGCAACTGAATAATTGTGTCATCAAGAACTTCAATCGCGGAAGTGATGGTGGAACAGATGGTGGAGCAGCCGTTAAAGTATCAAAGGGAAGAGTCTTGCTAAATGATGTAGAGATGGTGAATAACAAGGCGACAGGGCGGGGAGGAGCCATCACTACCACCGCAGCAAACAGCTTCCTGTTTATGAACAACTGCTTGTTGCATGAAAATTATGCACCGACCGCTTGGGGAACTGCCATTCATGCCGGAAACGGATATGTCTGTATGAATAATGTAACCGTACTTGGTACCACCGCTACCGGAGGAAATAGTATCACAGTCAATGGAGATGCCTACTTTATGCTTGCCAATACTACCATTGTTGGAAATTCAGGTAATCCGAACGGTGTGTTCCGTGCAGGGGGCAGGGCTTCTACAGTGGTAAATTCATTGTTTGCTAAAGGAGCCGGAAGCAGGACGATTTATGCAGGTAATATTACTTCCGGTGGATATAATGTATATCAGGCTGCGGATGCAGGTTGGGGAGCTGTTTCTACGGACACGGACTATTCATCCCAAACTCTTCCTGCCGCAACTTTGACCGATGGTGTTTACCAATGGACGGTAACCGCTACTATTGATGAATTTGCGACGAAACAGGCTGTAATTGATGCGGTGAAATCTTTCGATGCAACTGTGGGGCAGCAATTTATCAATTGGGTGGGTGAAAACGGCTTTGGAGTAGACCAACGAGGAGTTGCCCGTAATGTCAACAAGATGCAGGCTGGTGCTTATGATGCCGGGTTGTAGCAGTGAGGCAATAGGTAGTTGAACAAAATTGAGTAGAAAGATTAAATAATGATAGATATGAAGAAAAGCAAGTTTATAGTGCTTTTGTTACTTTTCTGTTTGCAGCCAGGTTTCCTGGCTGCACAACGGGCGGAGGCCATCCGCAAGGATGTATTGAATCCGCGCCTGGACAAAGTATTGGTGGTGGCGCACCGTGGAAATTGGAGTATTGCCCCCGAAAACTCCCTGGCGGCTATCGATAGCGCGATTCGGATGAAAGTGGACATTGTAGAGATTGATATCCGTAAGACGAAAGATGGTCAGCTGGTGCTGATGCATGATGATACGGTAGATCGCACCACCAATGGTACAGGAAAAGTGAAAGATAAGACATTGGCTGAAATAAAGCAACTTCGGTTGAAAGATAAAGACGGCCGACTAACGGAACATACGGTTCCTACTTTGGAAGAAGCTTTGCTGGCTGCCAAAGGCCAGATAATGGTTAATCTGGATAAGGCTTACAGCATTTTTGATGATGTATATGTGATATTGAAGAAAACCGATACTGCCGATTTAGTGATAATGAAAGGTGCCCAACCCGTGGAGACGGTGAAGCGGGAGTTCGGTTCTTATCTGGATAAGGTAATCTATATGCCCGTCGTAACGATTGATGAGGAGAAATCGATGAAGGTGGTCGAGGACTATATGGAACAGTTGCATCCGGTTGCTTTTGAGTTGTGTTACCGAAATGTTGCAAGTCCGGTGCCTGCCCAGATGGAACGCAGGCTGGCAGGGAAAAGTCTGATTTGGTATAACACTTTGTGGGCTTCTCTGGCAGGAGGACATGATGATGAGGCTGCCAGGAAAGATCCGGACGCAAGTTATGGGTATCTGATAAACAAGTTGGGAGCAAGAATCCTCCAAACAGACAGTCCGGCTTTTATGCTCGATTATTTGAGAAGTAAAGGATGGCATGACTAATCACTAAGACTAAATTTATGAACGATATAAAGTTTTCTTTATGGGCAGCGGGATGGTTGTTCATCCTGCTCCTTGCAGGCAGTTGTAAGTCGGCGAATGAATCGAGAGCTCCGGTTGCTTTAACCTGGGAAATGGGAAGCTACGATGGGAATGGTAAATATTATGAAAATTCTTTTGTACTGAAGAATGTTTCGGATGCTCCTATAGGAAAGGATTGGGAGATTTATTATTCGCAGTTTCCCCGTTCGATCCGGCAGGATGCTTCGTCGCCGGTTAGGGTAGAGGAAGTAAATGCGACCCTATTTAAAATATATCCGGGAGAAGGATTTCTTTCACTGGCTCCGGGAGATTCATTGAAAGTGATATTCCAGTGTGACGGGGAAGTGCCGAAGAATTCACATGCGCCCGAAGGGAGTTATTGGGTAAGTCAGTCGGGGGCATCGAAAGGTAAGCCGCTGCCTGTGACGTTACATGCCATTCCATTGCCTATTACGGAATGGCAAAGGACGGCTGCACGGAAGACGTACGAAACCAATCTTCGTTTACTAAATGCAGATACTCCGGAGTTCCGGACGACGGATATCATACCTTCCGTAAAAAAGGTATTTGTTACCGGAGGGGAAACGGTGTTGGAAAAACAACTTGCTTTGACTTTCCATGAGGATTTTGCCAATGAAGGAAAACTGTTGAAAGAGAAGCTCACTGCATGGCATGGATTGGAAGTTGTGCCGGAAGCCTCGGTAACCATTGTCTTGGACTATCTTTCTGACAGGAAAAAAGCAGTCAATGAGGAATATTATGAACTGTGCATTGACGGTCAGCAAATAAGGATTAGTGCCGCTACTCCACATGGAGTTTTTAATGGTACACAGACCCTGTTAGGATTGCTGAAAGGGCAGGAAAGCCCGTTCCGGTTGGAAGCAATGTCTATACAGGATTATCCTGACTTATTATACCGGGGACAGATGCTTGATATTGCCCGGAATTATACAACGGTGGATCACTTAAAGAAGCTGATTGATATACTCTCTTCTTACAAACTGAATGTGCTCCAGTTCCATTTCTCGGATGATGAAGGTTGGCGGCTGGAAATTCCGGGATTGGAGGAGCTGACTGCAATCGGTTCGCGGCGGGGACATACAACCGATGAAAAGGACTGGTTGTATCCGGCTTATGATGGCGGATATGATCCGTATGCCGCAACATCGGGAAATGGTTATTATACCCGGGAGGAATTCATTGATTTATTACGATATGCGGCGGAAAGACATGTGCAGGTCATCCCGGAAATAGAATCCCCCGGCCATGCACGTGCGGCGATTGTGGCAATGAATGTACGTTATAAGAAATACATCGATACCGATCCGGAGAAAGCGAAAGAATATCTTTTGAGTGATTTGCAGGATACTTCCCGGTATGTTTCGGCACAAGCCTATACGGATAATGTTATGAATGTAGCCTTGCCCTCCACTTATCGTTTTATGGAAAAGGTGATTCAGGAAATAGTGGCTATGTATAAGGAAGCCGGTGCACCGCTGACTACCATCCATTTGGGAGGTGATGAAGTGGCTAAGGGCGCATGGATGGGTTCCCCTTTATGTAGGGCGTTAATGGAAGAGCAAGGCATGGAAAAAGCGCATGACCTGGCCGAATATTTCATCACCCGGGTAGTTGATTGTCTGCAACAGCATCATTTGTCTTTTAATGGCTGGCAGGAAGTAGCTTTGGGGCATAAGAGAAATACGCATACTTATTTATCCCAGCGGGCAGCCGGTATCAATTCGTGGAAAACTGTTCCGGAATGGAAAGAGGATGAAATACCTTATCAGATAGCCAATAACGGTTATCCGGTCATCCTCTGTAATGTGAATAACTTCTATCTGGATTTGGCTTATGATGCTCATCCCGATGAACCGGGACATTTCTGGGGAGGATATGTGGATGAATCCAAAGCATTCTCCATGCTTCCGTTCGATGTCTATCGTTCTTCACGTACGGATATGGCGGGCAATCCGGTGGAAATTGGTTCCGCAGGAAAAGGAAAAACGACATTGACCGCATCCGGCAGGAAACAAATAAAAGGGGTACAGGCACAACTGTTTGCCGAAACAATTCGAGGATTTCAATGGGTAGAATATTATATGTTCCCTAAAGTGATGGGACTGGTAGAACGTGGCTGGAATGCGCATCCGGATTGGGAAACCCTTTCCGGTGTGGCCGAGCAGCAAGCCTTTGACCGGGATCTGGCACTGTTCTATGAAAAAATCAGTGTAAAGGAAATGCCTTGCTGGAGCCGGATGGGGGTAAACTTCCGTTTACCTCATCCCGGACTCACCATCCGGGACGGACTTCTGTATGCAAATACTTCTATCGAAGGAGCACAGATACGCTATACGACGGATGGGACTGAACCGACGGTTGAGTCGGAGCTATGGGAGACTCCCGTAGCCTGTCAGGCTGCTGTTGTAAAAGCAAAGTTGTTTTATAGGGATAAGCAAAGTGTGACCAGCTGTTATTGGCAGTAATTAGTGGAATAGTAGAATAGATGTACTTTTAATTTCTAGCCGTTTTATTCTTTAAAATACGAAGATTTTCTCTACATTTGTCTTTATTAGTCTTGTAATCTTCTATTAAAGTTTAATACTCCGATGAAAAAAAAGTACCTGATATTTCTTTTACTTCTCTCTTTTCCACTATATACCCGGGCCGATAAGACCTTGGACTCACTGTTGAATGTGCTTGATTTGACGATTCAGGAACATGAAATTTATGTGGTTCAACGTGAATCACGTATCAAGCACCTTAAAGAACTGACACACGGAATAGAACCTAATTCCGCGGAACGGTACAATCTGAACAGTCAGATATACAAAGAATATAAAGCCTTTATCTGCGACTCTGCCATCCACTATTTGAATGAAAATATCCGGATTGCAGAGCGCTTGCGTGATACGGACCGGAAGATAGAAAGTCAGTTGCAGCTTTCGCTATTATTATCATCAACTGGAATGTATAAAGAGTCTCTTGATGTGCTGGAATCGGTAGACCGTCGGAAAATCATTCCTCGTTTAATAGCCGATTATTACACCTGCTTTGACCATGTGTATGGCGAGTTGGGCGTTTATACACAGGATAAAACCCTTTCGGGACGTTATTGGAGTATCTCGCAGGCATATAGAGATTCATTATATGCTATATTGCCTCCGGAATCGGAAGAATACCTGCTGATGCGTGAAGCATCATTTCGCGATCAACACCAGTATGAGGATGCCCTGAAAGTGAATGATCTCCGGTTGACGAAAATAGAACCATATACTCCCCAATATGCGATGGCTACTTATCATCGTTCTTTGATTTACAAGTACAGTAATGATAGTCTGGGAGAGAAACGGAATCTTTGTCTTTCTGCTATATCGGATATTCGTTCTGCCATTAAGGACCATGCTTCGTTGTGGATGCTTGCCCAGCTACTTTACGAAGATGGTGATATGGAACGTGCGTACCAATATATGCGCTTTTCGTGGAATGCGACCAAGTTCTACAATGCCCGTTTGCGTAGTTGGCAGAGTGCTGACGTGCTTTCATTGATTGATAAAACCTATCAGGCAATGATTGAAAAGCAGAACGACCGTCTTCAACAGAACCTGCTGCTTATCACTGCACTGTTGGTGTTGTTGATTGTAGCTTTGGGATATATCTACCGTCAGATGAAAAAGCTGGCAGATGCAAGAAATCATCTTCAGGTAGCTAATAAGCAGTTAAACGGATTGAATGAGGAGTTGAGGCAAATGAATAGTTGCCTGTCTTCTACCAATATCGAACTCTCGGAGTCCAATCAGATTAAGGAAGAATATATTGCCCGTTTCATCAAGCTGTGTTCTACTTATATCAACCGTTTAGACGCTTACCGGCGGATGGTGAATAAGAAAGTGTCTGCCGGACAAATTGCGGAATTATTAAAGATAACGCGTTCCCAGGATGCTCTTGATGAAGAACTGGAAGAATTGTATGCTAACTTTGATACAGCCTTTTTGCATCTCTTCCCTAACTTTGTGGGAAAATTCAATGACTTATTACAGGAAAATGAACAGATTTTACCGAAGAAAGGCGAGTTATTGAATACTGAACTGCGCATCTTTGCTTTGATACGTCTGGGTATTGAAGACAGTTCACAAATTGCGGAGTTTCTTCGTTATTCGGTGAATACAATTTATAATTATCGGGCGAAAGTAAGGAATAAAGCCCGTGGATCGAGAGAGGATTTTGACGATTTAGTGCGAAAAATTCGCTAATTCGGACTGTAAATCAACCACTTTTTTAGGTATACGTTTTGAATGTAAATGGGTGAAAATAAGTGGATTATCGTTTTGTATGATCCACTTATTGCCCCCTTCTTGTTAGCTCACTTTAATTTCTTTATACTTTTGACCTGTGCTTCGAAAGTAATGAGAGTAGCCCATTGCTGACGAGCGTCTTATTATTAACTTTAAAACTTAGTACGCATGAAAAAAAACAGGCGAAAAATCCTTTCGGGGAGTCGCAAGATTTTCTTTGCTATCTTGGCAATGTTTTTATCTTTGAGTGCATCCGCACAGCAAATTACTGCATCCGGTCAGGTCCTGGATGCTCAAAAAGAACCGCTAATCGGTGTTAGTGTACAAGAGAAAGGTACGTCTAACGGAGCAATTACCGATTTAGATGGCAACTTCACATTAAACGTTAAGCAAAACGCCATTTTGATATTCTCTTATGTGGGTTATAAGTCGCAGGAGGTAAAGGCAGCCCAACAGATGAAGATCACACTTCAGGAAGATAATGAAGTGCTTGATGAAGTGGTGGTCATCGGTTATGGTTCGGTGAAACGGAAAGATGTGACTACCGCTATCTCTTCCGTATCTACCAAGGATTTGGATATGCGGCCTATTGTTTCGGCAGGACAGGCCATTCAAGGTAAGGCAGCTGGTGTCTCGGTGATTCAGCCTAACGGTACGCCGGGCGGTGAAATGTCTATCCGTGTTCGTGGTACTACTTCAATGAATGGTAGTAATGATCCGTTGTATGTAGTAGATGGAGTGCCTGTAGACAATATCAAGTTCCTTTCTCCGAATGATATTGAGAGTATGCAGATATTGAAAGATGCTTCATCGGCATCTATCTACGGTTCGCGTGCCGCTAACGGAGTCATTCTAATTACTACGAAGGCCGGTGCAGCCGGTAATGCCAAAGTTTCTTTGACAGCCCAGTTCGGTTTGAACAAAGTGGCCGATAAAGTAGAATCCCTGAATGCAGCACAATATAAAGAATTGCAGGATGAAATCGGACTAGTGTCTTTGCCGGACGGATTACCCGATCGCACCGACTGGTTTGATGAAACGTATACGACCGGAAAGACTCAAAATTATCAGGTAGCTGTATCCAATGGTAATGAGAAAATGAAATATTACCTTTCTGCGGGTTACCTCAAAGAACAGGGAGTGTTGGACATCTCTTATTACAAGCGTTACAATTTCCGGGTAAATCTGGAAAATCAGGTTCGTAAATGGCTGACAGTAAGTGCTAATATCTCTTATTCAGATTATACAAGCAATGGAGGCGGAGCAATGGGAACAGGCTCGAATCGGGGTGGTGTTATTCTGGCTGTTATCAATACACCGACTTATGCGCCGGTGTGGGATGCTTTGAACCCTAATCAGTATTACAATAACTTCTATGGAGTGGGTAATATCACCAATCCATTAGAAAATATGGCCCGCGCGAAGAATAACAAAGACAAAGAAAACCGCTTGTTGGCATCGGGTAATATATTGCTGACTCCATTTCCGGAACTGAAGTTTAAGTCTACTCTTACTCTTGACCGTCGCAACGCCGTTAATACCACTTTTCTTGATCCGATTTCTACTGCTTGGGGCCGCAATCAGTACGGTGAGGCTTCGGACAATCGGAATATGAACACTGTGCTGACATTTGATAATGTATTGACTTATAATAAAAACTTCAAGAAACATGGTTTGGAAATAATGGCCGGTTCGTCATGGACGGATTCAGACTATTCAAATAGCTGGATCAATGGCTCCCACTATCGTAGCGATCAGATTCAAACATTGAATGCTGCCAATAAAATATCTTGGGATAATACAGGTACGGGTGCATCTCAATGGGGAATTATGTCATTCTTCGGACGTGTAGCTTATAACTTCGACAGTAAATACCTGGTAACAGCTAATCTTCGTGCCGATGGCTCTTCTAAATTGCATCCCGATCATCGTTGGGGCGTATTTCCTTCATTCTCTGCAGCCTGGCGTATTTCTTCGGAGAAGTTCATGGAGAACCTGACATGGATTGACGATTTAAAATTGCGCGGTGGCTGGGGACAAACCGGTAACCAGTCGGGCATTGGTGACTATGCATATTTGCAGCGTTACAATATCGGTCGTATCGAATGGTTTAAGAAAGGCGGCGAAGGTGATTCTACTGATTATGCAAATGCTGTTCCTACCATTAGCCAGGCCAACTTGCGTACATCTGATTTAACATGGGAAACCACGACACAGACCAATATAGGTCTGGATCTGACCATATTGAATGGACGGTTGACGTTTAATGCCGACTATTATTATAAGAAGACCAAAAACATGTTGATGAATGTATCATTACCTGCCGGTGCCGCAGCCGCTACGTCTATTGCCCGTAACGAGGGTGAAATGGTAAATAAGGGTTTTGAGCTTTCTATTAGTTCGAAAAATCTTCGTGGAGGAGCATTTACATGGGATACAGACTTCAATATCTCTTTTAACCGGAATAAATTGACAAAACTGGAATTACAGAAAGTTTATTACGATGCTAAAACTGCGGATGTGGTGAATGACTATGTGGTACGTAATGAGCCGGGCCGTGCTTTGGGAGGTTTCTACGGTTATATAAGTGATGGGGTAGATCCTGAAACCGGTGAATTGATGTATCGTGATTTGAACAATGACGGTAAAATATCATCTTCCGACCGTACCTATATCGGTGATCCGAATCCGGATTTCACCTATGGTATGACTAATACCTTTTCATGGAAAGGCTTTAATTTGAGTATCTTTATCCAAGGTTCTTATGGAAACGATATTTATAATGCTTCACGTATTGAAACGGAAGGTATGTATGATGGTAAGAATCAGTCGGTCCGTGTACTGAATCGTTGGAAAATACCCGGACAGATAACAGACGTGCCTAAGGCTAATTTCAAATTACTCAATTCTACCTATTTTGTAGAAGATGGCAGTTATCTAAGATTGAAGGATGTTTCCTTGTCCTACAACGTTAAAGGCAAACTGCTGAAGAAATGGGGAATTACCCGTTTGCAACCTTACTTCACGGCTACTAACCTGCTGACATGGACCAGCTATTCGGGAATGGACCCGGAAGTAAACCAATGGGGTAACAGCGGTACGGTACAAGGTATCGATTGGGGTACTTACCCGCATTGCAGATCATACGTGTTTGGTATTAATGTTGAATTCTAATGAAAGGAAAGATTATGAAACTAAGAACTATATTTTACGGATTAACCTCCGGCTTGCTATTGGGACTTTCTTCCTGCTCGCTGAATTATGAGCCATTAGACACCTATTCGGATGTGACGGAAGGAGTGACAAGTGATGGTACAAAAATCGTATTCAAGGATAAAGCTGCAGTTGAAAGTCATCTGACAACGCTTTATAATCAAATGCGTGACCGTCAGGAACATTGGTATGTGGATTTACTTTTGATTTCAGACTCCCATTCGGATAATGCTTATGCCGGTACCACCGGAGCGGAAGTTGTCCCGTTTGAGAATAACTCGATTGAAGGTTCCAATTCTGTGTTGGAACGTGACTGGAACCGTTATTTGGAGGATGTGGCCCGTGCCAATAAACTCATTTGTAACATTGACCTGGTGACAGATAATTCGTTGACTACTGCCGAACGGGCGCAATACAAAGCAGAAGCGAAGATATTCCGTGCCATGGTAATGTTTGACATGGTACGTCTGTGGGGTGATTTCCCGGTGATTACAACGGTGGCTGATGATATTACTTCTGAAAACATTGATGAGGTATATCCACAATATTTCCCCAAACAAAATACGGAACTTGAAGCTTATCAGCAGATTGAAAAGGATTTGTTGGATGCAGTATTGTATGCTCCGGACAATACGCCGGGGAATAAAACGTTGTTTTCCAAATCTGTAGCTCGTACCTTATTGGCTAAAATATATGCCGAGAAACCTTTGCGTGATTATACGAAAGTTATTCAATATTGTGATGAGGTGAAAGCAGACGGTTTTGATCTGGTAGATGATTTCAGTGATTTGTTTGGAATGAATGCTGCGGGAACAGATGCAAAGATGCGCAATACAAAAGAATCGATTCTTGAAGCACAATTTACATCCGGAGCAGGTAACTGGTGTACATGGATGTTCGGACGTGATCTCGTGAACTGGAATAACAATTTCACGTGGGCGAAATGGGTGACTCCGTCACGTGACCTGATTAGTGCTTTCAAACAGGAAGGGGATGAAGTCCGTTTCAAAGAATCAATAGTCTATTACGATTGTAATTGGAGCAACTATTATCCGTCTGATAATTATCCGTTCATGTATAAATGCCGCTCTGCCAACAGCAGTATCATCAAGTATCGTTATGCCGATGTCCTGTTGCTGAAAGCAGAAGCGCTGATTATGCAGGATACGCCGGATTTGGAAGGAGCCGCCGATATAATAGATGAAGTGCGCGACCGTGCCAAATTGGGAGCACTTCCCACCTCTGTCCGTTCAAACAAAAACGTCCTGCTGAATGCTTTGCTTAAAGAACGTCGGTTAGAACTGGCTTTTGAGGGACAACGATGGTTTGATCTGGTCCGTCTGGACAAGGTAGAAGAGGTGATGAATGCAGTGTATTCCAAGGATTCAGGTCGCAAAGCGCAGATTTACACTTTTGATAAGAACTCTTATCGTTTGCCAATTCCGCAGTCGGTAATCGACGCGAATGATAAGATTCACCAGAATCCGGGTTATTAATTCAACTAAAAACATAGAAAACTTAAGATTATGATAGACATGAGAAATATAGCATTGACCTTTTTAGGATGCTTCACCATATTAGCTGCATGCAGCAACAGTGACGATGCGGAGAAACCGGTTACACCTGTTCCGACCGGAGATGTGACTATTTATGCGACCACTAGCAGCCTGACTCGCGATTTGACCCGTGATGCCGTTAATTTCAGCTCGAAAGATAATTTGGCACCTACTTCAATCACATTGAACCCGACTGAACAATATCAGACAATGGACGGCTTCGGAGCTGCTATCACAGGCGCCACTTGTTTTAATCTTCTGCAAATGAAACCGGAAGATCGTCACGTTTTTCTTACGGAAACATTCTCTGACGACAAAGGCTTCGGATTTAGCTATATCCGTATCTCTATCGGCTGCTCCGACTTTTCATTGAGCGAATATACCTGCTGTGATACGAAAGGTATTGAGCATTTTGCTTTGCAAAGTGAAGAGAAAGACTATATCCTTCCGATTCTGAAAGAGATTTTGAGCATCAATCCTTCTATTAAAGTCATTGCCGCCCCTTGGACTTGTCCAAAATGGATGAAAGTAAAGAGTCTCACAGATCTTACTCCGCTGGATTCATGGACAAACGGTCAGCTGAATCCAGCCTATTATCAGGACTATGCCACTTATTTTGTGAAATGGGTACAAGCCTTCAACGCCGAAGGCATTGATATTTATGCTGTAACTCCCCAGAACGAACCGTTGAACCGTGGTAATTCCGCTTCGCTTTATATGAGTTGGGAAGAACAGAGGGACTTTGTGAAAACAGCGCTCGGACCTAAATTCAAGGCAGCCGGACTGGCTACGAAAATTTATGCATACGATCATAACTATGATTATAGTGATATTGCAACAGAAAAGAACTACCCCGGTAAGATGTATGAGGACGCAGCTGCTTCCCAATACCTGGCCGGAGCTGCTTATCACAACTATGGCGGGAATCGCGAAGAGCTTTTAAATATACATAAAGCCTATCCTGAAAAGGAACTTCTTTTCACGGAGACTTCTATCGGAACATGGAATAGCGGACGTGATTTGTCGAAACGATTGCTGGAAGATATGAAAGAAGTAGCATTGGGTACGATCAACAACTGGTGTAGGGGAGTTATAGTGTGGAACCTGATGCTTGATAATGACCGTGCTCCTAACCGTGAAGGCGGTTGCCAGACTTGCTACGGAGCGGTGGATATCAGTAATAGCGACTATAAGACAATTATCCGCAACTCACATTATTATATCATCGCCCATCTCTCAAGTGTGGTGAAACCGGGAGCGGTACGTATCGGTGCATCCGGCTATGCTGATAGCAATATCATGTATTCTGCTTTCGAGAATCCGGATGGAACATACGCTTTTGTACTGATGAATAATAATGAAAAGACTAAAAAGATAACCTTAAGTGATGGTAAGCGTCATTTTGCTTATGATGTTCCGGGCAAATCTGTGACTTCCTATCGTTGGGCAAAGTCGGAATAAGAACCTTAAAACGATCAAGACAATGAAAAAAAACAGTTATATTATATTGGCTTTGGCAGGAATGTTATCCATGAACTCCTGTAATGATGACGAATTCTTGCCCGGTAATCCGAGTATGGAAATCAAAGCAGAGAATGCAGACGCTCTTTTTGGTGACAGTCTTCCGTTTACGATTAAAGCCTCGGATGTGGATGTGCCTCTTTCTACGTTGAAAGCACAGCTTTTTTATGGAGAAGAACAAGTGTCTGAAACGGTCATCCGTACAAAGACAAGCGGAAATGACTATACTGGTAAAATCTTTGTTCCTTATTATGCTAATATTCCTAATGGAAAGGCAACTTTGAAATATATTCTTCAGAACATTCATTTTACTACCACAGAAATGACGAAAGAACTCGCTCTGGCACGACCGGACTTCCCCTATCTGACATTAGTGGATGAGGAAGGAAAAGAGTACCGGATGGAACGTCAATCCATGTACAAGTATAGTGTGACAGGAGGCTTCTCGCAAAAGATGAAAGCGTATATCAAGACTCCGAAAGTGGGAGAGAATGGGAACGAATTGACCTTCGGCTGGGAGAATGGAACGATTGAAGCCGGTTCTACTAATGCTATCTCATTTTCTAATACGGAACCGGGAAATTATGCTATCAAGTTTAATACGTTGACTTACGAGGCAGAACCATTTGCCAAATTAAAGGTGAACGGTGAAGATATGGAATTGGTAGAGAATGATATCTATGCAATCAAGTTGACTTTGAAGAAGAATGACATTCTAGCGTTTGAAGGGGTGCCTGATTATGATAATTGGTGGATAGACCAGGATTATTTTGAAAAGCAGGAAGATGGAACATTGAAATTCCTGCCGATTGACGGAAGTTACCAAATAACAGCCAATGGTAAAATGAAGTATTTCTCTGTCATTGCTTTGAAGAATGGTGAGGCTGCCAAGTTGCAGGATGATGGAACAGGTGCTATCTGGGCTATTGGAACAGGAATCGGTAAACCGTCGGTGGCACTTTCTGAAGTAGGGTGGACTCCGGAAAACGGTCTGTGTATGCCACAGCTTACTGCGAAGAAGTATCAACTGACATTTATAGCTGGCGTTACCATGAAAGTGGATGATATTAACTTTAAGTTCTTCCATATCAATAAATGGGACAACGGCGAGTTTAAGGGTGATGCTATTTCTACAACGAGTGAATTGGTTAAAATCTCATCGGACGGAAACTTGGGACTGGAAGAAGGTCAGAAGTTCGAAAGAGGAGGTATTTACAGGTTTACAGTTGATGTGACGAAAGGCAATACCAAGGCTGTGTTGACAGTGGAGAAAGTAGGGAAGGTAGATTTACCTGCACCGGATATTTTCTTTGGTAATGATAAGATGGAGGTGACAGATACTGATATATATAAGTCGGAACAGGCGTTTACACAAGGACAAATGATAACTGTCACGGGCATTGATAATTTGAATGAATGGTGGATCGATCCTGATTTCTTTGAGAAACAAAGTGATGGTGCATTGAAGTTCCTGCCGATTAACGGAGATTATCGGGTGACAGCTAATGCTGTTTTGAAGTATTTTTCTGTAATGGCTTTGAAAGATGGTAAACCTGCCAAATTGCAAGATGACGGAACGGGTGCAATCTGGGCTATCGGAAAAGGAATCGGTAAACCTTCTGTTACGTCTTCCGAAGTTGGTTGGGAGCCAGGTAAAGCGCTCTGTCTGGCGCAAGTTGCTTCTAAAAAGTATCAGCTAACCTTGAAAGCCGGGGAAACGTTGAAGACTAGTGGTGACCCGGAAGTGATTAGTTTTAAGTTCTTCCATCAAAATGATTGGGGAGGAGAATTCGGCAATTATGCAAGCTCTATTTTAGTGGAACAGCTTAAACTTGCAGATTCCGGAAATTTGGAAATGCAGGATAATAAAGCATTTGAAGAAGGAGCTGTCTATCGATTTACCATTGATGTAACGAATGGCAATGCAAATGCTGATCTGAAGGTTGAGAAAATAAATTGACCTGAAGATTGATGCCGGATTTTTATTGAACCTATCCTGAAAGGGTATGATGAATTGTACCCTTTCAGGATTCATCTTTGGACGGAATAATGTAAAAAACATTAATAAACCCGTCCGCAACTAGGAAATATCCCCTGTTTGGGAGTCTATATAAATAAAGTATTAATTCATTTCTTATATCATCAATAAACATGAAACTCAAAGCAATGTTACTTGGCTTGTCTGTGATGACTGCGTTGTCTGCCTTTGCGCAGAAGCCCGTGTATCTGGATACTGGTAAGCCTATCGAAGAGCGAGTGAAAGATGCATTGAACCGGATGACCCTTGAAGAAAAGGTGAAGATGATTCATGCACAGTCTAAATTTAGTTCGGCAGGCGTTCCCCGCCTCGGAATCCCCGAAGTATGGGCTACCGACGGTCCTCACGGTATCCGTCCGGAAGTGTTGTGGGATGAATGGGATCAGGCAGGATGGACAAACGACTCCTGTATTGCCTATCCGGCACTGACGTGTCTTTCTGCTACATGGAACCCCGAAATGTCGCATCTTTATGGGAAAAGTATCGGTGAAGAGGCGCGTTATCGCAAGAAAGACATCTTGTTGGGTCCCGGTGTGAATATCTACCGTACTCCCTTGAACGGACGTAACTTCGAGTATATGGGAGAAGACCCGTATCTGTCCGCAACTATGGTGGTTCCTTACATTAAAGGTGTACAAGAGAATGGGGTAGCTGCCTGTGTGAAGCATTATGCATTGAACAATCAGGAGTTCAACCGTCATACCACCAATGTGCAATTGAGTGATCGTGCTCTTTATGAAATATACCTGCCTGCTTTTAAAGCGGCTGTTCAGGAAGGTGGAACATGGTCGATTATGGGCTCTTATAATCTTTATCAGGGACAGCACGCTTGTCACAACAAGCGTCTGCTCAAAGATATTCTTCGTGATGAATGGGGTTTTGATGGCGTTGTAGTGTCCGACTGGGGTGGTGTGCACAACACCGAACAGGCTATTCACAATGGTATGGACTTGGAATTTGGTTCCTGGACGAACGGACTGTCTGCAGGAACGAGAAATGCGTATGATAATTATTACCTTGCTTTCCCTTACCTGAAACTGATAAAAGAGGGCAAAGTAGGAACAAAGGAACTGGACGAAAAGGTTAGCAATGTCCTTCGTCTGATATTCCGTACTTCAATGGATCCGCACAAACCGTTCGGCTCTTTAGGTTCTCCCGAACACGGACAAGCCGGACGTGAGATAGCTGAAGAAGGAATTGTCTTGTTGCAGAACAACGGTAACGTATTGCCTATCGATTTGAATAAAGCGAAGAAAATAGCAGTGATCGGTGAAAATGCGATAAAGATGATGACTGTGGGCGGTGGTAGTTCTTCTTTGAAAGTGAAATATGAGATTTCTCCGTTGGATGGACTGAAAAGCCGTGTGGGCTCAAAAGCGGAAGTGGTATATGCCCGTGGGTATGTAGGCGATCCGACAGGAGAGTATAACGGTGTGAAAACCGGTCAGGATTTGAAGGACAACCGTTCGGAAGATGAACTGCTCGCTGAGGCTTTGCAAGTGGCTAAAGATGCTGACTATGTTATCTTCTTCGGTGGCTTGAACAAGAGCAATCATCAGGACTGTGAAGATTCGGACCGTACCTCTTTGGGTTTGCCATACGCGCAGGATAGAGTGATAAGCGAACTGGCAAAGGTGAATAAAAACCTGATTGTTGTCAATATCTCCGGCAATGCAGTGGCTATGCCTTGGGTGAATGAAGTGCCTGCTATTGTTCAAGGTTGGTTCCTGGGGTCGGAAGCCGGAACAGCTCTTGCTTCCGTATTGGTGGGAGACGCTAATCCTTCAGGAAAACTTCCTTTCACCTTCCCTGCAAAACTGGAAGATGTAGGTGCTCATAAACTGGGCGAATATCCGGGTAATAAAGAAGAGCTGGCACAGTCTAAGCATAGAGGGGACACCATTAATGAAATCTATCGGGAAGATATTTTCGTAGGTTATCGCTGGGCGGATAAAGAGAAAATCAAACCGCTGTTCCCGTTCGGACACGGATTGAGCTACACTACTTTCGCCTATGGAAAACCCTCGGCCGACAAGAAAACAATGACTGCAGATGATGCCATTTCTTTCACAGTCAATGTGAAGAATACAGGCACTCGTGAAGGTCAGGAGGTTGTTCAGCTTTATATCAGTGATAAGAAATCCTCTCTCCCTCGTCCGGTAAAAGAGTTGAAAGGTTTCCAAAAAGTGAAATTGGCTCCGGGAGAAGAGAAAGCGGTAACGCTGACGATTGATAAGAAAGCATTGAGCTTCTTTGATGATGCCAAACACGAATGGGTGGCCGAACCGGGCAAGTTTGAGGCGATCATCGGTAGTTCATCCAGAGATATTAAAGGTATTGTACCATTTGAGTTGAAATAGGTAGATGTTTGGTTAGAGATCTTTTTTTAGGAGATGAAGGCGGTTCCGGGTACAGGAGCCGCCTTCTTTGTTTATAGTCAGGATAGAACTTACTACCATTCACCCTTAATTTGTATTATCTTCCCATATAGGAAAAAGTAGCTTTAAGTTCGATGAGAAAAGGATAAAATCGAATTTGTCCACAAACTGTGGACGATTTGCTTGTTCCGTATCGGGTGCTTACCTGATTTGAAGCGATTATATCCATTCTTCCTCCTCTTCTTCCTCTTCCTCAAATACTACTTCTTCTCCAGAATATTCTTTAAATAATTGTATGATAGCATCTTGTATGTGTTCATGGATATTTCCAACGATCATGATAAACTCTTGTTGTTCATCCTCTGTATGCAAACTCTTGAATTTTTTATCTCTCATCAAATCACTACATAAATCGCCTACCATATCGTCACGATCTTTATTGTTTGCAATAAATTTTTTCAGCCTAACAGTGATTGGAGTTATTACTAATAGTAAGGCAGGAAATAAGATCCTGCAATAATGATTTGTCTGACACCCGGGTGTCGTACAACTTAATTCTACTAAGTGGAATAGACGCAAAGCTATGCTGTTTTAGTTCTGTATAGTATATAAGTTTACTTCATGTTCGTACCAGTTTGAGACAATCATCGGTAGTTCATCCAGAGATGTGAAAGGTACTGTGCCGTTTGAATTGAAATAGGTTAATGTTTGGTTAGAGATTCTTTTAAGGAGATGGCGGCGAGTTTGGGTATTCGCAAAATGCTAAGTGGTTGTAACAAATCGACTTAGCGTTTTTTTATTACCTACATTTTCTCTGTGTTTGCAAAAAATAGTAAGAAAATAGTCGTTTCGCTTGGTAAAGTGTTGTATCATAAGTAATTTTGGGAAAAATAACAATCAAGGTAACCTATGATGGAAAAGGGTATTTGGCAGGAAATAGAGGAACTGTATATGGAGTTTCAGCAACTCGGTATCAGTCAATCGGTAGACTATGAGAAGTACTACCTCTATTCTCTTATTACCCATTCTACAGCCATTGAAGGTTCTACACTAACCGAAATGGATGCACAGCTTCTTTTTGATGAAGGTGTAACAGCTAAAGGAAAGCCGTTGGTATATCATCTGATGAATGAGGACCTGAAGAAAGCATACGAGCTTGCCAAAGAGGAAGCGCAATGTAATACTGCTATAACTCCTGCTTTCTTGCAGAAGTTAAATGCTACTTTGATGCGGACAACAGGGGGGATACATAATACAATAGGCGGCTCTTTTGATTCTTCCAGAGGAGAGTTTCGTTTGTGTGGTGTTACGGCTGGTGTAGGTGGGCGTTCTTATATGGGTTATCAAAAAGTATCTGCTAAAGTAGAGGAACTTTGCTTCCTGTTGCAGGAGCGGCAAAAGAGTGTGGAAACATTTCGTGAACAATACGAACTAAGTTTTAATGCTCACCTCAATTTAGTGACTATTCATCCTTGGGTGGATGGCAACGGGAGAGCAGCTCGTTTATTGATGAACTATATTCAATTCTGCTATCATCTTTTTCCCGCTAAGATTTTTAAGGAGGATAGGGCAGATTATATCCTTTCTTTACAACAAGCACAAGATGATGAAACCAGCCAGCCTTTTTTGGATTTCATGGCGGTGCAATTGAAAAAATCACTGTCTTTGGAAATTCAAAAATATAAAGCTTCTCACAATAAAGGATTTAGTTTTATGTTTTAATCTTGTAGGGCTTCTTTTGATAAGACTTCCACTCATTTGTATATTGTGTTGTTTTAAGTGTTAATACTTGAGTTATAGGCTATTAATACTTTGTATCTAGGTTATTAATACTTGAGTTGTTGGATATATATACCCAAGATGCAGGATATATATATCCAACGTGCAGGATATATATGCCCAATACATTGGATATATATACCCAACAAATTGGATGTATACACCCATTAATCTATATGATGTAAGCATCTCTATAGTGCTATCTTGTCATTTATCCTTCTGTTTTTTATCTTGTAAGCGTCTCTGCGATGTCGTATTGTTTTATTTTGTGAAGGAGGTGAAGGATGGCTCTTTCTGTATTTTGCATCCTCTTTCACCATAAAGTTTTGATTTATAGTCATTCAGCTAAAGGTGAAACCGGTGAACCTTCAAAATGAATCTTATAGTTGCAAGTAGTCTTTAGACGGTTCTGTCTTAAGCGTATTGCTGTAAACTTCAATTAATACTGATTTTCTTTTCTCTTTTCTGATTTTATATTCTATCTTTGCAATGCTCTTTATCAAAATCCACAGCAGGGAAGCCTGCTGTATCTAATGTGGCAAGCTTTTTTTATGCTTGTCCCATTTTCCTATATGGCGGTTTCGCACCCCCATGTAGGATGTTAATGCACCTACTGCCTGTTGTGGATGGTGAAGAGCAATGGGACAGGCGGAACCGCTTCTTTTATTCCTTAAAACTACCTTTCTGTATCGCCCCATTAAACTTAATTTATTCACCATTTAATTAAAATTCTTATGGAAGAAGTTTTAAGCAACCAGGAGGCCCGTCCGGGGGACACGACGCAACTCATGCACGCTATCTTTTCATCCGATGATGAAATGATGTCTTTTTATCTGACCCTCAATTGTTTTATGAATCCTGAAAGCTATCTAGTGGAACGAACAGATCGAAAGAGACTGGAGGATTTAGCTAATACGCTTTATAGTAATGTGGCGGCCTTTGAAGCTATCCGTACTTATAAGTCGATAAGTGTGAAAGAGGTGATTAGAGGATTCGGCGCGCACATGATGAATACGCAAATCTCCAATACCAATCGTTTCCAGAGTGCTGATGCAGTGGGAACGTTAATGAATTGTATACTGAATACCACTAAAAACAGTTGGCAATTTAAAAAAATGGATCGGAATAACAATATACATCTTCAGAATGTACGATACTTATTGAATCGGTTGGATGCGGCAGAATCTAATGAAGAGAAGAATCGTGAAGAAGTAGCGGTATAAACAGCTTTATAGAGCTCATTTAGTGATTATGGTTTAGTTGAGAGTATGATATGAGATACATCACATGTGACGCTATCGCTAAACCCTAATCATTTTGTCAATGATAGAAATATTTATAGATAATGACAGTTTGAAGCGGTAAACATTTTCCTCCAGATGGGAGGGCTACAATAACTTCATGAACTCTGTTATAGTTACAATTTTTGTCCGGTTATGTTTTTCTAGGACTAATAAATCTTTGTCTCCAGTAACAATGTAGTTAGGGATATTCAGTAAATGTTCCTCTTTCTAAAAAATCAAGAGAAAAGCTTTGCTTTACGTGAGCTTTTCTCTTGATT